>OIYY01001318.1_pt1 | contig 13349 bp, 7 predicted proteins | sample 1588341 | NCBI WGS metagenome assembly OIYY01 (sample SAMN03283287) | human gut metagenome | biome: human-associated habitat; material: feces | host: Homo sapiens | place: Peru | collected 2012
AAGCGAGGACTAAGTGGAAGAAGCCATCAATTTATTTTAGAAATTCTTATGTTGCATATTGAACCGAGAAAATGTTTCAAATCATATACATATATACATTTCTATAATACAATAAAAGTGGACAAATGCCCACTTTTTAATTTTCGTCTTGTAATTTTGCTCTTATCAAACTAGTAAGTCCATCATTATCATATTCTATAGAAACTGTATACTTATTATTATTTTCATCTTTCAAATACTCATTTAGATTTTTGGACTTTTCTTCGTTATTAGAATTACGTTTTATATATAGAAGTATTTCTGATATACTTTTTTTATACTCATATGAATCATTTGAAGATTTTAGCTTATCTGCATCCAAGTCTTCAATATTTCCATCTTTTAATACAACTTTAATATCTCCTAAATTATTTGTTGCTGTATTCAGCAATTCTGTTATATTATTTGAAGTTAAATTTTCACTTGCAAAAAACTCAAATTGTGAATTAAACCTTTTTCTTTCAGTGTCTGTAATTTCTCCCTCACTTGGAAGTTTTACTGCATCATTTTTAATAATTCCTAAATTTTGTAACATTCTTTTATAATCATTAATGTTTGCAACAGATTGAACATTTGATAATTGAGTTTTATAATTTTCGTTTAATATTTCTGAAATTGAACTTTTTTGTTCATCTTCTAGTTCGTCTATATTTACATTATCTTCATTTAATGTAATTTCATTTTCAAATTCGTCTACTATATTAATAGTATCATTTATTTTCAAATTTGCTTGATTTTTATCATTTGATATTAATAGTTCTACATTTTTTTGTATATTATTATTTTGATTTGTTTCTTCATAGTTTAGTGTTATATTATATTTTTCTTGATTTTCTTCTGAGTTAGAATATTCTATCATTGTATTGATTTGCGTGTCTTTTTTTTGTTTTTCAATTTTGATTGTTTTTTCTTTGACCACATCTTCCATTTTTGTTTGTGTAATTTTCATTGATGCTTCATTATAAAAATCTAAAGCTAGTTTGTCTGTACCATTTTCTATTGAAGTTCTCACAGTTTTTCCATTATTTTCATATACTGTTATTTTTACTTCATCGTTTCCTATGTTATTATCTTGAATTTTTTTTATTTTTTCATTTATTTTTTCTATAATTTTATCTTTCAAATTTTCTTCAACATTATATTCTTTTAATTGTTCTTCTATTGCATCAATTTTTGCTAATAAAATTTCATCCTTTTCTAACTGCTGTAACATTTTAACATATAAATTATTATATTCTTCTAATGTCATACTAATATAATATGCATTTGTTTGTATATCTTTATTATTTACCGTTATTAGTGCCTTTGATTGCTTATGATATTTGTCTTTTGATATATTGCTTTTTAATATATTCATATAATTATTTTTTATTGTTTGTTTTTCTTCTTCCGAAAAACTTATTATTGAGTCTATATCTATGCTTGATGTCAATTTGTCTATTGTTTTAATATTAAATTCTTTCAAAATTTCATTTTCTTCATTTTGAGTTGAAACAAATTGTTGTATTCCATTTAATCTAATTCCCTGTTTTCCTTGTGTTTTAATATATTCTACTCCAAGCAATTTTTCGTTTTCATTTTGGATGGCCATATCATAATATTTATATTTATTTTGATTGTCTTTTTGCACGTTGATTTTTAACTTGATGTTATTTACACTGCTGTTTTTATTTTCGTCACTTGTGTCTTTATTTTCTATATATTCTATTTGTCCATCTATTTTTGATGTATATTTACTATTTTCCAGTAGGCTTTTTGTTGTTGAATTGCTGTTATTTTTTAGATTATCAAGTTCTTCAAAATTCTGCGCTAGATATTTTGTAAATAATGTTTCATTTGTTTTAAATGCATCTGTTTCTAAATATAAAAAAGTTAATATTCCTATTATAGTGATAACTAATAATGAAATTGCAACTGTTATTATTGCAATTCTTGTTTTTCTTGCCATCATATTCATCTTTAATTTTCCTCCTATATACTAATTTTAGTATATTTTTATTATATATTTTTTTGGTTTTTTATTCAATAGTTTTTCTTAATTTTTGTTCAACTGCTTCATATACTACAATTCCAGTTGACACTGAGGCATTTAATGATGTTACTTTTCCTTTCATAGGAATTTTTACTAAAAAGTCACAATTTTTTCTTACTTTGTCACTCATTCCGCTTCCTTCATTTCCTATAACAATACCCAATGGTCCTGTTAAATCTTGATCATAATAATATTTTTCTGTATTTATGTCTGTTCCACATATCCATAGTCCTGCATATTTTAGTTTTTGAATTGCATCAGAAATATTTGTTACTCTTGCAATATGCATATGTTCTACTGCTCCTGCTGATGTTTTGTTTACTGTGCTGTTTACTGCTGCAGCTCTTCTTTTAGGTATTATAACTCCATGAACTCCGGCAGTTTCTGCCGTTCTTATTATTGAACCCAAATTGTGTGGGTCTTCTATTCCATCTAAAATTAATACAAATGGGTCCTCATCTTTTTCTTTTGCGTAATCTATGATGTCCTCAATTTCACAGTATTCAAATGGTGGTACTATCGCAATGACTCCTTGGTAATTTTGATTTTGTGCCATTTCATCCATTTGTCTTTTGTCTTTTTCTACTATTATTATTCCTTTTTCTTTTGCTATTGCTATTATTTTGTTAATTGAACCATGTCTTTCTCCTTTTGCTATAAATATTTTGTTAATATCTTTTCCGCTTTCTAATAGTTCTAATACTGAATTTCTTCCTTCTACTTGATCATCATAATTTTTTTCTTCTTTTTTTTCGTAACTTTTCATTTTTATTTCCTCTCATTCAACCAACGGGGACGTTGTTAAATTGGTTGAAAAATTTAAAAATTATTTAAAAATAATAATGTTTCAACCAATTTAACAACGTCCCCATTGGTTGAAAACTATTCATCATCTAATTTAAGCACTGACAAAAATGCTTCTTGTGGCACTTCAACATTACCAATTTCACGCATTTTCTTTTTACCTCTTTTTTGTTTTTCAAGAAGTTTTTTCTTTCTTGTTACATCTCCACCATAGCATTTCGCAAGTACATCTTTTCTCATTGCTGATATTGTTTCTCTAGCTATAATTTGTCCTCCAATTACTGCTTGAATTGGTATTGTAAATAATTTTCTTGGTATAACAGTTTTTAGTTTTTCTACCATTTTCTTTCCTCTTGTATATGCACTATCTTTGTGTACTATAAATGAAAGAGCATCAACTGGTTCTCCATTTATATGGATGTCCAATTTTACTAGATTTGACCTTCTATATTCTTTGAATTCGTAGTCAAATGATGCATATCCTTTTGTTTTTGATTTTAAGTTGTCAAAAAAGTCGTATATTATTTCATTTAATGGCATTTCATATACTAATGTTACTCTGTTTTCGTCAAGGTATTTCATGTCTATATAAACTCCTCGTCTATTTTGACATATTTCCATGATATTTCCGACATATTCCTTTGGTGTTAGTATGTTTGCTGTTACAAATGGTTCTTCTATATATGATATTTCTTGTGGTGATGGTAGTTCTGTTGGATTATATATTTCTTCAACTTCTCCTGTTGTTTTGTGAACTTTGTATATAACTGATGGTGCTGTTGTGATTAGTCCTAAATCAAATTCTCTGTCTAGTCTTTCTTCAATTATTTCTAGATGAAGTAATCCTAAAAATCCACATCTAAATCCAAACCCTAGCGCTGCTGATGTTTCTGGTTCATATTCTAGCGCAGCATCATTTAATTGAAGTTTTTCTAAAGCCACTTTTAAGTTTTCGTATTCACTTCCATCTATTGGATAAAGTCCACAATATACCATTGGAGTTACTTTTTTGTATCCTTTTAATGGTTTGTCCGCAGGGTTATCATTTAAAGTTACTGTATCTCCAACATGTATGTCTGATAGACTTTTTATACTTGCTGCAATATATCCAACTTCTCCTGCTTTTATTTCATTCGCAGGCATGTATGATCCTGGCACAAAATATCCTACTTCTGCAACTGTGTATACCTTATTTGTTGCCATTAGTCTTATCTCATCACCTGCTTTTACTTTTCCATCCATTACTCTTACATATGCTACTGCTCCTTTGTAATTATCGTAGTATGAGTCAAATATTAAACAAGTTGTTTTTGCATTTTCGTCACCTTTTGGAGCAGGCAAGTCTGTTACAATTCTTTCTAAAACTTCTTCTACATTTAATCCTGATTTTGCAGATATACATGGTGCATCTTCTGCTGGTATTCCTATTATATCTTCAATTTCTTGTTTTACTTCGTCTGGTCTTGCATTTGGTAAATCTATTTTATTTATTACTGGCAATATTTCCAAGTTATTATCTATTGCAAGATATACATTTGCTAAAGTTTGTGCTTCAACTCCTTGGCTTGAGTCTACTACTAATATCGCTCCATCACATGCTGCTAAACTTCTTGATACTTCATAATTGAAGTCTACATGACCAGGTGTGTCTATCAAATTGAATTCGTATTCTTCTCCGTTTTTTGCTTTGTATATCATTCTTACTGCTTGTGATTTTATTGTGATTCCTCTTTCTTTTTCAATTTCCATGTTGTCTAGCACTTGACTTTCCATTTCTCTTTTTGAAAGTACTCCTGTCATCTCTATCATTCTGTCTGCTAGTGTTGATTTTCCATGGTCTATATGTGCTATTATGCTGAAGTTTCTTATATGTTCTTGTCTTTTATTCATTTTTCCTCCCCACGTTTTTCTCTTTATTAAACATTTTGAATTACTAAGTTCCGTTCTTATTAACTTTTGTTCATATTTTAACATAAGTTTAAAAAAATCACAATAGATTATATCAATTAATCAATACAAAGTCGTATTGCTTGTTACAATTCACAGCCTAAGAAAATTTTTGTGTGCAAGTTGCCACCTTAAGGGTTATATATCCATCAATTTATTTTAGAAATTCTTATGTTGCGTATTGAACTGAGAAAATGTTTCAAATCATATACATATATACATTTCTTTTGTGAGCATTCCTCAGTTTTTTATTTTAGATTTTCTTTTTAAACGTAATGAACAGGATACAATATCAAATAAATATAACCCTTAAGGTGGCAACTTGCACACAAAAATTTTTTTTACTGTGAACTGTAACATTCCTTATACCGTCTATAGTTATGACTATATCATAACTCCCTCATACACATTGTACACATTTGTATATCCCATATTTTCTAAAATTCTTTGTGTTTCTTGGCTTCTGTGCCCTGTTGAACAATACACAACTACCAACTGTTCTTTATTCGTTATTCGTTTTGTAACAACTCTTTTTATCTGATAATCTGGAATTGATATTGCACCATCTAAATGTCCTTCTCTATATTCTTGTGGACTTCTTACATCAATTACGATTGCCCCTTGTCTTATATATTGGCTTATTTCTTCTTTTCTTATATCTTTTTGATTATCAAAACTTCTTTTTAATTCAAAGTTTTTTTCTATCATATATTTAATTTTTCTAAACATTTTTTCATCTCCTAGAAATATTCATATTAAATATTTGTTTATTTTCAAGGCATTAGTTCTGAAAAAATTTGTAATTTTCTACGTAATAAAACAAATTAATAATATTTTTTCTTACTATTATAATATTATCTATAAGACATTTTGTTGTATATTTTTGTATTATTTTACAATTATGTTATCTTTTCCGTATTATGTTTCCTATTTTGTTTACATTATTTCATTTTTAAAGTTATCCACTTGATGTGGAAACTGTGGATAACTCTGTGAATAACTCATAAATATGATTTTATTTTAATAAGTTATGCACATTTAATTGTGTATAATTTTTATTACCAATTATTTACATTTTTGTATTGCATTTTATGTGCACTTTCCTTTTATTTTTTATAAATTTTTAAAAAACTATGAAGTGGCGGTAATTAGCCATTTTCATAGTTTTTTGTGTTTTAAAATATACATAAAATGCTTTATTATATTTTTATTATTAATTTAATATTTTATACAATTATTTAATTATTAAAAAGTAAATAATACATATTATTTCTAAAATTGTTATTGCTGGGAATCCAACAACAAATGCAACTTTTTGTGTCTTATGTCTAAATGCATACATTCCTGCTATTGTTCCTATTCCTCCGCCTAATGCTGTTATTATAAATAGTGTTTTTTCTGGTATTCTCCATTTTCCTTTTTTGGCTTTTTGCTTGTCTATATACATTATTAGAAATCCTATTATATTTATTAGTATAAAGTAGATTATTATATTTTTAGTTGTGAATATATTTTGTAAATCTTGCATTTTGATTTCACTCCATTCCTTTAATTGTTGTCCCTTTTCAAGGAGTGTCCCTATTTCACTTTTAAAAGTGATTTTAAGGAACGTCCTTCAATCCCTCTCTTTTTTCTTATCCGAACAGGCTCAATTGATTACTTTGGCTCATTCCTTCTAAACAGCCAAATTCTTTAAGTAAGTCTGCACCAGAAGCACCTATTTTTGCTCTTATTTTCAAGTCGTCTATTGACATGAATTTTCCGTCTTTTCTGGCATCTACAATACCTTGTGCAGCAACACCACCAAAACCTGGTATACTATTTAAAGGTGGTCTTAATTTGTTGTCTTGTACTTTGAATCTTGTTGCTTCAGATTCATATAAGTCTACTGGCAAAAATTCAAATCCTCTTTCATACATTTCTAATACAATTTCTAAGTCGTCATACATGTCTAATTCAGCTTTTGTTGCTTCTTTCTTTTGGTTTTTCATTTCTATTTCTTTCATTTTGTTTTTTACTTTTTCTTTTCCAAATATCATACAACTTGCATCAAATGCTTTTGCTCTTATTGAGAAATATGCTGCATAATATGCTAGTGGTATGTGTACTTTGAACCATGCAATTCTAAAGGCGTTTGTAACATATGCCGCTGCATGGGCTTTTGGGAACATGTATTTTATTTTTTCACATGATTTTATATACCAATCTGGTACATCGTGTTCTTTCATTAATGGTATGTATTCGTCTTTCCATTTTGGTTCTTTGCCTTTTGCTACTTTTCCTTTACGTACTGCTTCCATTATTTTGAATGATTTGTCTGGTGGTAATCCTTTTTTGATTAGGTAAATCATAATATCGTCACGACAACATATTGCTTCTTGAAGTGTTACTACTCCTTGTTCAATTAATGTTTGGGCATTTCCTAGCCATACGTCTGTACCATGTGATAAACCTGATAAACGTATTAATTCATCAAAGGTTGTTGGTTTTGTGTCCAAAAGCATGCCTCTAGCAAATTTTGTTCCATATTCAGGTATTCCAAATGTTCCTACTTGTGAGTGAATTTGCTCTGGTGTTACACCTAATGCTTCTGTTGAATTAAATATTGACATTGTTTCTTTATCATCTAGTGGTACATCTGTTGGTTTTATTCCTGTTAAGTCTTGTAACATACGAATTACCGTCGGATCGTCGTGTCCTAGTATATCTAGTTTTAACAAGTTTCCATCTATTGAGTGATAATCAAAGTGTGTTGTTATTATGTCTGAATTTGGGTCATCTGCAGGGTGTTGTACTGGTGTAAATTCATATATTTCTCTTCCTTTTGGTACAACTATAATTCCACCAGGGTGCTGACCTGTTGTTCTTTTTATTCCTGTACATCCTTGTGATAGTCTTTGGATTTCTGCTCTATTCATAGGGATTCCCCTATCTTCATAATATCCTTTGACATACCCGTATGCTGTTTTTTCTGCTACTGTACCAACTGTTCCTGCTTTAAATGTTGTTCCTTTTCCAAATATTACTTCTGTATATTTGTGTGCTTTTGCTTGATATTCACCTGAGAAGTTTAAGTCAATATCTGGTTCTTTGTCTCCATTAAATCCTAAGAATGTTTCAAATGGTATGTCCATTCCGTCTTTTGTTAGTTTATGTCCACATTTTGGACAGTCTTTATCTGGTAAGTCAAATCCGTTTCCTACTCCGTAATCCTCAAATTCTGAATACTTACAGTTTGGACAACGGTAGTGTGGCTGTAGTGAATTAACTTCTGTTATACCTGTCATAAATGCTGCTAAAGATGAACCTACTGAACCTCTGGAACCAACTATATATCCATCTTCATTTGATTTCCATACCAATTTTTGTGCAATTATGTACATAACTGAATATCCATTGCTTATAATTGAGTCTAACTCTTTGTCAAGTCTGTCTTGTACTATTTTTGGTAGTGGGTCTCCATATAATTCATGTGCTTTTTTGTAAGCAATATTTTTGATATCTTCTTCACATCCTGGAATATGTGGTGGACATTTTTCTGGTGATATTGGGCTTATTTGTTCACACATATCTGATATTTTATTTGTGTTTGTTACAACTACTTCATATGCTTTTTCTTCGCCTAAGTAGCTGAATTCTTCAAGCATTTCTTCTGTTGTTCTTAAATATAATGGTGCCTGATTATCTGCATCATCATATTTTTGTCCCGCTTCTAATATTCTTCTATAAATTTCATCTTGTGGGTCCATAAAGTGAACATCACATGTTGCAACAACTAGCTTATTTAGTTTTTCACCTAATGCAACAATTTTTCTGTTGATATCTCTTAAATCTTCAACATCTCTTACAATTCCATTTCTAATCAAGAATTGATTATTTCCTGTTGGTTGAATTTCTAAGTAATCATAATCATTTGCAATTGCTTCAATTTCTTCATCTGGACGTCCTTGTTCTATTGCTTGATACAATTCACCTGCTTCACACGCACTTCCAAGTATTAAACCTTCTGAATATTTTTTGTATAAGCTTTTTAATATTCTAGGTTTTCTATAAAAATAATTAACATGTGAAAGTGAAATTAATCTATATAAATTTCGTAATCCTACATAGTTTTTTGCCAAAATGATAGCATGATATGTTTTTAATTTTTTGTATTCTTCTGCTTTTGCTGCTGGGTCTGCTGAAACTTGGTCTATATCTTCTAGTTTCTTTGCTCCTCTTTCTTTTAGCATATCTATCATTACATTAAATACTTTAACTGTTGTATCAACATCATCTAATGCTCTATGTGCTACTTCTACTTTAATTCCTAAGTTTTCCGCAATTTTTCCTAATTTATATTTTTTATACTCTGGAAATAAATCTTTTGCCAAACTTAATGTATCTAAGTATGAATAATCAAAGTCATATCCTAGTCTTTTGGCATTTTGTTTTAAGAAGCCTACATCGAAATTTGCATTATGAGCTACTATTACGGTTTCGTTTTGGTCACCTAAAAATTCCAACATTTTAGGGAATACTTTTTCAATTGTTTCTGCATCTTTTACCATGTCGTCTGATATGTTTGTAACTTCTGTAACTCTTTCTGGGATGTGTCTTTCTGGATTTACAAAGCAACTGAATTCATCTATTACTTCTTTATTCTTAACTTTCATTATTCCTATTTCTGTAATTCTATCATTTGCTGCTGAAAATCCTGTCGTTTCTAAGTCAAGTACACAATATGTTGCATCTATGTCTTGTCCTTTTCCATTGTAAATTGATTTTGTATTGTCTGGTGCTAAATATGCTTCTACACCATATATTACTTTGATATCAGGGTTGTCATCGCCAACTAGGTGATATGCTTCTGGGAATGCTTGTGCAACTCCATGGTCTGTTATCGCTATTGATTTCATTCCCCATTTCATTGCTCTTTTTATCAAATCTGTTGCTGATGTTACTGCATCCATTTGGCTCATTTTAGTGTGCATGTGTAATTCTACTCTTTTTACTTCTGCGTTGTCTTGTCTTACTTCTTTTTTTACACCTGTACTTTCTACAATAGTATTTGCCATAACAGTAAGTTCACCTGAGAATGAGTCCATTTGTGCATTTCCTTCAATTTTTATACCTTTTACACTACCCATTCTTTTTATTATTTTTTTAGCTTTTCCTTTTTCTAGGAATGCTTTACATGTAAGTGTACTTGTTCCATCATATAAATCAAAACTTAATAATGTTTTTCCAGATTTTAATTCTCTATCTTCCATAAAGATAATTTCACCATCTAATGAAACTGCTCCGTCTTCTGGTCCTAGTTCTGAAACTTTTGCAAGTGGTGCTGTTATGTTCATTGTTTTACCTAAAATCAATGGTGTGTCTTCTTCTTCATCTTCTTTTGGAAGGTCTGGAATATTATTTTCTATTTCAATTATCGTGTTTGCAATTACTGTTACATCTCCTGCATATGTGTCAAGTCCTGCTTTTCCTATAACTTTTATTCCTTTTGCTTGTTCTATTTGTGTTTTTATATCATTTCCTTCTTTGATATCTTTGGCAAATGATTTACATGTCATTGTGCCTGTTCCATCATATAGGTCAATTATAAGCATTCCTTTGCCTGATTTTGTTTCTCTACATTCGACTGTTAGTACTCTTCCTTCTAGTGCTACTCTACCATCATTTGCAGTTATGTCTTTTATTTTGATTAATTTTTCTTTTGCTTTTGATGGTTTTCCCATTATGTATTTTTGTTCTTCTATAACGGCATTATCTAATTCAATATCTTCTGGCATTGCTCCCATTTCTTCCATTGGAATATAGTCTCCGTCTTGTGGTGGTATGTAGTCTGGGTCATTATATTCTGGCACCTCGTTTTGAGAATTATTTTGGTTGTGTACAGAATTTGTTCCATTTGATGCTGAATTTGGAGAATTTTGAGTATTTGCAGTGTGTTGTCCATTTTCTAAGTTTTCTCCGTTTTCTGGAATGAATGCGACTGTTTGTTTTATTGCATCTTCTTCCATTTCTTTTAACTTTTTCTCATGTTGGATTTCCGCTTCTTGTGGCAAAATTTCTTCTAGTTCAATTTTATATTCTTTTCCATATAATTTTTTTATTACATTTTCTAACTCTTTATCTGTTTTCTTTGCCCTTAAAAAGTCTGCTCCTCTTATATGCATTTTTACATTTATTATATTGTCATTTATTTCAACATCACTTTTCATTAATAACATTGGCTTCATTAATGGGTATTTGTGTGCCATATAACATATGATATTTTTCCATTCTTCTTTTATTGATTTTAGTTGTGTGTCTTTTTGGTAATGGATTGTCATGTCTATGTTTGAAAAATGGAATCTTTCTATTAAGAATTTTTCAAAATACCATATGTCTTTAACTTCTATGTATTCGTCTATTTCTAGTATTATTCCAAGTGTGTTTGTCTTTTTTATTACATTTAGCGCTGTTACGTGTGCTTCTATTATATTGGCTTTTGTTTCGTAATCACTGAATATTTCTTTTACTTTTTTTGCTTTGTTTTCTGACATCCTTTTTCTCCTTTTAATGTCCTTTTGGGGGCGGTTCTGTTTAAGACATTGGTTCCAAATAAGACATTTTACCTTTTGATGTATTTTATCATAAATTGTCTTTTTGTTAAAGCGAACAGGTCAAAAAAATCAAGATAATTTTAATCTTGATTTTTTTGTATTTTCTTTATTCTAATATTTAGTCCTTCACACAATTTATTTATTCTTTCTTGTGAACTATCTGTGTATCCTTGATATTTTTCAAGTACATTTCTATATTCCTCAACTACTCCATCTAATTTACTAAAATCTATATTTGAGAAATCTCCTATTGTCTTCAAAATTTCTTCATAGTCTTTATTTGTATTACTGAAAAACTTTCCATTTCCATTTTTATTGTATATTCACAATAATAAAAGTCTAATCTCTTACATATTTCTGATGCTAGCCATTCATTTATTGGCTCTTCCCTACTAGTTTGATATATTCCTTTTACTAAAACTCTTTTATCATTTTCTATTATCCATCCTTTTTGTAACATTCCATCTGTTGTGTTGTTTGGTTACATTAGTTCTGGTGGGTTTATTTGTTTTCCTGATGTACTGCTTAATGATGCTTGTAAATATCCTTTATATTTAAATTCGTTTTGGAAAAAATTTATGTCTTTCCATTCAACTTTGCTTTCTTGTTCTTTTATCCAGTATTGGTCTGATAGTGATAGTTTTATTCGTCTTTTCCTAATACATATGGATCTGATTCAGTTCCTGTTCCACTTAAAATATAAACATTAGCTTCCATTGTAACTACTAATCTTATACCCCAACAATGACTTCCCCCATTGGCGCCTATTGAACCACCATAATCAATACTTGAATTGTTAAAAGCATTTCCATCAACGATTTTTACATAAGTATATCTGGCACTATAATAATATGGATCTGCTAACCAATATGTTGATCCTATATTTCTTAAACCTCCTCTACTACTTGAACTTACATTTATCGTTTCTGCTTCATCAGCAGTCATTGCATGTACTTCCTTTATTAATGATTGTTGACTTTTATCTATATACATGTTCCAATCTCTTCCTCTTAATATGCTTACTATTTGGCTTCCTTTTTCACTATTATAATTGTATACGGCAAAGTTCTCTGGACTTCCTGCATGTATTAATTTTGTTATATATGTTTTTCCATTTTTTACTTGACTGTTTAATATTTTCCATCCACTATATATTGGTCTTCCATATCCACTTTCTGGACTTACACTTTGATTTCTATTTGTTATTATTGTTTTATTATTTATATAATTTTGATTTTCTGTATCTCCTTCATATGAAAATCCTCCAAATGTATTTGCTAATCCTGATGTACTATTTACTTTTTTTGCCACATTTATATTATATAAATTTTTTTCTTGTAAACTCTTTATTTCATCTTCTGTCCAATCTCCTGCTTCATATTTCACATATTCTCCTTGTACTTTATATTGATTTACTATTACTTCTTTTTCTTCCTCAATCAATTTTTCATTATACATTCCGCTTACTATAAATGTATATTTTCCATTTGATGTTATTGCATAAGGTACTGTTTTTGAATTATTAGACTTTAGAACTGCTGTACATCTATTACCCTCTAATGTTGCTATTATATTTATATATAATGTTGTTCCTTTTTCTATTGAATTATCTTTTTCTGAAATTGTATTACTTAAACTGCTACTTTTACTTACTGCAACTGCTGAATATTGTATTTTCAACTCTTTTGTTGTTACTGTTATATTTATATCACCAGTAACTTTTTCTATTTTTATTTTTCCTGTATTAATATCAACTACATTATTTCCAGATGTTGTTACTGTTTGGCCTCCCATTGTTACTGTTATACCTGTTATTGCATAATTTCCTTCTGTTGACACTGTTGCCTCATATGTTTTGTTATAAGCTGCTTTTGTTGCTTTATTATCTATTACTGCATTTTCTGCTAATGTTTTTGTTACATTATAATAATAAT
>OIYY01001322.1_pt1 | contig 13338 bp, 10 predicted proteins | sample 1588341 | NCBI WGS metagenome assembly OIYY01 (sample SAMN03283287) | human gut metagenome | biome: human-associated habitat; material: feces | host: Homo sapiens | place: Peru | collected 2012
CGCACAGTCGCACCGCCAAATGCGAAGCATTCCACATTGCCCCAAGGCTGTTTTTTTATGTTTTTGTTTTTGATTCCATTCACAATTCGGCAACATTGCATAATCTATCCCCAGGAATTTTCCACTGAACCGAAAAAATCCCTAACGGAATTTCATCGCATCTTCTTCGGAACAATATGCATATCATTTCCTTTTTTTTATTAAAATATAAGGTGCGTTACGGAATTTTTTTTATCTTTGCGTATAGGAAAAAAAATATTTATAATTTCATCATTTAAACAATTTATAACTTATGAAATCTGTTATCACATTGTTAATTACAGTGCTGCTGTCGTCGTTAGCCAGTGCAGCGCAGAATAACTTGGAAAATGGCTATGAATATGTGGATTTGGGGCTGCCCAGTGGAGCCATGTGGGCAACCAAGAATATTGGCTCGCACTCTCCTGTGGATATAGGCGACTACTACTCGTGGGGCGAGGTGGAAACTAAGGATAGCTACACCAAAAACACATACAAATGGGGTGTCTGTGACACTGAGGAGCATGTGCTGAAATACAACGACGCCGATAAGAAAACGCGCCTCGACCCAGAGGACGATGTGGCAAAGGTAAAGTGGGGCGGACGCTGGCGTATGCCCACTAAGGAGGAGTTTGAGGAACTATTGAATACCTGTGAAGTGAACTTCGTCGCTTATCCTGACGACTCATCCTATAAAGTGTATGAAGTGAAAGGACCGAATGGGAATGCCATTTATTTTCATCTTTGCGGCTATATGACGATGGATAAAGTTCGCGACTACAATCAGCGTGCCTATTTTTGGTCGTCGGATCTCAACCAAGTGAAATCGGTTATTGGCTTTATTCCTAATGAAAGAGCAATCGAATTTTGCCTCTATAACGATGGGCGCAAATGGGTGGGTAAGACCAGCAGATATATGGGAAACCCAGTTCGGCCAATGTTCCTTCCACAGGTGTCAACGGGCGTAGACCAAACTGCGATTGCCAGCGATTTCACTTATAAAGTGGTGTGTGGTGGCATAGTTTGTGACAGGGATTTTGCCATTTATGATATTTCTGGCCGCGATGTCACGTCGCAGAATGGCTCATTGAGTGGGCTGTATATCCTAAAAGTGGGGGCTGTGGCGAAGAAAGTGATTGTGGCTCAGTAGCCCCATTGAGCAACAGCCATCGGAGATGGCGTGATTCCGCTCGCCGTTTCACGCCCCCCCCATATTGGCAGGAGGCTATGGCATTACGCTATAGCGTAGGGACATATAAATTGTGCTGGTGGTGCTGGGGGCTGGAAAAAAATGGCCACAAATTCGGGGGACGAATTTGTGGCTTTATTATATAGTGTGTAATGGGTGCGCTATTTGGCGATGATGAGGTCGATGCCGAGGTCTTCGATGGTGGCGCGGTCTTTTGGCGAGATGCCAGCGTCGGTGATGATGATGTCGATTTCCTCAGTGTCGCCGATTTTTGCGAAGCCGCGTTTGCCAAACTTGCTGGAGTCGGCAAGCACGATGGTTTTCTGTGCGGTGTGCATCATCTTGCGGTTGAGGTTTGCCTCACGCATATCGGTGGTTGAGAAGCCGAAATCGAAGTCGATGCCGTCAACGCCCAGATACAGCTTACTGAAGGCGCAGTTCTTCAAAATCATCTCGCTGTATTCGCCCACCACAGAAAGTGAGCTGTGGCGAAGCATACCGCCGAGCTGCAAGATGTCGATGTTCTCGTGCTCTGAGAGAGTTTCGCTCACTTGCAGCGAAGCCGATACCACGGTGATTCTGCCGTTAGGCACGATGTTGCGTGCCAAGGCGTGAACGGTGGTGCCCGATGCCAAGATGATGGAGTCGTTGTTGGTGATGAGCTTTGCGGCTTCACGGCCGATAAGCGTTTTCTGCTCGGTGAAGAGTTTTTCCTTCTCGTTCACAGATCGATTATTGGTAAACGGATTGAGCATGATGGCTTTGCCGTGGCTACGGTAAAGTTTGTTTTCTTTCTCCAGTTCCGTTAAATCTTTTCGTATAGTGACCGACGACACCTGAAGGATGTCGGCAAGTTCGGTAACTTGTGCAGCCCCTTTTTTCAGCAGGGCGTTCATGATGATTTGATGTCGTTGCTCTTTAGTCATGTCGGTATTGCGTGATTTTGGATTTTAGTTTTGTTTCGCAACTGAAATCCGCTCTTTTTCCCTACAAAAATACAAAGAATCTCGCTGATTATGAAATTATAAATGAGAAATATATCTAAAAATTTGTCGTTTATCAAAAAAGGTGCTAAATTTGTTGCGAAAAAAAACCAAAAAGGTTGCGAAACAAAAATGGCGACAACTATTTTTCTTTCGGTTCCCATTTTTTTCTATGAACAACTATAGATTTTATAACTAACTTTCAACCTAACAATAAAAACGTTTTTAGGGTAATGGATGTGAAACTGAAAAACAAGTATGATGTCATCGTAATCGGTGGCGGCATCACTGGCGCGGGTACTGCTCGCGACTGCGCTATGCGTGGGTTGAGTGTGCTGCTTATCGAGCGTTTTGACTTTGCTCAAGGTGCCACGGGCCGTAACCACGGTTTGCTGCACAGTGGAGCACGCTATGCTGTGACAGACCAAGAATCTGCTACAGAGTGTATTCAAGAAAACATGATTTTGCGTAAAATCGCAAGTCATTGCGTGGACGAAACCGACGGTTTGTTCATCACACTTCCAGAAGACGATTTGGCGTATCAAGCCACTTTCGTGGAATCGTGCCAGCGCGCAGGTATCAGAGCAGATATTATCGACCCCCAAGAGGCTAAGATTCTTGAGCCAGCGGTGAATCCATCACTTATCGGTGCTGTGAGAATCCCCGATGCCTCAATCGATCCATTCCGCCTGACCGTGGCGAATGTGGTTGACGCTCGCATACATGGTGCCGACGTGATTACTTACCACGAGGTGACCGAGCTGATTATCGACCAAACTCGTGTGGTGGGCGTGAAGATGCGCGACCAGTACACTGGCGAAATCCGCGAAGTGTATGCCGACCTCACCATCAATGCCGCCGGCATTTGGGGTATGCTCGTAGCCAAGATGGCAGGCATCACTGTTAATATGTTCCCGGCTAAGGGTGCTTTGCTCATTTTCGGACACCGTGTCAACAACATGGTGATTAACCGCTGCCGCAAACCAGCCAACGCCGACATCCTTGTTCCTGACGACAACGTGTGTGTGATCGGTACCACCAGCGACCGTGTGCCTATCGAAACTTGCGACGATATGCGAGTGACAGATGAGGAAGTGGAAGTGCTTCTCACCGAAGGTGCGCAACTCGCTCCAGCACTTGCCACCACACGCATCTTGCGTGCCTATGCAGGTGTTCGCCCACTGGTGGCAAGCGACCACGACCCAAGCGGCCGAAGCATCAGCCGCGGTATCGTGACACTCGACCACGCCACACGCGACGGCTTGGAAGGCTTCGTGACCATCACCGGTGGTAAGATGATGACCTACCGCCTGATGGCAGAAATGGTGACCGACCTCGTGTGCAAGAAGCTTGGTGTGAACAAGGCTTGCGAAACAGCCACCACTCCACTCCCTGGCTCTGAGTCGAAGCTGTCGGAAGAAGAACTCCGCACATTCAGCTTTGCCGACAAGGCAGCCGAAGGCCGCCACGGCACCTACACCAAGGAAATCGTGAAGCCTGCTGATGAACTCGACGAGGCACTCGTGTGCGAATGTGAGGGCGTTTCGGTTGCAGAAGTTAACTATGCCGTTAATTCACAGCACGTGACCAATATGATCGACCTTCGCCGCCGCACCCGTGTGGGTATGGGCACATGCCAAGGTCAACTCTGCTCTTGCCGTGCAGCCGGTCTGCTCTGCCAAGGCAATCACGCCGATAAGGCTGCTGCCGACTTGGCTGACTTTATCGACGAACGCTGGAAAGGTATGAAACCAGTGGCTTGGGGCGCAACCCTCAACGAAGCTCAACTCATCACCATAGTGTATGAAGACCTCTGTGGTGTGAATCAGTTTGTAAAGGAAGGAGGTATGAAATGAAATTCGATACTATAATTATAGGTGGAGGCCTTAGCGGTCTGACAGCCGGATTGGCACTTCAAAAAGCCGGCAAGCGTGTGGCTATCGTGAGCATGGGTCAAAGCACCCTGCACTTCAACTCTGGCACATTCGACCTGCTCGGATACGATGCACAGGGCGCGGCAGTGAGCCACCCACTCGAGGCCATCGCTAAATTAGATGCCAATCACCCATATTCAAAATGTGAAAATGTAGAAGCCCTCGCCGACGAGGCTAAGGCACTGCTCGCCGAAGTGGGCGTGCGCACCACCGGCGACGCGAAAGCCAACCACTACCGCATCACCCCAATGGGCGCGGTGAAACCAGCATGGCTCACTATCGAGGACTACGCCTCACTTGCCGAAGCCGACAAGCTTCCTTGGAAGAAGGTGGCGCTGGTCAACATCATCGGCTATCTCGACTTCCCCACCAAGTTTATCGCAGCCGGATTGCGCAAACTCGGTGCTGAGGTGGATGTGAAAGGTTTCACCATTCCAGAACTGGAGGCTGCTCGCAAGAGCCCTACAGAAATGCGCGCTTCAAACATCGCTAAGGTGCTGGGCAACGCCGACATGGTGAAGCGTATGGCTGCCGCTGTAAACGAACAGATTCAAGGCGGCAACTACGATGTAGCACTTCTTCCTGCCGTGCTCGGTATCGCCGATGCCACACTCAGCCAGCAGCTGAAGGATGAAGCGAAGTGCGATGTGCAATTCCTTGCCACTCTGCCACCATCGGTGCCAGGCGTGCGCGTGCAAACATTGCTCCGCAAGCGTTTCATCGCAGGCGGCGGCGTGCACCTCACTGGCGACAAGGCTATTGGCGGTGTGATTGAGGGCGGCACACTCAAGTGCATCAACACCCAAAATCTGACCGACACTTGCCTCAAGGCCGATAACTTCATCCTTGCAAGCGGCTCATTCGTGAGCGGTGGCTTGAACAGCAACTACGACGAAGTGACCGAAACAGTGTTCGGACTCGATGTCAACGCAGTCGAAGGCGGCCACGGACAGTGGACCAAGTATGGCGTGTATGAGGCACAGCCATATATGGAATTTGGTGTGGCTACCGACGAACAGCTTCATGTGAAGAAAGATGGTAAAGTGATTAACAACTGCTACGCAGTGGGCTCAGTGCTCAGCGGACACAACCGCGTGAAGATGGCCGACGGCACAGGCGTGTCGATGCTCACAGCATTGCAGGCAGTGAAAAATATTTTAAAATAATCGACCCGATATGGCAGACTTACAAATCAATAGCGAAAGCGTTTTCAATTTTGAGCAGTGTCTGAAGTGCTCAGTTTGTACGGTATATTGCCCAGTGTCGGCAGTAAATCCAGCATATCCCGGCCCTAAGCAAGCCGGTCCCGACGGTGAACGCTACCGTCTGAAAAATCCAGTGTTCTTCGACGAAAACCTCAAAAAGTGCTTGAACTGCAAGCGCTGCGAGGTGGCATGTCCACAGAACGTGAAGGTGGGCGACATCATTCAAGTGGCCCGTATGAAATACAGCAACCACAAGCCAGGCTTGCGCGACCGCATTCTCGCCAGCACCGACTTCGTGGGCACGATGGCAAACCGCTTTGCCCCAATCGTGAACAAGACTTTGGCTTTGAGCCTCACCAAGAGCCTGATGCACAGCACCATTGGCGTTGACAAGCACCGCCAGTTCCCCGCTTACAGCGCACAGCGCTTCGAAACTTGGTATAAGCGCAACGCCAAGGCTCAACAAGCACAATACAGCAAGCAGGTGAGCTATTTCCACGGCTGCTATGTGAACTACAACTTCCCTAAGCTTGGTAAAGACCTTGTGAAGATTATGAATGCTGTGGGCTACGGCGTGCAGCTGCTCGACAAGGAAAAATGCTGTGGCGTGGCTAAGATTGCCAACGGCCTCTACGACCAGGCAAAGAAGCACGGCAACATCAACATCAACTCCATTCGCAAGGCGAAGGAAGAGGGCAGAGTGACGCTTGGCACAAGCTCCACCTGCTGCTTCACCATCCGCGATGAATATGAGCATGTGCTCGGTATGGAATCAGCCGACATGCGCGAAAGCATGACTTTGGCCACCCGATTCCTCTACCAGCTCCTCGACGAAGGCAAGATTAAGCTCGCTTTCCGCTCCGACTATAAGAAGCGCGTGGCTTACCACAGCGCATGTCACATGGAGCGTATGGGCTGGGTGTTCTACAGCACCGAGTTGCTCAAGATGATTCCAGGTGTTGACTTCACCATGCTTGATTCGCAATGCTGCGGTATTTCTGGTACTTACGGCTTCAAGCGTGAGAACTACGAAACCTCGCAAGCCATCGGTTCAGGCCTCTTCAAGCAAATCAAAGAAGTGGCTCCCGATTGCGTGGCTACTGACTGCGAAACCTGTAAGTGGCAGATTGAAATGTCGACAGGTGTGCCCGTAGAAAATCCTATCAGCATCATTGCCGACGCACTCGATGTGGAAGCGACGATTAAGCTGAATTCATAATTAATTAATTTTGTAATACAAAGAGGTCGGCATCGCGCGTGATGCTGTGGTGCCGACTGAAATTTAAGCTGTTTTGATTCTATTGAAAAAACTTTTTTGTTTTGGCTGTATTTTTTGAGCCATTTTTGCATCAAAAAATTAGCATAATAGAGTCAAAATAGCTTAATTTTGTGCAACAAGTTAGTTGATATGGATTGCTGACCATAATTAACAGACGATACAAATAAATAATAACATAACTAAACTTAAAAAATTAAAACTAAATTATGGCAAGTTTTTTAGCTCCTCCAGCAGCGAGACCTGCACAGACTGGCCCAGAAGCTGATGCAAAATACAAGAAATTGCGTTGGCAAGTCTTTATTGGTATTTTTATCGGCTACGCCGGTTTCTATCTCGTTAGAAAAAACTTCTCAATGGCAATTCCTATGCTTGCTCCTTTCGGATTCGAAAAGGGCGAGTTGGGTATCGTGCTTTCAATGAACGCCATCGCTTACGGATTCTCGAAATTCGTGATGGCAAGTATCAGCGATCGAAGCAACGCTCAGCGTTTCCTTCCACTCGGTTTGGTGTGCACGGCTATCTCAATGCTGTTTATGATTGTGCCAGTGCAATGGCTTGGCGCAGAACATAAGGGTGCGGCTATCGCTTTGATGGCAGCCCTCAACTTCCTCGTTGGTTGGTTCAACGGTATGGGTTGGCCTCCATGCGGCCGTGTGATGACACACTGGTTCTCAATCAAGGAACGTGGCACATGGATGAGTTTTTGGAACTGCGCCCACAATGTGGGTGGTGCACTCGTTGGCCCTATGGCTGTGTACGGCGCAATGTGGTTTGGCTCATGGTTCTATGGCGCTAACACCGACTACTACTTCCTTATCGGTACTTACGCATTCCCTGCCGCTGTGGCAGTGCTCGTGGCAGTGCTCGCTTACTTGTTGATTCGCGACACCCCACAATCTTGCGGCCTCCAATCAATCGAAGAATGGAGCGGCCACGCTGCTAAGAACTACAGCAAGGCTGATGAAAAGTCACTTTCAGTGAGTGAAATCTTCAAGACTGTGCTTTCCAACAAATTGCTCTGGTACATTGCTTTCGCTAATGCTTTCGTGTATATGGTGCGCTACGGATGCCTCGACTGGGCTCCTACCATCTTGAAGGAACAAGGTGTGGACCTGAAGGAAGCAGGTTGGGCATATTTCGCTTATGAAATGGCTGCAATCCCTGGCACTATCTTCTGCGGTTGGTTGAGCGACAAGGTGTTCCAAGGCCGCCGTGCATTGCCTACCATCATCTTCATGGCACTCGTGGCTGTGGCTATCGTGGTTTACTGGCAATTCTTCAACAACTTCACCGTGGTGATTTGTTGCTTGATCGCTATCGGCTTCCTTATCTATGGTCCTGTGATGCTGATTGGTGTGCAGGCTCTCGACCTCGCTCCAAAGAATGCAGCCGGCACCGCCGCTGGTTTGACAGGTTTCATGGGTTATGTGCTCGGTACCGCTATCCTCGCCAACGTGGTGATTGGCTATGTGGCTGAAAACGCAGGTTGGGACTGGACATTCATTCTCCTGCTCATCGCTTGTGCCCTCTCAGTATTCTTCATGGCACTCACCTACAAGGAAGAAAAGTATCTTTCAGAGCAAAATAAGAACTAACTATACCCTTCACATCCTATTAAAACTACTCTAATAATTATATAAACTATGGCAAATGATGTTTATGCCTCGTTAGGCAAAGACAGGAAACGATTCCTGAATTGGCAATGGCGCGTCATCTTAGTGACGATGATTGGCTATGCTATGTTTTATTTTGTGAGAAAAAACTTCTCTGTTGCTATGCCTGGTTTAACAGCTGAATATGGTATCAATAATAAGAGTTTTGGTATTATTATCGCAATCAGTTCTGTTGTCTATGGCTTCTCTCGCTTTGTTAATGGTTATCTTGTTGACCGTATCAAGGGACGTATTGTAATGGCACTTGGTTTGTTACTTTGTGCGTTATCAAATTTCCTGTTCGGTTATGGTGTTAACCTCAGTAAGATAATCACGGGTGTTGATGCTGCTGGTCCAGATATGATTAGCACTTTCATTTTGATTATGGGTGTCACCATTATTCTTAACCAATATTTCCAAGGTTTTGGTTATCCTCCATGTGCTCGTATTCTTCCTCACTGGATTCACCCAAGCCAGTTGGCAACTAAAATGAGTGTTTGGAACTGCTCACACTCAATCGGTGCAGCTCTTGCTTCTCTTGTATGTGGTCAGATTTTAGGTCATTTGGGTGAAGATATGTCGAATGACCAAGGTGTTGTTAACACTATTATTACAAATTTGACTAATACAGGAGTGGAACACTCTAATGCCGTTGCTCAAGCAGCGTCATATGCACAACACATTGGAGCTTGGCAATTGTGCTTCTATATTCCTGCAGCCTTAGCGGTAGTAACTGCGATTTTCATTTTCTGGGGTCTTCGTGACGAACCAAAAGATGCAGGTCTTCCTGATCTTCCAGACACTGGTCTCGGTGGTTTGAAAGAAAACAACAAGAGCGCCAAGGCTCGCAAGAAATTCGAAATGGAAATGGTATGGAAGAATCGTTGGGTTTGGACATTCTGTATTGCAAACTTGTTTGTGTATATTGTACGTATGGGCGTTCTTGACTGGGGGCCAAAATTCCTTACAGAAGACAGAGGCTTAAATATTAAAAGTGCAGTATGGGTTGTGATTGCTTTTGAACTTTCTGGTGTACTCGGCACATTAGTTGCTGGATGGGTGACCGATCGTTTCTTCAAAGGCAAAGGTCATAGAACTTGTGTGCTCTGTATGGCAGGTGCCGCAATCTTCATGACAATCTTTACTCTTTATGATGGCAACTCTATTCCTTTGATTGTGGCACTTCTTTCATGTGCAGGTTTTTGCATCTATGGTCCTCAAGCACTTATCGGTATCGAACTCGGTAACCAAGCAACCAAGGAAGCTTCAGCTCGTGCTAACGGTATCGCTGGTATTATCGGCTATATTGGCTCTGCTATTAGCGGCCTCCTCGTTGGCTTCATTGCAGATGCATATGGTTGGTCAACAGTGTTTGTGACAATTGTAATCATGGCCATCATCGGTATGTTTGTGCTCATCTCAATGTGGGCAGCTCCACGCGATGGCTACGAACGTGCTTCTAAAATCAATTACGACGAAGAATAACCAATAATTCAATAAAAGGTGAGTAGGGCACCGGTCGTCCTAATCACCTTTTTCCTTTTAATACATTATATTTATAAATACTGCAATTATGGAATTTAATAAATACATGTCGCCAATGGGCGAAGAGAAGTTGATGGAGGCACTTGCCAAGATTAAGCATGTGGCACTCGACATGGACGGCACCATCTACATGGGCTCAACCTTGTTTCCCTACACCATCAAGTTTCTCGACACGCTCACCGCTAACGGCATCAGCTATTCGTTCCTGACCAACAACCCAACCAAGAGCCACAAAGACTATCTTTTGAAGCTCGAAAAACTGGGTATTCACGCCACCGATGAGCAAATGTACACCTCATCGCTCGCCACCATCGACTACATCAAGCAGCACCACCCCGAAGCAAAGCGCCTCTTCACCCTCGGCACTCCAAGTATGCAAGAGGAATTTGTGAAAGCTGGCTTCGAACTGTGTGCCAACGATCCTGCCGACCGTCCTGATGTGCTGGTAGTGGCATTCGACACCACTTTGGAATATTCACGCCTGTGCCGTGCCACCTGGTGGGCATCGAAAGCCGATATTCCTTACATCGCCACCAACCCCGACTGGGTGTGCCCAACCGATCAGGAGGTGATTCTCGTGGACTGCGGTTCAATCTGCAAGGCGATTGAGGGTGCGTGCAAGCGCAAACCCGACGTGGTGATTGGCAAGCCCAATCCAAATATGCTCTACTGCATTCGCGACAAATACGGCTACAAGAGCGACGAATTGGCAATGGTGGGCGACCGCATCTACACCGATGTGGCTACTGCTCAAAACGCTGGCTCGCTCGGAGTGCTCGTGCTCAGTGGCGAAACCACTTTGGAAACAGCCATCGCCAACGACCCAAACCCCGATTTGACAGCAGAAAATATCGAGGTGCTTGGCGAATTGCTCGTAAAATCGCGTAAAAAGTAAAAATAATTGAAAAAACGCTTTCGTTTTGAAAAAAGTTTCGTATCTTTGCGAAGAATGATTTTTGCCTTTTATAACTAATGGCATAAAAAATTTATAGAAACTACGAAATAACCGAAGGCTTGAATAAACAATAACTACGAATATATATTACTCTAAAATATATAGTAAATCACAATTTTCTACTAACTAAATTTTCAACATTATGAAGAAATCAATCTTTACTCTTCTTAGCTGTGCTGCTCTTGCAACTCCAGCTATGTTTGCAGAAGAAGCAGTGGCTCCTGAAGCAATCGCTGAACCAACAGCAGAAGCTGTAGCAGAACCTGTGGCTGAACCACAAAGTGACTTTGCTGACTTCTTGAAGAAGATGCCAGTGAAAATCTCTGGTTACCTCCAAACTGGCTGGAACTACACCAGCAACAAAAACGCTTCTACCTCTTCTTTCCAAGCTAAGCGTCTCCGCTTGCTCTTGGACGGTAAGGTGTCTGAAAACGTAGACTTCCGTCTCCAAATCGAAGCTTTCAACGGTATCGCTGGTTCTACCAACGGTAACGGTCAGAAGAACATCCAAGTGATGGACGCGTTCGCTACTTGGAAGATTTGCCCAGAATTCAAGGTTCGCGCCGGTCAATTCTACACTCCACTCGGTTATGAGAACTACGACATCTCTCCAGCTACTTTGGAAACTGTTGACTTCTCTAACATCGTTTACCGCATTGCTTGCCGCAACCCATATTCTTACAACTTAGTAGACTATGGTCGTGACCTCGGCGTTATGCTCATTGGTGACCTCGGCAAGTATTTCCACTACGACTTCGCTGTGACCAACGGTTCAATTCCTTGCAAGGACGACAACAACAACACTAAGGACATCTACGCAAGCGTAACTATCAAGCCTTTCAAGAACTTCAACGTGAAGGCTACTTACAACTGGGGTGAATACAACCCACAAGCTCTTGCTGGTGGCACTGCTCCTGGCATAGGCGTTTCTAAGTACATGCCAATGAACCGCTTCGTTGTGGGTGCATGGTACAACGATCCTAACGGTCTCGACCTCCGCGCTGAATACGGCTTCATGAAGTCAGATAAGGGTGGTAAGACTTACGTTGACGAACAAGGTGCTTACGTACTCGCAGGCTACCACGCTGGCAAGTTCCTCCCACTCGTGCGTTGGGACATGTACAAAGACGACGTGAACAAAACTTCTGCTGGTTGCAACTACAACCGTATTCTCGTAGGTTGTACTTACCAACTCTTCAAGAACGTGAAGATCCAACTCAACTATGGTCACTTCATGTACAGCGACGATGTTAAGAAAGCTGGTGGTCTTGAAAAGAGCGAACAAGTTCAACTCATGGGTCTCTTCAAATTCTAATTATCCAACTTGAAGTAAACTCTTAACCAAATTTTTATAAAACAATTTCATTAACAAAAACTTAAAAAAAGTTATTATGAAAAAATTAATGATTCTCTTGGCTGTTTGCTCATTTGGTTTGGCAAACGCTCAACACCTCGGTACTGAATACCGTTTGAAGAAAGTTGTTGAAGTTCCTGGCCGTCAAGGTATCGCTGCCGACAAGGATTACTTCTACGTATCTGACACTCGTGGTCTTTACAAATTCGACCGTAACTGGAACCTCGTTAAGAAGCGTGTTCAGACTAAGGACGCAAAGACTGGCAAGTTCATCGACCCATTGTTCAACAACCCAGATCCAGCTAAGGGTGGTGCTAACCACTTCGGCGACATCGACGTTTACGATGGCAAGATCTACACTGGTAACGAATATTTCAACCTCGGCCGTGGCGTGAACATCTCTGTTGACATCTACGACGCTAACACTCTCCAATATGTGGAAAGTATTCCTTGGCGTCCAGAATCTGGTCAAGTTGAAGTTTCTGGTGTTGCAGTTGACCGCGAACGCAACCTCGTATGGCTCTCTGACTGGGTTGACAGCCGCTATGTATATGCTTACAGCCTCGAAACTAAGCAATACTACACTAAGGTACAATGCCGTCCTGAACCATACTGGTGCCAAGGTATCTTCGTAGTTGATGGTACTATGCTTCTCGCTGCTGACGATGGTGAATCTACTTACCACATCGCTGACAACGTGTACAAGATGGACATCACTGGCGCTCCTTACACTGGTCTCGTTGACGGTACTGAACCTGTTAAGGATACTCCTTGGTCAGTTAAGACCGACAAGGCAGGTAAGGTAGTTAAGCGTACTGGCAAGATCGCTGGTGGCGCTATGGGTGGCAGAGTAGAATTGCTCCGCGAAATGACCGACTTCCGCCGTGCAGGTGAAATCGAAGGTCTTTGCATCGACCCAGTTACCGACGACCTCCTCGTTCTCAACAACCGTGGTACTCAAATCATCCTCGGTATGAGCCAAGGTCCTTTCGCTAACGAAGGTTACACCAAGGAAATCCACGAAGTTTATATTTATGAAAAAGTTAAATAATTCTCCCAAGAATTAATCTAACACAGATATAACTTCCGCCTCCGAGAGGGTTCACCCCCACTCGGAGGCATTTTTTTTAGGCAATGATATACATGTTGTCTCGAAGAAGATGCGATGTAATTCCGTTAGGAATTTGATGTGTGTAGGCAGGTATGCAGAAAAGATGTAATGGA
>OIYY01001323.1_pt1 | contig 13334 bp, 7 predicted proteins | sample 1588341 | NCBI WGS metagenome assembly OIYY01 (sample SAMN03283287) | human gut metagenome | biome: human-associated habitat; material: feces | host: Homo sapiens | place: Peru | collected 2012
CACCGCCGTAGCCGCCGGTTTCCCGAATCACATCCATACCGAAGAGGATCTTCATCAGGGTAGACTTGCCGGCACCGTTTTCGCCGACCAGGCCCAGGACCTCGCCGGCTTCCAGAGTAAAGTTAATGTCTTCGAGAACCTGGTTCCCGAAGAAGTCTTTCTTGATATTTCGTATCTCCAGCAATGGAGCAGTATTTTTTTCCATAAGCAGTTCCTTACCTGTGAAAACAGGGGAGAGAAAACCTCTCCCCTGCTTTGTATTTTATTTCGTTCGCTTGTTACTTCATAGTGAAGTACTTCTCGGGAACTTCCACAGCGGTGGAACCCATGAAGTGGCCGGGATTGCCCATGATGTAGGTATCCTGATAGACCAGGAACACGTTGTCCAGCTTCACGCCGGTATCGGCATTGGTGTAGTTGGAGCCGTTCCACTGGGCCTTGGGAGAGAACACCTGATAAGCCTTGGCGATGTCGTCCACATCAGCCAGCTCGCTTTCGCCCTTCAGGACGTTGACAGCGTGCTGGGCCAGGCCAGCGGACACGGTGTAGCCGTAGGAGTAAGCCCAGGTGCCGAACCGGTCGGCGCCGCCCTTTTCGCAAATGGCGGACTCAACCTTGGCCAGGATCTTCTCAAAGTCGCCGGCCTCCTCGGTCAGGTCGATGCCCAGAGCGCCGGGATAGCCCATCAGAGGAGAGGGCAGGTCGGCCTCGATGAAGTATCCGCCGTACTCCAGCAGCTGCTTCAGCAGGGGCTCGGTGTGGGCGTCGTTGGTGCAGAAGTAAGCAGCCTTCTGGCCGTACTTCTCCACCCACTCGGGGACCTTCTCAAGGATGTAAGCCTGGGCACCGGCGACACCAACGTCAGAGGTGGGGTCGGGAGCGGTTTCCAGAACGAACTTCATGCCGAACTCTTCGCAGGCAGCCTTCATGATGGCTACACGGCGGGACATGGTCTCATAGGCCATGTGACGGGGGAAGGAGATGTGCACAAAGGTGTCGCAGCCCAGCTCATGGGCGGTACGGATGATCAGGTAGCCACGGGCAACAAAGTCGTTGTTGCAGGTCAGATCAGCGGCGGAGCCGATCTCAGGCAGGTCCTCGTGGGACTCACCGGCGATGCACAGGATGTCGGGGCGGCGCTCCTTGATCTGACGGAAAGCCTCGGTGGTGCCGGGCACAGCCTGGTTGACAACGATGGCCTTCATCTCGGGGTCATCGGACAGGTTGACAATGGTCTGAATGGTGGTCTCCAGCTCTTCGGTGAAGTTGTCGGGGTAGATCGCCAGGGTGACGTTCTCTTCGCCGTACATAGCCTGGAAAGCCTCAGCGCCGCGGCGGTCGTCCTCAGACTGAGAAACGGAGCCGGTCACGATGCCGACATGGAAGGGGTTGCCGTCTGCGTCAACCAGAGCATTGGTGTCTTCAGCGGCGGGAGCCTCGGTGGCGGCGGCATCACCGGCAGCAGGTGCCTCAGTGGCAGCGACGGTGGTGGCGGCGGGGGTGTTGCTGCTGCCGCAGGCTACCAGGGCAAGAGCCATAGCCAGGACCAGCAGGACGCTCATAAACTTTTTCATTGTTGGACCTCCATCTTTTCCTCAAAAGATTCATCCCGCGTTCGCAGGATGTTCATACTATAGTTAAAATTGCAGTATTTGTCAACTGCAAATTGCAGGAAAGTGCGTAAAAATTCAGGTTTTCTTCATCTTTTGTATCTTAGCACAAATACTTTCTCAATTCCTCTTTTATTTTTGTGTAAATAGGCATAGCCCCTTCTCTCTCCTATGGATATGTTTTCTTGGCAAACAACCTTCCATGTCATAAATACACTTTTCCACAGAACAGTCACATCTGTCCACGCGTGTTTATTTCGCTAAAGCGCCCCGGAGGGCTTCCTCCGGGGCGCTTTGTCATAATGTGAATACTATTCAGCAATATTCTGTATATTATTCATTCCGTTTTGCAGGATTCACTGCCACTTATCGCAAAGCATGTTGATCTGGTCCGCGAATTTGGCCACGTCCTTGTTGGTCCGCCCCCGGAATGCCCCCACCAGCGCCGTAAGCCGGGCCAGGGCCGCCGTAAGCTTGCCGTAAATGCTGTCCTTCCGGGCAGCGGCAGGCGTGAGGGTTTTCTTCTGGACCAGGACCCCCTCGGGCTCGTACTCGTATCTGCCGGAGGCCAGGTTGAAAATGGCCCCGGAATAGGGTGCGGAGGCATGGATGCCCAGCTTCTCCTGGATGAGCCCGGCAAAAAAGGTGACCACCTGGTCCTCGCCGTGATTGACAAAGACTTTTCTGGGCTTCTCTTTGAACTCCGACAGCCAGTGCAGCAGTTCCCTCTGATCCGCGTGGCCGGACTTGCCGGGCATAGAGACAATGCGGGCCCGGACCGCCACCTCCTCATTGAAGAGTTTGACGGTTTTTGCCCCTTCCAGTAGGCTCCTGCCCAGGGTGCCTTCAGCCTGATAGCCCACAAAGAGCACCGTGGAGCCGCTGCGCCACAGATTGTGCTTCAGATGGTGCCGGATCCGGCCAGCCTCGCACATGCCGCTGGCGGATAGGATCACCTTGGGGCTGGGGTCCAGGTTGATGGCCTTGGACTCCTCGCTGGTCACCGCCAGATGGAGCCCCGGGAACATCAGGGGATTCACCCCCCGATGGACCATGTCCAGGGTCTTTTCGTCCAGGCAACCGGGGGCGCACTGGAGAAATACCGCCGTGGCCTCGATGGCCAGCGGGGAGTCTACATATACCGGGAAGTCGAACCCCACCAGATTCTTTTCCTTGATCTCCCGCAGCAGATACAGCATCTCCTGGGTCCGGCCTACGGCGAAGGCAGGGATCACCAGATTGCCTCCCTTGCCAAGGGTTACCCGGACGCAGTCCGCCAGAAAGTCCGCAGGGTCGTTGCAGGCCTCGTGGATCCGGTCGCCGTAGGTAGACTCGATGATGGCGTAGTCCGCCTCCCCGATGTAATCCTTCCCCCGGAGGATGGGCAGATTCACATTGCCCAGGTCTCCGGAGAAGACCACCTTCCGGCTGACCCCGGGCTCAGACAGCCACACCTCGATGGAGGCGGAGCCCAGCAGATGCCCGGCGTTGACAAACCGGATGTCGATGCCCTGGGCGATGGAGATCTTTTCTCCCAGAGAGCAGGGCCGGAACCGCTTCAGGCAGCTTTCCGCGTCCTCCAGGTCATAGATCGCCTCCACCGGATCCAGGCCGGCCCGGGCGGCTTTCCGGGTCTTCCATTCCGCCTCCTGCATCTGGATGTGGGCACAGTCCTTCAGCATAATGGCGCAGAGGTTGGTCGTCTCGTCCGTTGCGTAGATGCGGCCCCGGAAGCCGTTTTTCGTCAGCAGAGGCAGCAGGCCGGAGTGGTCAATGTGGGCGTGGGTCAGCAGGACAAAGTCCAGGGCTCCGGGAGAAACCGGCAGGCTCTGGTTCTCGAAGCAGTCCTTTCCCTGCTCCATGCCGCAGTCCACCAGACCCAGCACGCCGCCGCACTCCACCATGGTACAGGAGCCTGTTACCTCGTGGGTGGCTCCCAAAAAAGTCAGTTTCATAGGGCACCTCCTTATCTATAGTATTACTATACCACCATCCCTTTGCCCTGCCCAGGAAAATAGGGGTGGGAATTTGCCCAATTTTGTGGTATGATTGGAAAAGTCAAAACCCTCTCCCGGGAGAGGGTGGCAGGGCCAAGCCCTGACGGGTGTGGGGCAGTACCTGGTCCGCCCCGGTACCGCCCCTCATCCGCCGCCGGAGGCGGCACCTTCCCCCAGGGGAAGGTTCAGAAGATTTTTACACCCGAATCATGATATGTTCACGTTTTTCGGGTATAAGAGAAATATACTTTTACGTATTGAAAGGAAACCAACATGAAAAAACTGATTTCTCTGACCCTCAGTGCCGCCCTGTGCCTGGGCCTCTTTGCCGGATGCGGCAAGCAGAACGCGCCTGCCACCACCGAAACCACCGCTCCCGCCTACGCCTCTTCTCTGGAGGTGCTGGAAAAGGTCTGGGCCACCTTCCCCGAAGAGGACCGCTTCCCTGCCGCCGGCGGTGACGAGGCCCACGACACCACAGACGGTCCCGGTGCTTTTGATATCAACGCCTACGGCGAATCCTTCCGGTATCAGACTCTGGTGGACGAAAACCTGACGGGCAAGCTCACCGGCGATGCCGCCACCCTGATCCACATGATGAACACCAACACCTTCTGCTCCGCCGTCATGGAGCTGAAGAACGCCGGTGAAGCCTCCTCCTTTGGGGAAATCTACAAGGAAATCGTCCAGGGCAACCATTGGATGTGCGGTTTCCCCGACACCCTGGTGGTGCTGAGCCTGGGCAACTTCGTCCTCACCGCCTACGGTGCCGACGACCTGATCCAGCTGTTTAAGAGCGGCGCCCAGTCTCTGGGGGCAACGCTTCTGGTAGAAGCCCCGGCGGAAGCCTGAGCCCATGATTTTTTCCAGCATTCCTTTCCTCTATTACTTTCTCCCCCTGGCCCTGCTCCTCTGCTATCTGGTACCGAGCAGGGCCAGAAACGCGTTCTTGCTGCTGGCCAGCCTGGTATTTTACGCCTGGGGGGAGCCAAAGTATCTGCCGGTCATGGCAGCCGCCACAGCCCTTGGCTACGGCTTCGGGCTGGCCATTGAGCGGTTCCGGCGATTCCGGAAGCCGCTGCTTGTTCTGAGCATCGCCTCCAGCCTGGGATTTCTCCTCTATTTCAAATACGCCGACTTCTTCCTGGAGAATCTCAATGGCCTGGGGGGGAACGTCCCCCTGCTGAGGCTGGCCCTGCCAGTCGGCATCAGCTTCTACACCTTTCAGATCCTCAGCTATACCGTAGACGTATACCGGGGAGAGGTGAAGGCCCAGCGAAACCCCATTGACCTGGCCTGCTATGTCACCTTCTTCCCCCAGCTCATTGCCGGACCCATTGTCCGCTATAAGGACATTGCGGCCCAGCTCCGGGACCGGCCCCAGAATCTGGACAACCTCCGGCTGGGAACCGGCCGTTTTTTGGTAGGGCTGGGGAAAAAGGTGCTGCTGGCCAACCTGCTGGGAGAGGTCTGCGCCGCCTGGCGGGTAACAGCGGACCCTTCCGTTCTCTTCTCCTGGCTCTATGCCATCAGCTACACCCTGCACATCTATTTTGACTTCTCCGGCTACAGCGACATGGCCATTGGTCTTGGAAAGCTCTTCGGCTTCTCCTTTCCGGAGAACTTCAACTACCCCTACATTTCCCGCAGCGTCACCGAATTCTGGCGGAGATGGCATATGTCCCTGGGCACCTGGTTCCGGGACTATGTATACATTCCCCTGGGAGGCAATCGGAAGGGAAAAGGGCGGCAGTTTCTCAACATCCTGATCGTCTGGATGCTCACGGGCTTCTGGCACGGGGCCGCCTGGAACTTTCTCCTCTGGGGTCTGTACTTCGCCCTGCTGCTGATGGTGGAAAAGGCGGGGCTTCCGGTCCGCGGACGGGTCTACACCCTGGCGGCTGTGGTTCTGGGCTTTGTGCTTTTCGACGCCTCCTCCCTGTCCTCCGCCCTGGCCTGCGTCAAAGGGCTCTTCGGTCTGGGGGGGCTGCCCCCGGTATCCACCCAAGGGTTGTATCTGCTGAAAAGCAATCTGGTTCTTCTGGCCGTCGCCATTCTGGGGGCCACCCCCGCCCCCAAAAGGCTCTGGGAACAGCTGGAAGCCAAGGCCCCCCGGCTTTCCGCAGCCCTGGCCCCCATCGGCATGGCCGCCCTGCTGCTGGTCAGCACCGCCTGCCTGGTGGACGGGTCCTACAATCCGTTTTTGTACTTCCGCTTCTAAAAACCCTCTCCTGGGAGAGGGTTCAGGAGTCTTTATGAAATCTACCAAAAACCGCTTTTTCCTTCTCTTTGCCGCCTTGTTTCTGGCCCTGACCCTGGCCTGCTGGTTCCACAGCCCCAGGGCCGAGTCCCTCACGGAACGGCGGAAGCTGGCCCAAAAGCCGGGGCTGACTCTCAAAAGCTTCACCGGCGGCAGCTTTGCCTCCTCCTTTGAAAGCTACAGCCAGGATCAGTTTCCCCTGCGGGAGGGCTTCCGGACTCTGAAAGCTCTGTTCCAGACGAAGGTCCTGGGCCGTCAGGACAACAACAACATCTACGTCAAGGACGGCTGGCTGGCCCAGCTGGAATACCCGGAGAACCTCTCCTCGGCAGATCACGCCGCCTCCCGGTTTCAGCAGGTGTATGACCGGTACCTATCCGGCAGCAGCCGGGTATATCTGTCCGTGACCCCGGACAAAGGGTACTTTCTGGAGGGCATCCCCAAAATGGATCACGGTGCCTTTGTATCCCGGCTCCGGGAGAAGACCCCCTTCGCCGCATACATCGACCTCTTCCCCACCCTGACCCTGGACAGCTACTACCGCACGGATACCCACTGGCGGCAGGAGGCGATCCTCCCTGCCGCCCAGGCTCTGGCCAAGGCCATGGGAAAGGAAATCAGCAGCGGCTTTACGGCCGCGGATACCGGCATCTCCTTCAAAGGGGTCTACGCCGGACAGTCCGCCCTCCCTGTTTCCGGCGAAAGTATGTATTATGTAACCTCACCCACCCTGTCTGCCGCCACCGTCTGGGACGGGGAGCAGGGCAAAGCCATAGGCGTCTATGATTTTGAGAGGCTCACCGGCAGGGACCCCTACGAATTCTACCTCTCCGGCTCCCTGTCCCTGGTCACGCTGAAAAACGAACACGCCGCCGGGAAGGACCGGCTGATCCTCTTCCGGGATTCCTTCGGCAGCAGCATTGCCCCCTATTTTCTGGACTGCTACCAGGAGGTGACCCTGGTGGATATCCGCTATGTCCCCGTGAACCGTCTGGGTCGGCTCCTGGACTTTGAAAACGCGGACGTGCTTTTCCTCTACAGCACCCTGGTGCTGAACCACAGTGAGACTCTGAAATAACGCCACGGCCCAGGCCCCCCGCCAAAACTGCTCCCTCTGGTATCGCCTCGAAACCTTTGTGATTTCGAGGCGATACTCCAGAGGGAGCAGTTTATCATTTGGTCATTCTATTTCGATATGCTTGATGCCGTAGTCCAATATCAGATTGATCAGCTCATTACGAGAATAATTGCTCTCTGCGGCAATTTTGTCCAGTTTGGCAAGAATTTCTTCACGAACACGCACGGAGATGATTCGGTTGCCGTCCTCTCCGCGTTTTTTGATTTTCAGTGGTTCATTATTCATCCCTTCCACCTCACAGTCTATATTATTATAGGTTGACAAGGATGATGTAGATATGCTACACTGTAAATACATAATTATATTATTATGTATTACACCATGCTATAAACAGAAGGGACGGACACACTATGAAGAAATTATTCGCATTGTTGATGGCTGTGACTTTGACGTTTCAGCTGGTGACGCCGGTGTTTGCCGAGGACCCGGAGCAAGCCAACGCCGATACGCTGCCGCAGGAAACAGAGATCCTTGTGGACGAGACAAAAGGGCCTGACGAGACGGAGGAGCCTGCTGAGACGGAGGGGCCTGGCGAAACAGAGAAGCCTACCGAAGCAGATGCGCCCACTGCGGCTACGGAAACAGATGAAACAGGGACAGCAGAAACGGTGCCAACAGAAGCAGAGCCATCTGAAGAATCCAGTGCATTGATTCGAGTGACATTCATCCGCACCCCAGCGGATTTGACGCTGACGGTGTATGCTGCGGACACTGACACTGAAATTGATCCACAGGAAGATGAGACCTACCTGCTTGCACCTGGTGAGTACACTTATCTTGCAGAGCTGGATGGGTATATTTCGGAAGAGAACACGTTTACTGTTTCCGAAGTAGATGAAGCAAATTGCGAAATCAGCGTAGAATTACAGAGCGCCGACGTGGAAGACGATGCTTCTTTTGATTCGGGAGACTATTCTTTACAGTTGAGCAGAATCGATGAGCTGTATGAGCGGATCAAGAAAAACGGGGGATTCTTCACTGTTAATCGAAAGCCATGTATTACGGGTTCAGGACATAGGAGCTGCGATAATTGCAAATTAAAGAAAGTCATCGAATCAGATTGGTTTTTAAATGAATTTGGCTCAAGTGTTACTTGCAAGAAATTTGCGCGAAATCAGACTGGTGAATCATGGACATGCAATTCCTTTGCAACCTTTGCTGGCTGGTTCGTAAACCGAGAGACTGACAATGATGCTGTTGAAACGACATCCAGAACGCCCGGAAGTTTTTCTTTTGACTTTTTCTCCTCGAACGCACAACCTGGTGATTCCCTCTACATGTCAAAACCTTATATAGGTCAAGATGGAAAAGAGCGCCTAAAAGAGCACTTTGCTATTTTTATTAGCTGCAATGAGCAGGGTGTATATGTATTAGACAGCAATAATACAGGTAGAGCTTGTGAAGTTGCTAAACAGACAATACCATATTCGAGATATACATCTGTTACTATCAGTCATCTGCAATCCAAGCAGGGCGGCCACACCCAGCAGACCGCTCCCGCCGCCCCCACAAACTTCAAGGCCGTCTACGTTGACAACGCGCGGGCAAAACTCTCCTGGTCCGCCAGTTCTGGCGCGACATCCTATGAAGTCCAGTATTGGAGCGTTGGAAGCAACGCGTGGAAAACGGACACGAGCTATAGCTCCGGCACTTCGTATACATCGACGGGACTTAAAAATTATTCGTCCTGGACGTTCCGTGTGAGAGCTGTCAATAGTGCGGGAAAGTCGGATTGGGTAAGCTGCAACTATGAAAAAACGCATACCCACTCTTATAAGCAGGAATTTGAAGCCGCTCATCCCCACAAGGTCTACATGAAATGCTCTTCCTGCGGTGACTGGTACTACACCGGCGCAACCACAACGGTAGACAGCTGCACCCAGTGCCATCCACCGGTACAGCAGGTGTATCTGGACCTGAAAGGCTACCTGGACGGAAAAGATTCCGATTCTCTGGAAAATTTCGGCACCTGTGATGTGTATATCAATGATGTGAAGGTAGCCGATGACTGCACAGATTTCTATCGGGTTTATCCAGTGGGGACGAAATATTCCATTAAGGATATTCGCGCAACAGACGGTCATAAATACATTGGTGAAAAGCCTTCTGGAAAAGCATCTGTATCGTTTGAAGATGATGATGGGAAAACATCTGTACGGTTTGAAGATGATGATGGAACCCTGAGCGGGACACTAAAGAAGGACACCGAGGTTGCGTTAGAGTACAAGTCCATGGTGCTATTAAATCTGGGCGGCTATTTGGACGGCCAGGAATCGGATAATCTGGATGGCTACGGTACCTGCGATGTGTACATTGACGGTAACAAAGTAGCAGACGATTGCATAGACTTCTATGCGGCCTACCCGAAAGGTAGCAAATACACCATTGCGGATATTAAGCCAACACAGGGATACCAATATAATGGCGTTTACCGTGGAAATGTCAGCGGAGAATTGTCGGAAAGAACAGACGTTATCCTCAATTTCTCCGTCGCACGTAGTGGCTCTTGCGGTGAGAATTTAAGGTGGCGCATTGATGACGGTGGAACGTTGACCATTTCCGGCACCGGGCCGATGAACGATTACAAAAATTTCAGCAATGAGATCCGGTCCACAGCTCCATGGGCAGAGCTTTCGCCTAAAAAACTGATATTAGAGGAAGGTATCACAAGGATTGGCAAGTTTGCCTTTTATGCCTGTACAAGTTTAACAGGCAATCTGACCCTTCCGAAAAGCCTGACTAGTATCGGAGATGACGCGTTCCTTGTTTGCTGGGGACTGACCGGTGATTTGTACCTTCCGGATAGCATAACAGATATCGGTGAGTATGCGTTCAGCGGGTGCAACGGTTTTGACGGAAAGCTAACGTTGCCAAGCAGTCTGAAAATCATTCGAGCAAACGCTTTTTACGGGTGCAGCAAGTTTACAGGTGATCTGGTGATTCCAGAAAGTGTTGCGTCTGTTCAGTCCAGTGCATTCAGCGGTTGGAGCAATCTAAAGGCTGTCACCATCCTTGGCCGTGATACAGATATCCGTTCCAGTGGTTTGGGATCAGACGACAACGGAAAGATTGCTGGATTTACGATTCGAGGGCACGAGGGCTCTATGGCCCAGACCTATGCCTACGAAAATGGTTTCACGTTCATCGCATTAAGAGAGCCAACGTTGCACAGCGGCACCTGCGGCGACAACCTGACCTGGAACTTCAACACCGCTGGCACCCTAACCATCACCGGAACCGGCGCAATGTGGGACTATGAATGGTGCCAAGACGGTGACACCGTCTATTCCAGCGCGCCATGGGCAGGGCTGGAAATCACAGACATCGCATTGGAGGAGGGCATCACAAGAATTGGCGATTGCGCTTTCCTGGACTGCAGAACCATCTTTGCCCCGCTGAGTTTGCCGAGCACCTTACAGGAGATCGGCGACACAGCATTTTCCGGATGCTACGGACTATATGGGGAATTGGATCTTCCTGAAAGCATAATCGCAATTGGCGCGTGCGCGTTCCAGGGATGCGAGGGGCTGACAGGGGCGCTGAATCTTCCGTCTGGTATATCCTACATTGGAAGCGCTGTTTTCAACGGATGCAGCGGGCTGACAGGGACCATCTCCATCCCTAAAAATGTGCAGTATATCGGCGATTGGGCATTCCGGGACTGCATCGGCTTTACCGGAAAATTAGTGGTCCCGAGCAACGTCATAGTAATAGACGAGTACGCGTTTGCCGGTTGTGCAGGAATTGAGCAAGCGGAAATACCGGCATATCTGCAACTCATCGGAGAAGGTGCTTTTGAGGACTGCGCCAGTTTGGCGGATGTATATTATGCTGGCAGCTTAACCCAGTGGAATCAAATTTCTATTGGGGCGAACAATGCACCGCTGCTGAATGCCACCCTTCACTGTACCGGCAGTGATGATATCGCCCCCCGTCCTCTGGCGCAGAGCGTCACCCTGTGGCTGGACGGCGAAGCCGCGCCGAAGAGCACAACTATTGATTTGAACGATTATCCACACGAAATGCCGCAGCTGAGTCTCACGGCAACGGTTTTGTCGGAGGAAGCCGTTCAGTCGGTCACCTGGTCCTCCAGTGCTCCAAAGGTTGCCACGGTTGAGGAAAATGGGCACGTCACTGTTGTATCCCCCGGTACCGCTGTCATCAAGGCAATTGCCACCGACGGCAGCAATAAAACCGCACAAATCACCCTGAACGTGATCCGTACAGACCGCAGCCCCCGGCTGGGTACTTCTACGCTGACTCTGAATGGCGTATCCACCGCCGGAGTGCAGGTAGACCTGGTGGAAACCTATGGCAACAGAATTCAAAACGTCCGTGTGGACGATGACCGGCTTGAAGCGGAGTACGAAGACAACGTCCTGACCTTATATGCCAGAGAGGCCATCGCCAAAGGAACCTGCAAAGTAGTTCTGACGGCAGACACCGACAGCGGGACCTACACCTATCCTCTGACTATAAAGGTCACCCAGGCCTTGCCCAAGCTCACTTTCAAGCAGTCCAACAAGTTTGATCTTTTCTATCGGGACAGCGAATCGACTTTGACCATTACCGGCGGCGAAATAGAAAGCGCTGCCTTCATCGGAAACAGTGACTTTGCGCTGGAAAATGAGAATGGCCAGTGGTTCATCCGCTATGCCGACCCAGAAAATATTCCCGCCAAGCCCGGCACGAAGGTGACCCTAAGCGTCCTCTTTGCAGGTTACAATACCCCCGTGACCAAGTCTGTCACCATCGCCACAGTAAATACTTCTCCGAAGCTCAAACTCTCTCCCGCCTCCTCTGTTTTGAATACCGTTTTGACCGAGGCACTGGAGGTCCGGGCACAGCTTGCGGGCACCGATGACGACAATTTGTCCGTCTGGACAGATACGCCAGGTGCGGAAGTGTACTTGGAAGACGGCACACTTACCATTGAACTCTCCGCGGCAAAGGCTGTCACCGTAAATGTCTATGTTCAGTCCGACAGCTGGGCAAAGCCGGTAAAGCTGACTCACAAAGTCTCTGTCACCACCAAAAAGCCCACCCTGAAGGCCGTTAACAGCACTTTGAAATTGAACAGCTACTTCCCATCGGAAACTGCCTCCACCGGATTGATCCTGTCCCAGGGCAATCTATCTCTGTCCATGGTAGAGCTTACATCCACAGCGAAGGCGGGTGCGGCTGCCACTGAATCCGAGAAACTGAGTGTATCCTATGATTTGGATTCCGAAGAAATTGTAGCGGAAATTCTGGACAGCTCCATAAAAAACGGGACCTATTCCTTCACTTGCGTCGGTACTCTGGAAGATGGCACGGCTGTTTCCGGCGGAACCGTAAAGGTATCCGTTACCAACACCCTGCCGAAAGCCAAGCTGTCCGCCTCCACTGTGAAGCTGAACAAACGGCTGACTGGGGAGGAAGCTACAGTCAAAGTCAACCTCACCGGCGGCAATGGCTATACAGTCACAGGCTTTGAGAATCTGCCCGATTTCATGTGGTATGAAGACGGTATTCTAACCGTGACCCTGCCTGAGCAGAGCGGAACCTACCCGTTATACGCCACTGTCAGCCGTGGCGGCGAAGAAGCGGTCCTGCCCACAGCTGTAAAGCTGACAGTTCAGGTTTACGACAAAGTGCCCAGTTTCCGGCTCAGCGCCAAAGGCAAGTTGGATGTGCTGGATCCGGATAGCAAGATCATCTACACCCCGAAGCTGACCAATGCTCTTGGGACAGCTACGGATGTGGAATTGACCGGTGCAAGCGCTGACCTATTTGACGCGGAGGTGGTAAACGGCACAATCCACCTGACCCTGGCGAAATCCGGCGACAACTACTCCACCAAGGCCACCTACAAAATTGTCCCGCTTCTAACCATCTGCGATCAGCAGGTGAAAGGCCCTGCTCTGAGCATTAAAGTCACGCAAAGTGCTCTGAAGCTGTCTGCCCTCCCCAATCGGACGGTTTACACCTCCCAGGCCACTCCGCTGGTGCAAACACTCCGCATCACCGCCCCCGCCGCGGCAGAAATTGGGGACGTAACGCTAAACGCAAAAACTTCCGCAGCACTCCGCAGCGCCCTGAACACAGCCGGTGGACTCCAATGCCGTGGGGCTACCATCGCCTTCCCCGCCAAAGCCTTCACTGGTCTAATGCCCGGAAATTACACTGTGATTCTGGACATTGTCCCAGTCAATGCTGCCTCTGACAGCAAAACAACGCAAGCTAAATTTACGTTGACCGTCAAGAAATAACTTTGAAGAGGCTGCCTTTCAAATGATATGCTCCCCATAGAGTAGACACTCGAAAAAACAAAAATTCGAGACTACACT
>OIYY01001324.1_pt1 | contig 13313 bp, 12 predicted proteins | sample 1588341 | NCBI WGS metagenome assembly OIYY01 (sample SAMN03283287) | human gut metagenome | biome: human-associated habitat; material: feces | host: Homo sapiens | place: Peru | collected 2012
TTGCTTTTACAGATAGCTTTTATAGTGGAAAATGGGGAATGCTTGTACAAATGCTAATAATCATATTAACATTTGGATGTTACATATTACTTAGAAAATTAAAAGATAATGGTGGAAACACAAATGTAACTAAAAATATGGAAAATCCAATACAAGCAAGACTTTATAAAAATAAATTTGTAAAGAAAATAGTGGATTTATTTATACCTAAAAAAGGTACTAAAGAATATAGAAAAGTAGTGCAATTACTAAAAGATGCAGCATCTCCACAAAAAATGGAATGGTTATTCATGAATAGAATTGCAATTGCAATTGTTACATTTTTTGCATCTATAATTGTATTTACTCAATTACATGTAGTAGCAATCAATTACATATATACAGAGCCGACAACAGATTATAATATTATAGGCGGATTATCTGAAAAAGATGAAAAAAAGGCTATGGAAATAACAAAACAAGATAATATTGTATTAGATCAATATAGAGGAAAACCAAAAACAACACAAGAACAAATAAAAACATCTGTACAAAAATTAAAATATTACGAAGGAGCAGAATCAACTGAAATAGATAAAGCTGCTGAAAGAATTTATAATAAATTGCAAGTTATTAATACTGAATACGTTCAATGGTTTGAATTACTATTAGCATTTGTTTTTGCAGTAATAGGATATATTGCACCACTTTGGATATTAGTATTCCAAGCAAAGATGAGACAATTAGAAATGGAAGATGAAGTTATGCAATTCCAAACAATTATATTAATGCTTATGAGAATAGAAAGAGTAAATGTTGAAATGATATTAGAATGGCTTGAAAGATATTCAAATATATTCAAGAGTCAAATAACAAAATGCGTTAACAACTATGAAGCAGGAGCTTGGGAAGCATTAGAGGAAATGAAAAATGAAATATCATATGTACCATTAATTAGAATAGTTGAGAGTATGCAAGCAGCTGTTGAAAAAATACCAATAAAAGATGCATTTGATGAATTAGACTCAGAAAGAGAATATTATAGAGATAAAAGAAAAGAATCAAATGAAAGATTGATAAAAAGAAAAGGCATGATAGGAAAAGTAATAGGATTTGCTCCAATGGTGTGTTTGTTCGTAGGATACTTAATTATTCCATTAGTATTCATAGGACTAACAAGTATGTCTTCAACAATGAGTAGTATGTCTTCAACATCATTCAAATAAGGAGGCAAAATATGGAAAACGCATCAAAAGCATTAACAATTGCAGGTGGAATATTAATAGGATTACTAGTGATAGGTGCTCTTGTATTAATGTTTAACCAAATAGGAGATTATGAAAAAGCTCAAAGTAAAAATAAAAAAAATTCACAATTAGCAGAATTTAACAATGACTATGAGAGGTACCTTGATGATAAGGGAATAAATGGAACAGATGTAATATCTTTAATAAATAAAGTAATGGATTACAACAAAAGAGCTTCAAAAGGGGGAACTGCAAATTCTGTTAATTATGATATAAAAATGTCGATAACAGTATCAGGTTTAAATGCATTTAATGTAAAATATGCTTATGACGGAACGAGTGCAAACTCATTGTTTTCAAATGATACATTTACATTTAATGAAAGATCTACAAATAATAGTTTAAAAAAATTATTAGATGATTTTAGTAAAACTGAAGGAAACCTTGGTATTGAAGAAATGAAAAAACTTGCATATGAGTATGATGCAAGTAAGGGTACAAATGATAATATAAGTAATATAAAAAAGAAATTATTAGAGATGGATTCAGTAACATATTCTAATTGGAATGGTTCAACTAGCCCAACATTAAATACCATAAAAAAATATAGACAATATTCAGAATTTAAAAGTTCAACATTCGTTCAAGCTCAAGATACAGAATATCAAGATGGACAGATACAAAGTATTTATTTAAAATTTTCTAAATAAGGAGTAACAAATGGAAAATGCATCAAAAGCATTAATTATGGCGGGAGGAATATTAGTAGGTTTATTAATAATATCTTTAGCGGTTTACTTATTTGTAGACTTTGGAAAAACTGCATCAGATATAAACAATCAAAATGCAGAGCAACAAGTTGTTGAATTTAATTCAAGATTTGTAAAATATGAAAGTAATAAAGATAAAGATGGAAATTGGCAAACTACTATTTATGACATAATTTCTTTAGCTGGTTATGCAAAGGAAAATAATGAATATTATGCAGATTCGTCAGATGAACAAATAAGTGTTAATATAGTGGCGAGTCCCGTGAGTAACAATATACAGAGACTAAGTGATTATAGAAGTTTGATGTCCCAATATATGTATGATGGAAGTGGTACAGCACTAAGAAAATTTAGTTGTGAGTCTATTTCATACAACACAAGGGGAAAAGTAAAAGTTATAAACTTTAAAACAGTAAATTAAAAGTTATACAAAAATTTTTAAAAGTTATATAAAAAAATATCATAAAATGTTGAAAAAAAAATAATCAAATGTTATAATATTTTAAGGAAAGAATTATGAAAAAGCTTATTATATTTTTTGCAGTTATAATAGTTATAATATCTGGAATTTCACTTATATATTTTAATTATAAGGCTGAATACAATATAGCAAAAAGATCTAATATGGAATTTGAAAAATACTTAAATAAAGAAGTTGACGGTATGGAAGTGGCAACAGCTATTAATAAAGCCATAGACAATAACCAAAAATATGAAATACAAAAAAATAATAAAGGGATGTATTTGAGTGATAATGAAAATTCTATAAGTATTGAAATAAAGATGACAGATAATGATTCCATATATCAAATGGAGACGATATATAATAGTGGAATACAAAATTTTATAAATTATTATGGCAATATAAAATTTAAATGTGTAAATATAAAATATCATAGTTCAAATAATAAAGTTAAATATTTATTGTTTGAACAAATGTCAGAATAAAATAGTTTTTAATCTTACTAATGAATAATTATTAGTAATTTAATAAATAAATATAAAAACCAAGGAGGAAAAAAAGATGGAGAATGCATCAAAAGCTTTAATTATAGCAGGAGCTATATTATTAGCAATTTTATTAATAACATTGGGAATTTATATATTCCAACAAGCTCAAAGTACAGTAAATAATAGTGGTATGTCACAAGCTGAAATTCAGACATTTAATAGTCAATTTACTAAATATGAAGGTGATAAAATAAAAGGTTCATCAGTAAAAAGTTTGATTCAAGAGGTTAATGTAAATAACTCTCAAGATGAATCAAATGAACATCAAATAACAGTTACAGGTGTTACTGCAGCTGCTTCAGGTTCTGCAGTTGGATATAATCAATATTTAACAAGCGGAATAAAAAATACAAAAACATATAGTGTAAAAATTACACAGTATGAAACTAATGGTAGAATTAAAATAATAGCAGTTTCTGAAAATAGTTAATTTAATAAAAAGGAGGAATAATAATGGAAAACGCAGCAGATGCATTAAAAATGGCGGGAGCCGTATTACTATTTGTATTAGCGCTTTCTGTTATTATTTTTTCATTTGGTCAAGCAAGAGAAAACTCTGATATAATATTAAATTATAAAGATAGAGAAACAACATATATAGATGGAAAAGATTATTATACCACAACAGGAACAGAAAGAGAAGTTAGTATAGAAACAATAGTACCGGCTGTGTATAGGGCATTTTTGGAAAATTATAAAGTAGTATTTGATGGTTTAAGTCAACCAATATATAGAATAAAGAATCCTTCAGGTAATTGGGTAGATAAATATACAATAGACTTAGAAACACCTACAAATGCAAATTATCCAAATGTTGGTTTAGCAGATAATAAACAAAAAATTGAATTTTTAAGAGCAATATTATATGGAGATTTTGAAGGTAGTAGTAAGACTGCATTTGAGTCAAAATATCATATAAGTTTATCTGGATGTGAAACAATATATAATCAGATAAAGAACAAATCCAAAATTACAGAATATTTGGGAGTATATTACCAGGCTGATGATGATAATGTTCCAGACATAAATAAAAAAGAAAAAAGAATCATTACCTATAAAATAGAGAGTTGAAAAAAAAGTTAAATGATGCTATAATATTAAAGAAAAAAATTTTAGGAGGAAAGAATTATGAAAGATATACCTATTACAATAGGAGCAATAGTCTTAACAGTTATAGTAATAATTGTAATTCCTGTAATAACTATGGCAGATAGATTTGATACAACTACACAAACAGAAGTAGATGCAATTTTATCTGATTTTGTAGAAGAAGTTAGAACAACGGGAAAATTAACGCAAGAAAAATATTCACAATTAACAACGAATCTAGACTCATTAGGGTATACATTTGATGTAGAAATGGAGATTAAAGCATTAGACGAAAACCAACGTAAAAAGGCATCACAGACTGCAAAAGATAAGATTGGAGAAAATAGTTATTATTCTTATTATACTTCACAAATAGAAGAACAATTAGAAAATAATGGTTCTATAACATTAGTACCAGGTTCTATAGTATCTGCAAAGGTTATAAATACAAACCCAACAATGGCACAACAAATGAAAAACTTTATGTATAAGGTTGTAGGAAACGATACAGCATTAATTGTATCATCAAAAGCGGGAATGGTACAATAATAAGGAGGATACATAATGGAAGATATACTAGTAGAGATAACAGGAATTGTAATTGCTGCGGTTTTAATGTTTATATTTCCATTAATAACTATGGCGGATAGAACAGATGATGTTTCTCAGCTTACAGTTGAAATAGCAACTACAGAGTTTGTAGATGAAATACGAACAACTGGAAAAATAACTCCAAATGCATATAATCGATTTTTGACAAATATTGGCTCTACTGGAAATGCGTATAATGTAGAAATGGAAGTTAGAGTTTTAGATGAAAATCCTAAAAGAAAAAATATCCAAAATAATACTACAGGAACAAAAGAAAATGTATATTATTCAGTTTATAATTCTCAAATTGAAACAGCATTAGAAGCAAATAGGACATTTTACCTAAAAGAAGGAGACATTGTAACTGTAAGTGCAAAGAATTCTAATCAAACAATAGCACAGCAATTAAAAAATTTCTTTTATAAAGTTATTGGAAAAGATATATATACAATTGCTTCATCTCATAGTGGAATGATTGTTGCAACTGGAAGATAAAACTAAATATTAAAAAATAGCTTGTAATAGAAATTACAAGCTATTTTAGAAAGAAATAAAATAACAATAGAGAATATAGACTAATTTATAAAAAAACATAAAAAAGAAAAGGAAGAAAGTTATGAAGATACAAAGCTTAGCAGTTATATTTATTATAATTATATTACCAATATCGTTAGTAATATCATCATATACACAAAATAGAGTAGAAACGCTTAGATTACAAACAACATATGACTCAAAACTTAATGATTCTACACATGATGCACTAAAAGCGTATCAATTAAATAGTTTTGCTAGTGAGACATCAACTATTATAGATGAAAAAATTAGAGATATAAATGCATCAGCAAATACTTTTTTTAACTCCTTAGCAAGTAATTTTGCTACTCTTGGATATACAAAATCTACTTTACAAAATTATGTACCTGCATTAGTATATACAATGTATGATGGATATTATATATATTCACCATATAAAAATACTTGGAGTACAGATTCAGGAAAAGCAGAAATATCAGGAGAAATGAAAGAGCAAATAAATGAGGATAGCCAAAAGACATATTCAAATGGAGAGAATTTATATGGACTAAAACCATATATTTATTATAGCTGCAGATATAAAAAAGGTGATATGGATTTGGTAATTACTTATTCTTTAGATAATTACATTGAAATTCAGGGTTCAATAAATGGAAAAACTGTAAGTAGATATGGATATTTATTAAGCAATTTAACTGTTAATGGAAATAATATAACTTATAATGGTGTTAATATCACATCAGAAGGACCATTAAGCGAAAAAATATACTTGAAGAACGATGATGGAACTTCAGAAATAAAAGAACTAAATTATATTAAAAGAAATGGGGTAAAATATTATACAGATGGAACAAATGTATTTTCTGTATTAAATGGAAAAAAATCACCAACGACGGAAATTACTGTATCTGAAATAAACAGTAATGAAAATGCAAGGAAATATTTTATAGAATCATATAATCTTATGAAATTCATAAAAGACAATGGAATTGATGAATTAACAACTGATAATATTGTAAAAACAAATAATGAAAATGATTACACGGCTGTTGGAAAAATATTTGATTTTAATCAAGATATAGAATTAGAAACATCAAATTTTAATATACACAGAATGGATGTTATAAAACATTCTATAGAAAAAAATTTATCAGTTGCAATATCAAATTTTAATAATTATTCAGGAGTAACAACAGAATTCCAAATGCCAAAATTAAAAGAAGAAGACTGGGATAAAATTATGGGAAACATATCAGTAATAAGTTTCTTACAAGGGGTTAATATAGGTGGAAAAGTATATAACGGATATTCTGTAATAACTAACACTAAAAATGAAGATGTTGTTATGCTTGATTCTATATATGTAAAAAAACCTGATGGAATACATAGAATAACTGAAAATGGACTAACATCGGACGGAGCTGTGGGAGTATTTAATGTTAATTTGGAAGCTAGAACTGAGAGTGATGGAACTAAGTATTTGCCAATAGGAGGAGATTTATCATATGATTCTGTAATCACGCAAAATGGGATTAATACTAGTTTAGATGATTCTTATGATGGTGACTTAACCAAGTATGTAAGATCATTAGGAAATGATCTTAAAAAGATGTATTATACTGCTTTGGCAAGAGAAAGATATGGAATATATAGACCTAGAACAGAGATTTAGAAACAATAATATATTTAATTTATATGGCAGTGAATTGTAACTGCCATTTTTGTGTTAGTTAATAAATTATTGTCAAATAAAATTCACATAAAGTATTTACAAATAAAAACAATGATGATATAATACGAAAAAACAAGAATAAAAGTTAGGATGTAATAATGGAACATATAAATCAAATATTAGATTTAAAAGTTAAAGTAATGTTACAAAAGATTGATAAATTATGTAATATATATACAATGTTATTACAAAAAACAAATTCTAAGGAAAACAATTCATTAGAAATAATTAAAAAACAATATTTAAAAATGTATAATGAAATTATAGAAAGAAAAGAATATGAAAAATACAAAGACGTAGAAGATATAATTATAAAAGAAATATCAAAGCAAGAATTAAGGTTAGACGAATATATATATAATACATTTCAAAATTATCAAGAGATAATATCAAAAGAAATTAAAGAAATAAGAAAATCTGGAAATTATATTAATTTTCATAATATGGATGAAGAACTAAAAAAAGTTGAAACATTAACAGAAGTATTAAAATTATATAATTCATATACTAGTAAAAATGCAAAAAATGAAATTAAATATGAAATTAGCAAATTGAAATTTGACATATTATATAGAAAACAAGTAGAAGAATTAATATACAAAAATGGAAGTGAAATTAATAATTTAGCACAATATAGTAATGAAGGAGAAAAAACAATTTTTAAGACACTTTTAAAAGAAAAAGTTAATTCACTGCTTTTGGAATTTATAAATGCCTACAAAGATATAATAATGCCAATTGAAATAAACAAATTGAGACACAGTATTAAAGAACAAAAAAAATATGATTTGATAATAGAGCAATTATTAAGTAATAGAGAACTATTGGAAGGACTAATAATAATTGATATGAAAAAAAATCCATATAATTATATTAATTTGTTAAAAGCTAAAGTTTTTAATGCCCATTTATGTAATATAGATAATAATCCTTTTGAAAGAAAAGATTATTTAACGTTTAGGCAACTGCTGAATTTAGGATACAAAGGTAGTTATGAAAGCTACGTTTATCTTAATAGAAGAGGTGAGATGGTAAATAAAGTGAATTATTCCATATTAGAAGCTATTCTAAAAAGTTTGATAACTGATGAAAATATAAGCTTTATAGAATGTAGAAATCTATATAATAAATTTGGATTTGAATGTAGACCAATTTTGGTAAATATAGGGCAGCAATGTGTAAAAATGATTTTTAATGATGTGAAAAACAGTAAAGAAGTTCAAGAAATTTCACAGGAACTGAAAGAAAATAAAAGAGATTTAAAAGGGCAATATTGTAAAATTGATTTTGAAGGATTAGTATATGAATTTACAAAAGATAAAAAATATTCGGAAGATTTATTTAATCAAATTTTTAATAAGAAAAAAGAAGAAATTAAATTAACTCTTCAAAAACCAAACAAAAAATTTCTTCTTAAAAGAAATAAAGAAGAAGAAAAAAATTTAGAACAAGAAAAAAATCAGATAGTAAAAAACGGATTTATAAGTACAGATATAAATTTAATTATGTCATTAATAGAAAAGATAATATACAATTATAATACTGAAATAAAAGAATTAGAACAAGTGAAAGAGGAATGTATTGTAGACATATATAAAAAAAGAATAGATATGTACAAACAAAATATCAAAATTGAAAAAGAGCAGCTAAAATGGCTAGAAAGTTTAAAAGGTAAAAACGGAAAGTTTACAGTTGATGAAGCAAAAAAATTATTGTTAACTGTATATGATGTTTATAAAAAGTCAAATATAAAATATGACGTAAGAAAAATATTGCCATTAGAAAATATGGAAAATGAAAACATCAGAAAATTGGCACCAATGCCAATTGCTGGATATTACAAAGGTATATATGAAGGTGGAAGAGAATGCATGAAGCCATTATGGGAAAAATATCAAAAAGATTTTAAAGAACTTGGCATAAATGTAAAAAGATATAGTAGATGTTATGCAACAAAACCATGTTTTCAAATATGTGTTAGTTTAGAAGATATATCAGACTTACCTATTGACTATGAAAAAGTTGAATTATTAACCAAAGAAGAACAAGATACAATATTAGAGAGATAAGAAATAGAGATATAAAGAAAGAGAGAAAGTAATATGAACGAAGAAAATAATAATTCAAACACAAAACTAATGACAAATTTAAAAAAACAAGTAAATGAACAAATATCAACATTAACTAAAAAAATTCCTGCCTATTCAGAATTAAATGATGAGGGGAAAAAAATTGTTGATAAATATATTTCATCAATTAATTTACATGATTCTAAAACAATTGATGAATTTGGAAAAAAAGAAACAGAAAAAATATATAAGGAGTTAGACATATTAATAGGAACATTAAAAACACATGATACAAGTATAGAAGATATGTTTGCTGAATTAATGCTTTCAATTGACGAAAATATTGGAACTGGAAAAGAAAGTTTTTCAGAAGCATTAAAAAAATCACCATTAGCTGCATTAAGAGTATTAAAGAATAAACCAAAGAAAATGATAGCAAATGAAAAATATAGAAGAGCAAAAGTCTTAACTAATATTGATGTTATTCAAGAAAAATTAGAGAGCATAAGAAGTGAATTAAGAACAAATGCAGGAAAATTGGAAATTATGGCTCAAAATTCTGCAGAACAATATGTTAACACACAATATCAAATTATAGCCTTACAAGAAGTATTGAAAAAACTTCAAAGTGAAAAAGAAAGAGAAGCAGAATTAACAGAAAGGACTTTTTCACAAATTGACCAAAGTTTGCAATTAGTTGGTGTAGAAAAAAGAATTGGCAGAAAAATAGATAATTGTAAAGGCGTTAGTATAAATGCAGCAACAAAGGCTATAATGTCAAGATTATTGGCACAACACAATGAAGAACTTGCAAGTGACTATGATCAAGATTTATCTAGTTTGTTACCAGAGTTAAAAGGAATTGTTGTAACGGCTGAAGCAAATGATTCTTTAATTCAAGCAGTAGATACACATAATCAATTTGTAAATAGAATGAATGAAATGCTAAGAACAGAAAGTGAACGCTCTAAAGACGCCATAAAAAAAGTACAGGGTATTTCAAGCGAGAGTGCAATTGACGTTGAAACTGCAAGAGTTTTAACAAGCAACGTTTTAGAAGTTGTAAATTCTTTAAAGCAAGTTCAACAAGCAGGAAGACCTACAAATGAAGCATTTACAGAAATATTGGATGATTTTAGAGGAAAATTAGCTAAAGAAATTGAGACAAATAATAGTCAAGAGAACACAGTGAATAATGAAGAAAGGGATTAATCAATTAAATTAGATTAATGTTTCTATAAAGTTGATTATTCAAGAAATGTATAGAACAAAAGCGGATATATAAAAAATAGAATAAAATAATTTTAAAAGAGAATAATATTAATGAATCAAGATATAAAAGGAGAAAATTTTGAAAAATTTGAAATTTTTATTAAAAATATTCATTATTGTTATTCTTTTTGTAGTATATATTTATGTAATTGCAATAAATGCTATACCAGAAAATATAGTTATTTTTCAAGGAGAAGATGTAAATATAAAAACAATATTAGGGTTAAAGATAGATGTGGTTAATAAAGAAAATGCATTAGAAACATCATCAACAAACCAAAAAGGTATCAATAATTCAAATAAACAAACAGCAAAATTAAATTTGTTTCAAAATATTTTTTTGAAAAATATAGATATAGATGTATTGCCTAAAACAAAAGTTATACCAATAGGAAGTGTAGCAGGAATAAAATTATATACAAATGGAGTTTTAGTTGTTGGGATGTCAGAAATACAGGGAATGGATAATAAAAAATACAAACCATATGAAAATACTGGCATACAAGAAGGGGATAGAATAATTGCTGTAAATAATACAGATATAGAAAACACAGAAGATTTAATGAAAAATGTAAATATGTCAAACGGAAATGAAGTAAAAATAAAATATGTTCATAATCAGAAATCGCTTGAATGTTCTATAAAACCAATAGAAACATCAAGTAAAGAATATAAATTGGGACTCTGGGTTCGTGACAGTGCAGCAGGAGTTGGAACAGTGACTTTTTATGAACCATCTTCTCAAAGTTTTGGAGCATTAGGACATGGCATAACAGATATTGACACTGAGCAACTTATAGATATTGCATCTGGAGAATTTGTTACTACAAAAATTTTGAATGTTGTTAAAGGGGAAAGTGGAAATCCCGGAAGAATTCAGGGAACTGTTGATAATCAAAAAAATATTGGGGAAATATATAAAAATACTAAATTTGGAATTTATGGTAAAGTGGATAATGTTTCATCTTTAAATATAGATTATTCAAAAGAGATGGAATTGGCCTCGAGAGATGAAATTAAAACAGGAAAAGCTACAATTATGTGTAGTTTGGAAAATGGAAAAATTGAAGAATACGAAATTGAAATTGAGAAAATTTTTAAAGATAATAATTATGATAATAAGAGTATGTTGATAAAGGTGACTGATTCTAGGTTACTAGAAAAAACAGGTGGAATTATTCAACGGAATGAGTGGTTCACCTATTATTCAAAACGGCAAATTTGTTGGAGCTGTAACTCATGTTCTTGTTAATAATCCTGAAGAAGGATATGCTGTTTTTGGGGATATTATGCTTAAACAAATGAAAATGGTAGAGAACTAAAATGTTTTATATATTAGAAAATATTATAATTGGATATGTTTTATATATTAGAAACATATCCAATTATTAAATTATCTTATACATTAATTAAAATTTTAGATTTGTTCTTTTAAAAGCATAGGTCCTATTTGTGTAACAGTACCAGCGCCTAAAGTTAAAATCAAATCGTCTTTTTGAACATTATCTTTTAAATAAGAAACACATTCATCAAAATTAGGAATATATTTAGCATCTTTACCTAAAGAGATAATTTTATCAACTAAATCTTTAGAAGAAATATTATAAGTATTAGTTTCTCTAGCTGCATAAATATCTAAAACAATAATATTATCAAAATTCAATAATGCATGTGCAAAATCGTCTAAAAGATTTTTTGTTCTGCTATAAGTATGAGGTTGGAAAACAACCCAAGACTTATTATGTTTTTTATTTGCAACAGATTTTGAAGTTGCAACAATTTCAGTAGGATGGTGACCATAATCATCATAGATACTAGCACCATTTATTTTACCTTTAAATTCAAATCTTCTATGAGCACCAGTAAACTTTTTAAGCGCTGTTTGTAAATCTTTTTTATCAATTCCATAATAATTACATAAAGAAATACAAGCTAAAGCATTTAGAACATTGTGAGTTCCTGGAACTGATAATTTTATTTTTTCAAAGAATTCACCTTTTTTATAAACATCAAATTCAGGAAAACCATCATTATCAAACTCAATATTTTTAGCAATAAAATCTGCATTTGTATTGTCAATTCCATAAGTAATAATTTTGGCATTTGTATATTGTGGTAAATCTAGGCAATTTTTGTCATCACCATTAATTACTAATAAACCATCATCAGGCAATAATTTAACATATTTTACAAAAGCCTTTTTGATGTTTTTAAAAGTTTTAAAATAGTCAAGATGGTCATTATCAATATTTAAAATTATTTCTGCTTTTGGGCTAAATTTTAAAAAGCTTTCAACATATTCACAAGCTTCTATAATAAAGTGGTCACTGTTACCAACTCTGTAATTTCCATCAATAGCATTTAAAAAAGCACCAACTTGTATACTTGGGTCTTGCAAAGCTTCTAAGAAACATAGTGAAATCATAGAAGTAGTAGTTGTTTTTCCGTGTGTACCAGAAATACAAATTGTATCTTTATAACATCTTGTAAGTTCACCTAGAAAATCAGCTCTTTCAATTGTTGGAATATTTAATTTTTTTGCTTCTAGCATTTCAGGGTCATCTTGTTTAATTGCAGCAGAATAAACTACAACATCAGAATTTGCAACATCTTCTAAATTATGACCGATTGTAACTTTTATTCCAAGTGAATTTAATTTATCTGTTGCTTCTGATTTTGCCCAGTCTGAACCTGTAACATTAAAGCCCCAATTTGTAAGTATTGCAGCTATACCACTCATACTTACTCCTCCAATACCTATCATATGTATATTTTTGTATTTTTTTATGTTTTCTATATTTGGCATTTTTTTCACTCCCTTAAATTTTATAAAATAAATTCTTATACAATAGAAAATATTTGATTTTGTATTATATAAAAATATTATCAATTTTTGACATATTTTTAGCAGATAAATTATATAATTATATAATGCAAAATTCAAGAGTTTTTGGAAAATTAATCTTTAAAATAAGTATATTAATTAAAAAATATAATATGTATAGAATTTTTGTGT
>OIYY01001325.1_pt1 | contig 13312 bp, 10 predicted proteins | sample 1588341 | NCBI WGS metagenome assembly OIYY01 (sample SAMN03283287) | human gut metagenome | biome: human-associated habitat; material: feces | host: Homo sapiens | place: Peru | collected 2012
CAGGTTTCGGTCTCGGTTTCGAGCGTCTGATTCTCTTCGTAACCGGTATGCAGAATATCCGCGACGTGATTCCATTCCCACGTACACCAAAGAACGCTGAATTCTAGAATAAATAATGAAGCCTGTTTCGAAGGGAATCGAAACAGGCTTCATTGCTCTTCGCAAGTACTTGCGATGGCCAACGCAGCTACTTGCGTCTGCTTACGGATATATGGTGAAAGCCCCGACTGCAGAACAGCAGTCGGGGCTTAGGCTTAATATCTCTCTATACTCTGCTCATCTAGCAAAAAATCGAAGAGTCCAATCGTGATGACACCATCATCATCAATCTTTCTCTTAATATCATCTTTCACAACAATTACTTTTCTAAAATTGTCAGCGATATTTATAAGAGAACGACGCTCCTGTTTCTCTTTATCCTTAGTTGGCATATTAAAAGCCGACTGAATATACACACGTTCGGCCCCATTATTTACTACAAAATCAACTTCTAGTTTACTACGTTTCCTTTTTCCATTCTCGTCCGTTGTCCAACATTCAACTAAACCGACATCAACCAAGTAACCACGCATTCTTAGTTCATTATAAATGACATTTTCCATAATATGTGTTTCTTCTTGTTGTCTGAGATTCAATACTATATTTCTCAATCCCAAATCACAAAAATAATACTTAGTCTCTGTACCAATATACTTTCTACCTTTAACATCATACCTGAGAGCCTCTTCTATAAGAAAAGCATCCTGTATGTCTAAGATGTATTCATTTATTGTCTTATCAGTTATTTGTAATTGACTTACAGATTGAAAGGTATTACAAATCCTGGTCGGATTAGTAGAAGAGCCTATTCCTGATGCTAAAATACGCACAAGTTCACGTAACCCCTCTGGCACTTTAATTTTATTACGCTCTACAATATCCTTAATATATGTCACTTCATAAATATCCCTAAGATAGCTACGTTTGGCTCTTTCTGTACCTAAAGACAAAATCTGGGGAAGTCCTCCAAAAGTATAGTAGTCTTTCCACGCTTGCGAGCGTTCTCCGCCCACAGCACCATAATATTCAGAAAACGACAACGGCCAAATTCTTATTTCCTGTCCTCTTCCACGGAATTCGGTAACAACATCTTTGGACAGGAACTTCGAGTTAGAACCTGATACATAAACTTCAGTATTAGGAGTATGCATTAGGCTAAGCAATACTCCTATAAAATCATCAACAAGTTGAATTTCATCAAGAAAAATAAAATTTGTTTTGCCATCACTTTTTATACGAGAATCAAGATAATCAAGCAAAGCATCAGGATCACAAAGTTTGCGATTACGTCTATCATCAAGAGACACTTCTATCAGATGCCCTTCATCTACACCATGCTGCAAAAGGTACTTATGGAAGATTTGGAATAGCAAAAAGGACTTTCCGCATCTTCTTCCACCAGTTACTATTTTTACTAGTCCATTACCTTGACCAGCCACCAACATATCCAAATATTTCTGCCGAGTTATAATCATTGTATTCCGATTTTTTGTGCAGTTGCACAGATTTTCGGAACAAAGATAAGAAATACTGCTGAAAATCAGCTACTAAAGCATTAATAATTAAGAATAATTATCATTTGAAAGAAAAACGGGGCACCCTGAGGATGCCCCGCCACCAATTAAAATAATTGATAGTCGCATTATAAACTTACCGTACTACTTAGCGATCATGATCGTTACACGGTTCTCTGCATTTTCCAGCCAGGAGATATGCTATGGAAAGCTAAATGCCTATATAATAAAAAAGTTTTTTGCGCATTTAATTGCCATATTGCCATATCGTAGAGATAAATAGCTGATAATCAGTGTTTCTATGTATATGGCAATTCTTTAAGAAACGCCGAGAATTGCCATGTATTGCCATAGTGATAATTAAACAGAAATGCAATGTAATAGGCTGGTATTCAGTAAGTTTCTTGCCGCTTTACTATTTCTATTCATGGGGACTCTTGATAAATCGACTGAACAAAACAAGTATTTTTGCGTTCAATACAGCCCCATTTTCTGCCTTTTAATCACCAAAAATGGGAGTGAGGCTTACTTCATAATGGCCAGGATGCTTCTGAAACTGCGTCGCGACGTAGCTGTCACTGCGTCGGGACGTAGTTGTTGATACGTCGCGACGTATCAGCTGCTACGTCGTGACGTAATTTCTCCTCCATCGTTGGCGGAAAAACTCTACCTCCCTCTCATATACTGAAAGCTTCGATAAGCATATCGTTATATCTGTCTATCACATCGTCATTGATACTTTTCCGATATTCACATCAATGCCAGTATATATGATAAGGTGTAGAGATATCAGCCAGTTTAAGTAAGCAGATGGAATCATGTACATCATTGAACAAGTTCATACGTTTCATTGCGTCGATAGATATGACTGCGCTGGGTTAAAGATACGACTGCGTTGGGCGGAAGATTCGATTTAGTTGGGTTATAGATTCGACATCATTGGGTGGAAGAGTCAATTTCGTTGGCTGAATAATATGGCTGCATTGGCTGAACGAAGTAGCTCTGTTAGCTGAATGAAGTACTTGAAGTGTCAGAATGATATGGTTGAAGTAGCTGAAGGAAATAGCTCTGTTAGCTGAAGGAAATAGTTGAAGTCACTGAATGAAAGTTTCGAAAAATATAATTCCAAAGAGGGTGTGCCATGGACTTATGACACACCCTCTCTGGATATCTATACCTCCTTCATGTTCTTTAGTTCCCAACCCTCAAATTGCATGATGATTTTATGCAGTTGAGTCCCCTGCCTTAGAACTTCTACTCTTGGGGCTGCAGCATATCGGTTGACAGATACTTATCATATTGCTTGCGCACATTGTTGTTCGGAATTCCGAGTATAAGCTTTGCTCCTCTCGTAGCCTTGATGGTAAGCATGCCATAATAAAACAGCAGGCTTGGAAATACCTGCGGGTCTGTTATCATTCTTGCAGGGAAGGTGTCATAGAGTGTAGTCACAATCTCTCCTCTCTCGGCAATCGTGCGAATCACGCCCTTTCGGTCGCCATCCAGCTTGTCGAGCTGGATGAGCTTTTTCATCTTGTTATAGTCGGTCTTGGTGTTAGGGTCTATCATCTCTTCAGGTCCCTTGCCAGAACTCAGATAGTTGCGCAGATAATAGAACACCATATCGCAGTTGAAAATCTTACTTTGAGATGTCAAGGCACTCTTCGAGAAGCAATAGTTATCATACCAGGGTTTCATCTCGTTAACAATGTCATCAATATTGGCAACGGCAGCAATTTCGCCCTTTTCCTTATAATAGTTGAACATCTGATAGACATCTTCTGTAGAAAAGCCTAACATCTGGTTGAATTGCTTCTTGGTGGATATATGCCATCCGATGTTGAAACCGCTGGTCACGTCATCGAGCGTCACAGGACTCACACCCGTCATAAAGATACGTTCAAACGAACCTTTGAATTTCTTGAAGATATCACGATAGAAACCCTCAGCATGAGTAATGGCACGATACACTCCTTCACCCTGCTCGTTGAGCACCGTGTTGGTGAAGTTGTCATATTCGTCAATGATGAGATAGGTACGAAGATTCAGCTTCTTCGATTCGTCGTTGATAAGTATCAACTTGTCTACGGCGTCTTCCGCCTCGAAGACCTTCTTTACAAAATCCTCCGAATAGTATTGGCGGTAGACATCCACAAAACTATCCAGCTTCACTTTGCAATAACGGTTAAACTTGTCTTCCAGCTGGTCGATACGTCCGCCTACTTGCGAAAAATCAAGATAGAGAACCAGATATTTGCCTTGAAGGGGAGTAGGATTCTTGCCAATCCACAGATTGCCGAACAGATCCTTGAACTTATCCTTCATGTTACAATCATAATAAGCTTGGAGCATACTGATGAATACGCTCTTGCCAAAACGGCGAGGACGGATAAAGAAGAGGTTTACCGCCTCATCTTCCAATGCTGGCAAATACATCGTCTTGTCCACATAGTAATTGTTTTGCTCTATGATTTGTACGAAGTCATTGCGTCCATAAGGTATTCTTTTAGTATCTTGCTTCATATCTCCAGTATTACTTGTAATTTTGTGCAAAGATACAACTATTTGGGAATAATACCAAAGAAAAACGGATTTTTTTCGGTAGTCTGCAGAAAACAACATTCCTGGTAGATACTCATACATTCGTATCTAGATGGTCCCTATATATAATAAGGTGTAGGGCCGTTAATTAAAAAGCAGTCTATAGTGAAAAGTTCACTGCCGACAGACTAACTTGTTTTTGAGTCTGTAAAGTTATCTCCATAGGGGCTCGGAAATCCAATTTTCAGGAAAACCCATAGCTGTCGGATCTACCTGTGAATAAGAAGCGAGTAAGGATTTGAGCTTGTTCTTGAAGTCCAATCCGTATCCCATGGAATCAAGCCAATATGCAATACAACAGGCTATAGCATATACTTTGTTTGCATCTACACCTTCTATGTTCACCCATGCACCACGTAAAGAAGCGCTCATTTGAGGAGCTGTAGAAAGATAACGGTTCCAGAGGCGTGAGTGGTGAGCGCAACAGTTTCTCAAGACAGTTACGCTACGCATCCAGCTTTCCAATACCTCATGCTGAGGAAGATTGAACTGACGAGCTACACGCTTCTTCAATTTCTTGTCACAGAAATTGTAATAGAGTTTTGAAAGCGTACCGAAAGATGCCAGTTCAAGAGTTTTCCATGCTGGTGGGAAAATTGGCTTGTCATAGTTGCGCCTATGCTCCTTGATAAAGTCCTCTTTACTACGTTGAAGCTCTCTGTCTATGGAGTTCATATTCTCAATAAACTTATGTTCGTCATCAGCAAGGCTTGTATCAAAGAACCAAAATGGTCCATGTTCCAATGAGAACTCTTGTATAATTTTTGTGCGCAAAGCTATCTCTAATCGTTGGATAGCTTTGAACATCAAGTCTCTCAACTCCATATCAAAGTTGTAGAGAGCTACGGCATCTTCAAATCTACTATTAGGCTTAAATTGATGTGAAGTTTTATCTGCCTCCATTGGACGAAGGTATTGAACAAAACGAAAATAACTGACCTCTCCAAGAAATTTTGCAGTCTTGGATGAATCAGCAATATTTAAGCCTCTACTTTTTAGTAGTTCTATTTGTTCAGAAATAGAAAGAGCCTGCTTAGTGTATAATCTTAATGTACTCATAAAAAGCAAAAGACCCGCCCTGGTTCGCTGTTCTAATGGGAAGCGTGGCGGATTCTGTTGCTGCAAAGATACGAATAATCATTGACAATACAAACTTTTTAGCAAGAAAAATCATTCTAAAGTGGATTCTTTAACATATTTATATTTAATAATGCCAAATCTGATCATAGAATCACGTTTTGTCAGTGGAGAAAAGTTTCTAAAAATACCGCTTTGTTTTTTATCTCTTTCCTATTCTTTAGCACCCAACCTCCGAATTGTATGAAGCTCCTATATATAATAAGGTGTAGGACCGCCAATCTCCCCTATATATAATAAGGTGTAGGTTTTATATCGGAAAAATGGAGAAAAACAGGGTAAATGGACAGGTTAGAAGCCCAATATGGGGGCTATTTTATAAAAAACATAAGAAAATTAGCCTTTTTTTGAAAAAAAATGCTCAAAAACTTGCAGGTTTCGAAAAATATACCTATATTTGCAACATGAAAAATCTCCCGGCTGGAGATATTCCATAGACGATAAGAACTGAGTGGCGATAAAAAGCCACGATATAAGAACAATAAAATAACTTTTCTAAGAGGACCTTTGAAAGAGAACGAAGAACTTTTCTAAGAGTGCAGACTCTTTTCATCAAACGGGACTCTTAATTCGATATAGAGAATTAATTAATAACTTCCTGCCGAAAGGCTAGGAAAATCGTATAACTTTATAAATTATTACTGTATGAAAAGAAAGTATTTTAGCGCGCTGCTTATGGGTGCATTGACAATTCTCGGTAAGCACATTTACTTCTTGTAAGGACTACGATGATGACATCAGCGGTTTGCAGAGTCAGATTGACCAATTGAAGAAGACCATTGATGAAATCAATTCTCAGATTACAGCTGGTAGTGTTCTCACAGATGTAGTAAAGAACGACAATGGTATTACAGTCAAATTGAGCAATGGTAAAACTTATGACATTACAAATGGTAAGGATGGTAAGGCTGGCTCAGTTGTTAAAATCGTTGACGGAGTTTGGTACATTGATGATGTAAGCACAGGCTTGAATGCTAAGGGTGACAAGGGCGACAAGGGTGATCAGGGTGACCCTGGTACACCTGGTACACCTGGTACACCTGGTACACCTGGTACACCTGGTACTAATGGTAAGGACGGTGCTTACTACTTGCCAAAGGAAGATGGCTATTTCTACAAGGTTGATGGCAATACAGAAACCAAGACCGGCATTATGTGGAAGACAGCTTCTAATGATGCTATTACAGCAGTTATGGGCGAAGAAGACTTGAAGTTGGGTCACGTACTCAAGTCAGATGGTACTTATGGTGAATACACCATCTCATTGAGCAACAACCTCCGTGGTTTCGTGTTCCAGAAAGACAACGACTCACGTGCATACGTTGACGGTGTTCCAGCAATCCGTATCTCTTCATTTAGCTACAATGATTTGAGTGCTGGTGCAACAAAGGATAGCGAGAAGGAAACTTGGACAGGAGCAAAGGAAGCTACTGTCATCAACCCAGAGACATACGCTTACTATCACGTAATTCCAGCCAACGCTTCTGAGGCACAGTTGAAGAACTTGATGTTTGCTCTTGAGGCTAATGGTGATTACATCCAGAGCCGTGCCGCTGCATCTAAGGATTTCGCTGCAAAGCCTGAGTTTGTAGAGTTCAAGGACGGTATCTTGAAGGTTAAGGTGAACGTAACAGGTACACCTGCTACTGATGAGAAGATTACTACTGTTGCTTTACAGGCTAACAGAAAGAATGGTGAGGTTGTAACTTCTGACTACACCACTATCTACAAGAACGACATGGATCCATTGTTCCTCGCAGATACAGTGAAGATCAACAAGAAGGAAAACTATCACTTCCGCCGTGGTACTGTAGGTATCTCTAACAAGGATAATGAGGCTGGCACTAAGGTTAAGGGCTATGAAGTTTGGAGCAAAGATGCTCAGAAAAAGGCTGAGGTTGATACTGTTGTAGCTTACAACGGCAAGCTCGACTTGTCTACCTTCGTAGGTGTTCACCAGAAGAGCAAGACAGGTTGCTCTGTCGTTAAGGATCTTTCTCCACTTGGCATGAGCATCAAGTACGATGTAGTTAAGAACTACATCCTTGGCGAAAAGACCAAGACCGACCAGAAGGATTTCATTTCTGTATCAGAGGATGGTATCGTAACTCCTAAGGTATTCAGCACATCCGGTGAGGCTGCAATCGACCGTACTCCTATCGTACGTGTAAGCTTGATGAACGGCTCAAAGGTTGTTGAGGTAGCTTATGTAAAGATTAAGATTGTTAGACCAGAGGAGATTATCCCTGCTAAGGATCCTATCCCATTGACTGTAGACAACTTTAAGTTTGTATGTGATAAGGCTGGAGCATCAAAGACTACTGTTGAGCAAATCAACGTACAGTTGTACAACAAGCTTGGCAAGAGTAAGAAGGAGTTCCACACAGCTTATCCATACTTTACAGATTGCTCTCATGTAAAGAGCGATGTTGGTAAAGTTGCTGAAATCAAGGAGACAGATGCAGAGGGTGGCAAGACTTACCTTTACGAGTGGACTATCTCTAACGATGACTTGTGGAAGCACGCTGGCGAAGAGGTTTCTAACGAAATCGTATTCAAGAACGCTGAAAAAAATGCAACAGACTCGGTAGTCGTTGTGTTGAAGTCTAAGATTGACGGTGTCAAGAAGACTTATAATGTTTGGACGAAAAAGGCTGACGCTGATGCAGTGAAGGAAAAAGCTCACTACTACCTCGATTACTGGAACAATACAGACAATCCTACGTATGCTAAGCTGAATGTTCAAACTCCAAACACTGGTGATAAAGAATCAAAGAATTGTAAGTTTGTTTGCGACTTGAACGCCCCATTCTACAATGTTGACGGCCAATTGTACCTCGGTGAGAACATCACAAATCTCCAGTATTTCTTCTGTGCAGATAAGGACGGTGTTGCAACTATCAAGGATATCGACGATGCTAAGGTTACATTCTCTGTAGAGAATAGTGGTCTTGAGTTGTGGGCTTCTGCTACTGTTGGCAAAACAACTTACGCTAAGCAGTTGATTGCAACCATCAACAATGCGAAATCAACTGGAGTTTACGATGTTGAGCGCAAGAACTCTATCGAATTGAACAAGGATGGCGTCCTCGCTAAGTACTTGTTGAACACCAAGAAGTTGTACACATACATCGGTGCCAAGGCTAATGTTTGTAAGGATAAGGACAAGGAAGTAGCAATTACCTTCGGTGGTAAGAATCACTTCCAGGCTAACTTTGTTCGTCCAATTGACATCGCAACAAATGCCAATGACAACTTCATCGATGGTGTAGACTTGGGTGAGAAGGGTTCATACATCACAATCGAGGATTTGATTTCTCCATCTGACTGGCGTCTTGATGCCAAGACTGGTGCGCACCGCCTCTTCTCTGACTATCCTACATACTGGGATTTCTACGGCCCATTTGAGGTCGAGGCTCTTATCAAGCAGGCTCAGTGCGACTTGAACGGTGAACTTCAGGCTGTTCCAGCCACAATCGTTCTTGATCAGGTAGCTACAATTAGCGGTGCAACCACTACCACTAAGTTCGGCTACATCACATACCGCAACAACGGTGCAGGTGTTCAGAACGCATTCAACGTTTACATCCCTGTTAAGGTTAAGTATGGTTGGGGTGAGATTGTAACAGATCCTATCAAGGTTAATGTTGCTACAACTATTCAGGCTAATGCCAGAAAGAAGTAAGTAGATCTCAAGATAACATAAAATTAAGGGTGTCTTCCTCAGAGGGCACCCTTTTTTAAAACAAAAACAGAAAAAATGAAAAGATTTTTAGTTTTTATATGTCTGGCAGTTACTTTCGTCTTCATGTCATGTGGTGGAGGCAGTAAACAAGAGAACCATGGTTTTGCAGGCTCTTTTACAGACGAATTTGAGAACAAGTTCGTTCTTAACGAAGATTATACCGGTACAATTCAGTTTGCTGGTAATGAGAAGAAAGAGCAAATCACCTGGAGTGATGGAGATGATCACATGCGTCCGTTTGCCACTATTAAATGGAATGGTGATCCTGCCTATTATTATCTGAGAGACGGAGCACTTTACCGCCAGGAAACTGATATGAATGAAGGTAGAGCTGCTATCAAGATTACTTATGATGAGTAAGAAAGTTCTGCTCTTTCTTATGTGCTGTGCTATGTTTACAGCCAGTTGCTCCGAAAAGAAAAAAGAACTGACTCCTGGAGAACGGATGGAAGCAGAATACAAATATGATAAACTGCCCGATTCTGAAAAGTCGAAAATTCAGTTTTCGAAATATGAGCATGACTTCGGTAAGGTTAACTCCCAAAAACAGCAGAAGGTTAGGTTCGATTTTCAAAATACAGGAAAATCTCCATTAATACTCCATGATGTACATGGTTATTGCGGCTGTATTGAAGCTAGTTTCAGTAAAACTCCCATCATGCCAGGCAAAAAAGGATCTATCATCATCACTTATAATGGGAAGGGATCTGTTATCGGGAGTTTTAATAAAGAAATTGTAGTTAATTCAAATGCTTCAAACAAATACATAAGTTTGTTTGTCAAAGGAGTGAATCAATAACAAAACAATTGAATTATGATGAAATCTATTAAGTGTTTATATGCAGCTTCTTTGTTAGCCATCGGCTCTACAGCCGCTATGGCGCAAGCATCCTACACAGACAAGGATGGAAACGAATATCAGTTTAAGCGTCACTGGTTCCTGGATATTCAGGCTGGTGGGCAATATACTGTGGGTGAGGCAAGCTTCTCAGACCTGCTTTCTCCTAACTTCCAGGGTGCCATCGGCTACCAGTTCTCTCCTGTTTTCGGACTCCGTGGTCAGATAAACGGTATCTGGAGTAAGGGCGGATGGAACGGATACAAGGCTACCAAGGACGGTACTCCTTATACCGCCAGCTACAAATGGAAATATGTTGCTCCGGGTGTGGACTTCATGGTCAACCTCTCTAACCTCTTCTGTGGCTGGAATCCGAACCGCGTGTTCAGCGCTACTGCCTTCGTTGGTGGTGGTATCAACTGGGCAGGAGCTAACCAGGAAGTAAACGACCTGGCTGCCAACATCAAGAATCAGAGCAACTATCTGCTGGAATATCTCTGGCAGGGAAAGAAGGTTCGCCCTTACGGCAGAGCCGGTATCGATCTGGAATTCAAGGTAAGCAAGGCGGTGAGCATCATGCTCGAAGGCAATGCCAACATGATTTCAGACAAGTACAACTCTAAGAAGGCAGACAACCCTGACTGGTACTTCAATGCACTGGCAGGTGTACGCATCAACCTGGGCAAGAGCTATACCAAGAAGGAGAAACCGGTAGAGGAACCTGCTCCGGCACCAGCTCCTAAACAGGAATATGTGGCTCCTAAGCCAGAGCCTAAGCCAGCTCCTGTAGAGAAGAAGGTAGAGGAGATTCGCCGTGACATCTTCTTCACCATCAATTCTTACAAGATTGCTCCTGCTGAGGACGCAAAGATTCAGGAGGTGGTTGACTTCCTGAACAAGAACCCAGAGGCAAAGGTTGTTGTAACCGGTTATGCCGACAAGGGTACAGGTAATGACGTCATCAACGACCGCATCGCTGCCAAGCGAGCAGCAGCTGTGGTTTGGATGCTGACAAAGAAATATAATATACCTTCTGAGCGCATTACAGAAGAATCTAAGGGTGCACGTGTGCAGCCTTTTGCAGAAAATGCAGAGAACCGTGTAACGATCATGATCGCTAAGTAGTACGGTAAGTTTATAATGCGACAATCAATTATTTTAATTGGTGGCGGGGCATCCTCAGGGTGCCCCGTTTTTCGTTCAGATATCCCTTCCTTCTCCCTCTCATTTTGTTATTTTTTCACCATTTCTTGCAGTTTCTCAATATTTTGTTGTACCTTTGCAACGTATTAAAAAATAAGCGATTATGGGACGAGCTAAAAGAATACCTTACGGAGTGTCTGACTTCATCGACATCATTGAGAGAAATCAATATTATGTCGATAAGACCATGTATATACCTAAGTTAGAGGATGAGCCTGATGCCTTGTTCTTTATTCGCCCTCGCCGTTTTGGCAAGAGCTTGTTTATCAGTATGCTGAGGGCTTATTATGACATCAAACGTAAAGATAAGTTTGATAAGTTGTTTGGCAACCTTTGGATAGGTTCGCATCCTACAGAAAATCAGGGAAAGTATCAAGTCTTGTTTCTTGATTTCTCCAAGATAGGAGGTTCGATAGACCAATTGGAAGAAAACTTCAATGCCTATTGCAATGAATGTATTGATAGCTTTATCGAAACTTATCAGGAGTATTATCCCGAACGGGTAGTGGAAAGTGTATTGAAGGCAAAAACTGCTGCCAGAAAGTTGAATGCCATTGGGATTGCTGCAGAGAAAAAGAATCTTCCACTTTATCTTATAGTAGATGAGTATGACAACTTTACCAATGTTGTGCTCAATGAGCAGGGGGAGGAAGTGTATACGGCTCTTACCCATGCCAGTGGTTTTTATCGGGAGATTTTCAAGGTGTTTAAGGGAATGTTCTCTAAAATCTTTATGACAGGCGTAAGTCCTGTTACACTGGATGATTTGACCAGTGGATTCAACATCGGATGGCATATCTCTACCAAGCCTGCCTTTAATCAAATGCTTGGTTTCTCTACCGAAGATGTAAGAGAACTCTTCACTTATTATAAGGAGAATGGGGAAATTCGACCGGATAGTGATGTGGAGGCTATCATAGAAGAGATGAAACCATGGTATGACAACTATTGTTTCTCGGAAAGTGCCTTGAAAACTCAGAGTAAAGTTTTCAACAGCGATATGGTATTCTATTACTTACGCAATTATCGTGAGACTGGTGAATCTCCTAAGCTGATGGTGGATCCTAATACCAAGACAGACTATGGCAAGATGAAGAAATTGCTGCAGCTTGATAAGCTGGATGGCGACCGTAAGGGTGTTCTGCGTACCATCATCGAGAATGGAGAAATAATAGGTAATATTGAGGAAAGTTTTCCTGCCAAATTGTTGGTAAGACCACAGATATTTATCAGTCTTCTGTTCTATTATGGAATGTTAACAATAAAGGGAACACGCGGAGACCAGCTGGTGCTTGGCATTCCAAATAATAATGTTCGCAAGCAATACTATACCTATCTGCTGGAGCAATATGACGAAGTCTGTGCGGTAGACGAAATGAGTCTTAAGTCTTTGTTTACCGATATGGCTTTTGATGGTCAATGGAAACCTGCGCTGGAGTTTATGGCACAGGCTTATGCCAAGGTCTCTTCCGTTAGAGATAGCATAGAGGGTGAACGTAATCTGCAAGGTTTCTTTATGGCATATTTGAATCTGAACAGTTACTATTATACGATGCCCGAATTGGAATTGAATCATGGATATTGTGACTTTTTCCTGTTGCCAGACTTGACTCATTACGATACCAAGCACAGCTATATTATCGAACTGAAGATGCTGTCAAAGAAAGATTTTGGAGCTATGGCTGATAACGGCAGACAAACCAAGGCGGAAGAGCAATGGGAGCAAGCTGTGGAACAAATAAACCGATATGCCGATGCTCCAAGAGTAGAAGCCTTGCGTCAAGGTACCAAACTCCATAAGATAATTATGCAGTTTGAGGGGTATCAGTTGAGGAAGATAGATGAAATTGATTAAAGAAGATAAGCATTTTGTCTCTTAAACTCTGGGTTTTGGTTAATTTTACATCTTTTTTTCCTCATTCTCATTATTTTGTTGTACCTTTGCAGCTAAAATAATAATAAATTGCAAGAAAATGGGAAAGATTATATTGACGGGCGACCGTCCTACAGGTAAACTTCACCTGGGTCATTACATCGGCTCTCTGCAGCGCCGAGTACAACTTCAGAACGCTGGCGACTTCGACAGAATGTTCGTTTTCATGGCAGATGTTCAGGCTTTGACTGATAATGCCGACAATCCTGAGAAGATTCGCCAGAACATTACAGAGGTAGCACTCGATTATCTTTCTGCGGGTCTCGATCCACAGAAGTGTACACTCTATATCCAGAGTATGA
>OIYY01001326.1_pt1 | contig 13295 bp, 14 predicted proteins | sample 1588341 | NCBI WGS metagenome assembly OIYY01 (sample SAMN03283287) | human gut metagenome | biome: human-associated habitat; material: feces | host: Homo sapiens | place: Peru | collected 2012
AGCGTGAGGCAAGACGTATAGCTCTTCAAAAAGAGCGAGAGGAAAAGGAACGAATTGAAGCAGAGAAAGAGGCTCGGTCTGTCATTCCGTTGAATGAAGATTATGAGACTCGTATCTTCAACAGTAGAAATATCGGTTGGGATTGTGATTTGATATGGCAGTTGATGCTTGAAGAGAATAGGAAGATTGAGCGAATGATAGCCAAGGGTGAGTATATGGATGCGGCGTTGAAATTTATGCAAATGACAAAATCCATGTGCCGGCATTTTGTCATGGATGAGCATTACAACTACTTTGATGATATGTATAGTCCTGAGTATGCCGTCAACGATATGTTGAGAGTTTTTCATGGACTTGCAGCAGAAGGTAAGTTGCCAGAAGATGTGAAGGAGTATCTTCACAAGGCATGGAAGGAAATAGAAGATACGGAATGCTATAAGGATTATGGTATGCCGAGGAAGGATTTTGAAACTATCTAGATATATGAGCAAAATTATATATTATATTGGTGCAGGGGCTAGTTATGGTAAAAACGATGCTCGAGAATTGATTGGGAAAGGAACGGATAATGAGCGACTTCTAATTCATGAGGGGTTACCTGTTATCAATGAAATAGGTAAATGTCTCCTTTCTTTTATGGAAGCGGTGGCAAATGCGCCTATTGATACAAATGGCTCTTATCCTTTGTATAGGTCAACATGTAGTGGTAATGACCTTAGTCAAGAGCGCAATTGTTTGATAGCTGATATAGAGGAAGTTTATAAGGCTAACAAGGAACATACTACCATTGATACTTATGCAAAGAAGTTGTATCTGACTAGGAGAACCAACGAGCTGAAACGTTTGAAGAATGTCCTTACTACATTCTTTGTTTGGGCTCAACTAGTGTCTAAGACAGATCAAAGGTATGATACTTTTCTTGCTAATATTCTGCAAGAGAACACTTTGTCAATTCCCAATGGTATAAGTGTCATTTCTTGGAACTACGACTCCCAGTTTGAAATGGCATATAGGAATTATTCAAAGGATGGAAACCTGCCGATATATGACAAAAATGCTCATATAGATTATCAAGATTCAGGTAATTGTGGAAAAATATTCAAAGTGAATGGTTCAGCTAATTTTGATGATTTCTGTATGGTGGATTATATATCCAAGCATAGAGATGTGGATTCTGTTATTCAGTTGATTGAATATTATGATAATTTGGGTGCTGATACTTCGGCATTTGGCTATCAATTTACCTCACGTCTATCTTATGCTTGGGAGACTTCTGATAGGCAAAGGCAGATGTTTGATATGCTTCAGAAAGTGACTTCTGATACAACGACGGTAGTTGTAATAGGTTATTCGTTCCCTTATTTTAATAGACAAATAGATAGAAAGATATTTGCAGCCATGCCTTACTTGAAGACGGTTTACATACAAGATCCCAATCCTGAGGCTATAGAACCATCTTTAAGGGCTGTGTTATTGAATGAAGCTGCAACTAAAATTGTGTATCAAAAGGATTGTACTCAGTTTTATTTGCCAAGGGAATTGTGATGATGCTAAAATAGAATAGATTATGAGGATTTTACATTTTTCAGATTTCCATCTACGCCCAAATAAACAGGGTGAAAGATCAATGGATATATTTAATCGAATGATGGATAAACTCCAAGAGATAAATCAAGAAGCTAACATTGATTTGGTTATTTTCTCTGGAGATATGATTGATAAGGGAGGTAAGTATTTTGGCAAGTCTTTGGCTGAATGCTTGCGAGATTTTAAAGATAAAATTATAACTCCACTTGTTAATCAATTACAAATCGGATATCATCAATTCCTCTTTGTCCCAGGAAATCATGAGGTGGTAAGGGATTTACGCAACGATGTGAGTATAGGTAAAATTAAAACAGAGAACGGTGTGGAAGACTTTCTGGGTAACAATGATACAGTTCCTCATTTGCAGGATTTCTTATGTTTCCAAAAAGAATATTATGATTTACTTGATGTGCCTGGTCTGGAAGTAAAGCATAATGGCTTGTCTATAACTTTGAAAATGCCGATTAATGGTAAAATGGTAGGTATCTCTTTATTGAATACCGCTTGGATGTGTGGCTTTGATAAAGGTGATAAGGGAAAGATTATGCTTGGACTGTCTCAAATAAATAGGTCTTGGTTTGAAATAAGGGACTGTCAAATCAAATTAGCCATTTCTCATCATCACTATAATTTCTTAGAGGAAAATGAAGGTAAAAAAGTTCGTGAAGTCCTTCATAAGCATTATGATATTTTTTCCGTTGGGCATACTCATGATTCAGAAACAACATATGAAAAAGATGCTAACGGTAGTCTGTTTATCTCTGTAGCTTCAGGAAATCTTTATGATAACTTGCATAATGATAGCAAATTGTACAGAAATGGCTTTGTCATTTTGGAATATAATGATGAGGCTCGCTATTTGGACGTGACTCCATATGAGCAGCAAACTGATGAAAGTTTTGATATAGATAAGAACTATGGTACAAATGGTACTATGAGGTTTGAGGATACATCAAGGAACCTTTTTAAGCCTTTAGACACATGGATGAAAAGCTATGTGAAGCATTATGCCATTCTGGATAATGATGAGATGAAACAAAAGCGAGCCTTATTGAAAGATAAGAATAACCGGAAGGTGTTGCTTGCTGCTTTGTCTGGTTTGGGAAAGACGCGCATGATTTATGAGGCTTTTAATGATGGTAAAGTGCATCTTAATCATTTTTATGCAGAGTTGGGTAGTGAAGATAGAAAACGAATTATAGATGATTTTACAGAACTTGTATCTAAGGTTAGTGGTGAGGATGCAGTAATTGTTGTAGATAATTGTAGTAATGAATTGTGCGATGATATTTTTAGGAGGACACCTCGCAATGTGAAATCTATCGTGATAACCAATGAGTATTATGATGTTACAAGTTCTCCGAATGTAGTTATCATTAAGATGGATTCTTTGACACTCAAGAATGAAGTCGCTTCTTATATTGAGCAAAATATTATTGGAGAAGAGAATCGACATCTTCGAGAGGAAGTGAAGAAAATAGCAGATGGATTCCCATCTATGGCTTGTGAGCTGATTGAAACCTATAAAAATGGCGATCAAGTTGAATTGTGTCAAGCAGATTTGCTAGTTTCAAAATTATTGATAGCATCAGGAAAGGGTGATGATGAACATATCGAAGCATTGAAGACTTTAAGCTTATTCCAACCTTTCCCTTTGCCTCATTTTAATCGAGCTGCTTATGAGTTCATCATAAAAAATGATATTCTATTGCAGTTGAAATCTGATAATCCTGCGAGAAGAAGAAGGGTTATCAATGAAACTAAAAATCGCTTTACTCCTACGTTGATTGAAGATACGGGAAGTATGCTTAACGTTCGTCCATTCCCACTTGCCGTATATTTGGCCAAAGATTGGTTTGTGGGATTGGACGAAGATTTGATTGGGCAATTGTTTGATGAATTCGAAGTATTAAAGAAGAATTCTGCAAGTGCTTATCATTTGCTTGTTGATAGCTTGGCGAAACGTATAGAATATATGAAGAATCTTCCTTTGGCAGAAGATTTTATCGATAGGCTTACTGACTCGGAATATGGCCCTTTTGCCGGTGAGAAAGTTGTTTGTTCGCAAATGGGTTCTCGCATCTTTCTCGCAATGGCATCGGTGAACCCTGTGGCTGTAACAAATTGTCTATATTCTCTCTTCGTATATAAAAGCACACAATGGCTAAAAGATAACATAAGTGGAGACGTTAGGCGCAATTTAGTGTGGGCATTGGAGAAATTGTGCTTTGACAAGGACAGTTTCTTGAAAGCATCTCTGGTAATGGCACAACTGATGCTTGCCGAGAATGAATCTTATGGCAATAATGCTACAGGGCAATTTTTACAATTGTTTCATGTGGTCTTACCAGGAACAGAGGAAAATCTTGTAGAGCGTGTTAGTTTATTGTCGTTATTAATGGATAAGGGACAAGAGTATTTTTCTATCGTTATAAAGGCATTGGATAGCGCATTTGTCTCTCATGGATTTCATCGCTCCGGTAGTGCTGAGCAATTTGGAATAGAGAAAAAACAGGATTATATGCCTTCCCATCAAGAAGTCTGGAACTATTGGTATGCTTGTAGAGACATGGCTATTCGACTTGTTGACGAGAATGAGGAACTACAAGGAGATATTTACAAACTAGTTGTAAGGCATGCGTTCGTATGGATTTCTGATGGCTATTTCTATACGATTTTTAGACCGATAGTAGAGTCTTTGCAGAAGAGACAGGCTGATTTCACAGATTTATATAATCGTCTTCTAAGAGATAGGCGTAATAGCATGCTCAGAAGATATTCACCTGAAAAGAAAAAAGAAATACAAGAGTTTTTGTTGAAATTAAGACCGCCTTATTTTTCTTCATTATTGAAGGAAGCTCAAAACAGCTTGTATAATGATTCTAGAAAAGATTCTACCAAGAGCTATTTCGAGAGGTCGGAAAAGGTGTTGATGCCACTTGCGATAACATTTATTGAAAAGAAAGTGTTCGCTAATGCGGAAGAACTGAAGCGATTGGCAGACGTAAATTTGTTTATAGAACACGCATTCTTCTTAGATGTAGCTAAGCTGATTGATGATGATGAACTTGGTGATTTTTGGAACATAACGCTTGAACTCATTCGAGATTATTCTGATGAGGGGAAAATGCCGTCTTTTTTAAGTAGTATGTGTTATGTGACTAGAGAACGCAAGGTTACTCTTTTGTTTAGAGAGCATCTTCTTAAAATAGGTTATACTAAATGGTATGTTGGACTCTCAGCGAAGTGTGAGAATGAGCATTTGGATGTTATCAGAAACCTTATTCATAAAGAGCAAGAAGGATGTCTTGAAAAGGAAATTATGGTTGACATATATTTGAATAATGTTTCTGTCAATAACCATCAAGAATTATTTGAGATTTTGCATTTCTTGTATGATTCCTATGAAAATATTTCTGTTAGGTTATTAGAGGCATTAATCAACTTCACATTTATGTGTGATGAAGAAGATTTGAAAAATAATGCTACTTTTATAGAGCAATTAATCCTAGAGTACCCTATCGATGATAGCAACCCTCATTTGAATTATGAATATACGAGATATACAACATCTGTATTAGAGAGAAATCATGATGTTGAATTTGCCAAGAAACTGAATAAAAAACTGATTGAAGGCTTTAATTCAGCTTATCTGCATTCAAACTTTGATGGTCTTTATAGTGTTTTGCTAGAAAAATATGCGGATGTTGTATGGGAAAAATTTGAGACAGCTTTTACTGATGACAAATATCTTGGTTTTATTCTTCAAGTAAAGAATGAGATTGGTTCTGGTGTTGGATTCGGTTCTGGTCCTTTATTTCAGTTAGGTAATGAAAGAATTAAAGATATGTGTCTTAATCATCCAAACGATGCTCCTGCAAGAATCGCTGAGATGATGCCAATTTATGATGGCAATATATGGGAATGTAATTCTTTTAGTGAGATAATGCTTTGGATCTTGGATAATTATGGCAATCATGATATGGTGCTGAGTGGAATTCATGCAAACATGCATACTTTTGGTTGGACAGGTTCTGTAATAGGCTTATTCCAGCACCACAAAATGTGTATGGAGCAGTTGCTGAATCATAAATTCACAGAGGTGAGGGAATGGGCTGCAAATTGTATCCAAGAATTTGATGAGGAAATAAAGCGGGAAACGCTGCATGAGGATTATGTTAGATTGCATTATCAATAAAATTTTGGCATTTATTAATTGTAAATGATGACAAGTATGGCAAACGACAATAATAATATGCAGATTACTGATGAGTCGCAGATAGTTCTCTATCAGCCTAATGAAAGCATCTCTCTTCAAGTGAAGATTGATGCAAGCCATGATACTGTATGGCTTACTCAGCAGCAAATAGCTGATCTCTTTGGTACGAAGCGACCAGCAATAACAAAGCATTTGAGAAATATCTTTAATAGTGGTGAACTTGAACAAAATTCAGTTAGTTCCATTTTGGAACATACTGCGGCTGATGGGAAAACCTATAAAACGCAGTTTTACAATCTTGATGCTATTATTTCTGTTGGCTATCGTGTAAATAGTATCAATGCTACGGCCTTTCGTAGATGGGCAACTCGTGTTCTCAATAATTATTTGTTAAAAGGTTATTCTGTTAACCAGCAACTATTGGCGATGCAGCGACAGTTTGATTCTCGATTGGAAGAGCATAGTCTGCGTATGACACGAATTGAAGACAAACAGGCAGAACAACAGGAGCAGCTTGACTTCTTTATTCGTACTTCAACCCCTCCTGCAGAAATGGTTTTCTTTGAGGGGGACTTCTATACGGCACGTGTGGCATTGGAAAATTTGGTTAGTTCGGCAAATCATCGTGTAATTGTTATTGATGCTTATGTATCAGCCTTGACTCTTGACTTTCTGAACATTAGAAAATCTGGAGTGGAAGCAATTATCTATACAGTAGGTGTCGGTCAGGGAATGCAACGATTGATGGAGGAGCATGATAGGTTGTTCCCTGATGCTCATATTGATATCAGAAAATGGAGCAAAGAGTCACATGACCGCTGGCTTGTCATTGATGATACGCTTTATCATTGTGGTCATTCGTTAAATGCAAATGGTGGACACAAAATCTCGGCTATAACAAAAATGGGTATATCGCCAGAAGATATTCTTTCTGTTGTTGGCTAAAAAGTATTTTTTCATTTGTATAACAATTAATCATATACGCTATAAGGTTGGCGGGGCATCAAAGCCCTCGCCATGTTTTGCGGGATGGGACCGCCTTGCTAAAGGTGGATAGGATTATTGAAGTGCTAGTTTTGTGGTAATTCGTTGATAACTTGCAGAATTCTTGTGATTTTCTTGGTGGTTTCGAAGAAAAAGCGTATTTTTGCGGCAGAAGTGTTAAATATAGAAGGAATTGATTATGAGAAGTATGAATAAAATGTCGGCGGAGGATATCGCAAAGCTTAAAGCGGTAGCTTTGTATGTCTTAGACAAATGTGGTGAAACGGATTTCATTCATTTGTTTAAGATTATCTATTTTGCGGAAAGGAATCTCTATGCAAAATATGGTCAACATTTAGTTAAGGATACTTTTATCGCCATGGAACACGGACCGGTTCCCTCTCATCTTTATGATGCCTTGAAATTAATGAATGGCAAGGGAAACAATAAGGATGTCAAAGCTATTAGCGATTCTTTGTTACCTGCTGGTGGGGAATGCGCTTGGTTTTTTGTGAAAGCTGGCGAAAAGCCTGACTTGGACGAATTGAGTAAAGCTGAGATAGAAGCGTTGGATGCTGCCATTGATAAATACAAAGATATGGATACCAAGACTTTGTCTGAGCTATCTCATGATTCTGCCTGGCATGAGGCATGGGATAAAAATCATAATGCTGTTATGACCTCTCTGAATATTGCAAAAGCAGGTGATGCTTCTAATGAGTTTTTAGAGTATCTCCAGGAACAGGAATTTATAGATTCTATTTTGGAGGCTTAGGTTATGGTGAACTTCAAAGAATTGCTGGGAAATAATAATCAGCTTCAAAACTTGCTCCTTGATACAGTTGAGGAGGGTGAAGTTTACCGTCTTTGCCTGACAAAAGAAGAAGGTATTATTCCTAAAAATAAAGGAGATGAAGGGAGAAAGAAGTTCTTTGTAGTTGTGGGTAGAGACCAAGAAGGAAATGCGATTGGTTTTGTACTTATCAACTCAGAAATCAATAAGCACCTTCCTGAAAGTAGAAGGAAATTGCACTATTTATTGAAGGCTTCTGAGTATGAGTTTTTGGGTGACCAAGATAGATTTGTCGATTGCTCTGATTTTAAAAGAATTTCAAAGGAACGATTTGCAGAATTGTTTTCAATAGATAAGATGAAGGGAAAAATTAATAAGAATGATTTGGTAGAAATAAAAAAGGCCATTTGTTCTTATGAGAATGTTTCCATGAAGTTGTTGAAACGTTTTGGATTGATATAACTGGGAAATTTATTGTGATTTTCTTGGTGGTTTCGAGGGAAAAGCGTAACTTTGGCGGCAAAGTTGAACGTTTAATTGAAATAGAATGGAACAGACTGTATTTAACCCTGCTCAGATGAAGATTCTTCAAATGATGTCTTATATCAAGACTCCACAGGAATTAGATAATCTTGAAAATGTTCTCTCTCAATACTTTGCAAAGAAGGTTGATGAGGGGATTGATGAGTTGTGCGATAATGGAAGTATAACTCTTGATACCATAGAGAGCTGGGGTAATGAACATTTACGTACTTCTGGCAAATGAGAAAGATAGTTCTTGATACTAATTGCTTATTGATGAGCCTTCCAAGGATAAGCCCTTATCGTAAGATTTGGGATGATTTCTTGAAAGGTAAATTGACCTTGTGCGTTACAAATGAAATTATTGAGGAGTATTTAGAAATCATTGAGCAGAAGACTAATGCAAATATTGCCAGTAATGTTGTGTCTGTGATTCTAAGTCAAAAGAATGTGGAATTCGTAACACCCTATTATAAGTTGCATCTCATTCAAGCTGATGAGGATGACAACAAATTTGTAGATTGTGCTTTTTCTGCTGGTGCAAGTTGTATAGTGAGTAATGATGCTCACTTTAAAATTCTCAATGAGGTTGAATTTCCTCGCATTTTTGTTGTAAATATAAAAGATTTCGTGGAGTTATTATTGCGGAATCAAGGAAATAATCATCTTAATTAATAGTTTAAGATGTCGTAACTATTGATTATAATAAGTAGCAGAAGGAACTCATCTCGGTCTTCTTCAAGTCTTTACGACCCCTTCGGTTCCCCTCACAAGGGACAGAAACCCTTCTCGAAATGGGAAGGATGTAACCGCCCTACTCGGTGCTCAGAACCGCTACGCTCTAAGGTTGGCGGGGCATCAAAGTCTTCGCATATTTTGCGGGATGGGACCGCCGGGCTGTTGCGGGGGGAGATCTAATGCTGCTTCAAAGCCCTCGCCATGTTGTGCGGGATGGACCGCCTGGGAATAGCAGTTTATAGTTTACAGTTAATAGTTATAGTTTACGGTTGATTTCGTGGTTATTTGCTGATAACTTGCAGATTTCTTGTTAATTGCTTGGTGGTTTCGAGAAAAAAGTGTAACTTTGGCGGCAAAGTTGAACGTTTAATTGAAATAGAATGGAACAGACTGTATTTAACCCTGCTCAGATGAAGATTCTTCAAATGATGTCTTATATCAAGACTCCACAGGAATTAGATAATCTTGAAAATGTTCTCTCTCAATACTTTGCAAAGAAGGTTGATGAGGGGATTGATGAGTTGTGCGATAATGGAAGTATAACTCTTGATACCATAGAGAGCTGGGGTAATGAACATTTACGTACTTCTGGCAAATGAGAAAGATAGTTCTTGATACTAATTGATGAGCCTTCCAAGGATAAGCCCTTATCGTAAGATTTGGGATGATTTTGGAGTTATTGGCTGATGATTTGCAGATTTCTTGTGATTTTCTTGGTGGTTTCGAAGAAAAAGCGTATTTTTGTGGCAGAGTTAAACGTTTAAAAGGAGAAGATTATGGCATTAGAGATAAGAAGCATTCCTGTTTTGACAGGTGAGACCGCTGAACGATTTGTTCGTGAGGCAGAAGAGAATGAGCGTAATCCACAGAGGAGAAAATTAGTCTTTTCTTTTGAGGATATTGATCGCATTATGGATCGTTCACGTAAATATATGAAAGAACATGGAGGAAAAGGACCTTTTGCAAAATAGTTGTGGAGGCTTTCCATATCCTGTTACAACACAGGGTGAGTTGGAAAGTTTTAGTTGCGGAGATAAGGACTTGGATGATTTCTTTCATCAAGATGCATTCCTTTATGCAGAGCAGCTGTTGGGAAAAACTTATTATTTTTCCACAACAGGAGATGACAAGAAGATTGTTTGTGCTTTTACGTTAGCAAATGATAGTATCAAGGCTGCATTAATACCCAATACCTCAAGAAATCGAATACAGAGGAAGATTCCGAATTCAAAGAGAACAAGGAGTTATCCAGCAGTATTGATTGGAAGACTTGGTGTGGCAAAGGAGTTCCAAGGAACAGTTTTATCTGTTGGTTCACAAGTGATTGAATACATAGCGTCGTGGTTTGTTCATCCTAACAATAAGACTGGTTGCCGTTTCATTGTTGTTGATGCTTACAATAAGGAAAATGTGCTTCATTTTTATGAAAAGAATGGCTTCAAATTCTTGTACTCTACAGAAGATTTAGAGAAAGAAGCAAATCATATTCCTGAAGATGAACACTTAGAGTCAAGAATGATGTATCTTGACTTGTTGGGTTATATAAGATAAAAAACAAGAGGTAATCTTTTGGATCCTTCTTAACTCTTTTCTGTCCCACAGATCTCACAGATTTACACAGATGGAGCGGGTGTGAAGTCCGCTGTGAATGATAGGCAATTGCTCATTCGCACACGGATTTCACGGATTCTTTAAATCAAAGACTTTGTCTAAATGCAAAGAATCTTTGAATCTCTTTTTCAACAACAGTTTTTTCCTCTTCTTCTATTCCCCAAACTTTTACATTCTCTGGTATTGGGGTTTGTCCTTCCTTGATAAAGGTCTCCTTATTATCATGGCTTCCCAAAGGTCTTTTGCCTTTGGGATGTTATGCCGATTCGTGATGACAGGCTTAGGAATCTTATAGCTGTTGAGGTAACTGGTTTTGATGGCGGATAGGGCTTTTTCCTTTCTATTTTTTTGCAAAATTAGCTGAATGGTGAGAAAAATAGTTGCTCTGGAGAAAATATTCTCGACCTGTGAAATGAACTTTCATAACTACCCCGTAACTTTGCACCAGAATACAGAATCAGGCACAAAGTATATGAGTGTCAATTGTTTTACTTTTAAAATATCAGACAGATGAATACGGCATTAAAGATGAAATTGGAGGAAATGAACAGACGTTTGAATGAGGCTCTTGATACTGACCTCTTCGAAGATTCTGAGTCTGAATTTAATGAATTTCAGGCTGAGGTAGATTCCTTTGAGAGAGAGTTGGAGGAGATATCGGAGTTCAGGCAGGATCATCTGCAGCTTTCTGAGCTGAAGAAGATTGGTGCCATCCAGAAGAAAATCCGGCAGGTGAAGAATGGGTATAATTTTTATGACCCTGAGTATGAGAGAAGTGTTATGTTTCCTAATGGTGAGGACGAAGAAGAGGATGATTTCTTCATTTAAAAAAGATGACTGATGGGAAATAGACCTTATTTGAGAACCATATTGGGAGGAACTGACTTCAAAAGTCTTTCCCTCATGGAGAAAATTATATGTATTAATGTAGTGCTATTATGGTTATGCAAACATCATGTAAGAAAGGTATGGAGCAGATGGACTTGCTCCAAGCCTTCGAGATTATCGTAGACAAGGCCAAGGGTTCTTCACTTGGTGAGAAATTCTATCAGGAGGCAGACCCATATCTTGGATTTGTTTCTGACAAGTTGTGTATCTCCAAGCGTGCCAGTGCCATCATGGCCTTGTTTGCCGACAGGTGTGATGACAATCACATCCAGTTTTCTGACTATACGGATTTTCTGGATTGCAGAATCCTTAGCTTGCTTCGATATTCCAAGGAGACAGAGGAACTTGTTGACAAGGAATATGTCTGCCGGAGTAAGGATGAAGGTCTTTACTACTGCATCCCCATGGAGGTGATGGAGGCATTTCAGCAGAATCAACGTTATATACCCTCTGATGTGGAGGAGCTTACAGCCAGGGAATTGTTTGACAAGTTCAATGAACTGTTCACAAAATGCCGTCGCAGGAAACTTGACAGGCAAATATTGAAAAAGAAGCTCAGGGCATTGGTTCGCAAGAATGAGAACCTGGCTTTTGTCAAGGCCATGTCTTCATTTGACATAGATGTGGAGGATACAGAATTTTCCCTTTTTCTGTTGTTCTGTACACTCTTTGTCATAGATGGTGATGACGATATCCGCTATCACGACTTGGAATTTCTCTACGAGGAGGGAGAGGCTGCCTGGAGATGGGCAAAGAGAGGCTTGAGCCAAGGTGACCATTTGTTCTTAGTGGAGAAGTTTATCGAGTATACCAATGATGATGGCTTTGTGGACAGGGCGTGACCTAATTCAGGTGAACGTGTCAGAGGTTAAGAGCATGTGGGTTGGCGAGAGCGAAAAGAACATCAAGGGTATCTTCGATGACTATAAGCAGAAGGTGAAGCAATCTGTCAAGGCTCCTATCCTGTTATTCAATGAGGCTGATGCTTCTTTCCTTGCTGCCCGCTATGATTTCAGTGGTGGTGAGATTGAGAATATTGCCCGTCATTACACCATTCAGACCATTTTGCATGGTAGCCCGGAGAAGATGGTCAAGTCTCTTACCGAGTTTTGCGAGAGCGAGAGGTTGGAAGGTGCCAGGGCCAAGAGAAAGATAGGATTCTAATGTATAATCAAAATTAAATATCCCCTATGGAGAAGTATATATTTTTGGATTTCGATGGAGTGCTCAATACTCCTAAAGGTAAGTTTGATCAGAAAGCGATAGGCACGAATCGTCATTTCCTTATGATTCAAAATAGTTTGCATCAATATCATTTTCCTTGGCAGAAATGAAAATGGCGGTAAATACAAAATTACGTATTTACCGCCTTAATCATTTGTTGAGAGGAGTTAAGAAGAAGGGCAGATCTTGTATTTCTTAGCAAGGTTTCTCAACCTTTCACTCACCTCTTCCCTTAGCCATTGTGGTTCCAGTACTTCCATGGTGTCCATGTTAGAGAAAATCTCCTGTTCGAAATCAAACTCTGGTTTCAGGTGATACTCAAAGATGGAGTATTCATCGGTACGCTTCATTTCCTTTTGAGACTCATGGAGAGGAAGATTACGTATGTAGTTGCTCTGGAAGGCATCTACCTTGAGCACCACCTTCTGAACTTCGGAATCCTCGTTATTGATGATTCCGAAGCAATCCTTGAAATATTCGACCGGTTCCAAATCCTTTGGCATCTTGAAAACTTTGTCTGAGATGATGACATTTTCCATACGGTCAAGGGCATAACAACGGATATCGTTCGTGCCAGGGCTATAGGCAACCACATACCAGCGTTTCTTGAAAGCCTTCACGAAATAAGGATGGATGTCAAACTCATAATACTTCTCGGAATTGTAACAGAAACAGACAAATTATCGTATATTTGCCATGGAAAAGCGGACAAAATACGTCCGTTTAATA
>OIYY01001331.1_pt1 | contig 13247 bp, 11 predicted proteins | sample 1588341 | NCBI WGS metagenome assembly OIYY01 (sample SAMN03283287) | human gut metagenome | biome: human-associated habitat; material: feces | host: Homo sapiens | place: Peru | collected 2012
TTACCAGACAGGCATTCCACCTGCTAGACTACTCGCCCTTGTCTGGGCGCACAATTCCGATTTATATTATTCATTATAAATTGCTTTTCCAAATCCATATGCTTTTTTCAGATAATCTGTTTTATCAATCTGAGGCTTCCCATTTGTATCACCGCAACCACCAGCCAGAAGCATTCCCTTGTCATGAAATCCGATGTAATTAATCACTGTAAACTTATAATAAGATACTGCCTGTTCATAAGTCCAGAACAAATCATCCGCAGATGTCATTAGCAGTGCTGCATCTTTCACCGGATATTTTGCATATCGTCCCAGCGGTGGATTCGGGTCTTCTTCTGCAATACAGTAAAACCTTTCTATAAACGCTTTTCGTTTGGAAGATATTGTCCCAAATAACAATTTCCTCCTTAACTCCGTTTTATCGGATGCCTTATAACAGTTTTCCATTTTTCAGGAGCAACCTTTCTTGCATCAGACAGATATATTTCATGGTGCAGTCTTTCCATATTCATATCATTAACATATCCATTCTGCTCCAAATAAGCATTCGACACAGCGTCTTTATCAAAATCGGCAACAACAGGAGTGCCCACAAGTTCCTGCGAACACACCATACCTAAAATGATAAGCACACCCAAAATCAAATTCATCACAGCGCCGGCAACCACAACAAACACTCGCTGAATCACCTTTTTGTTGGCAAAAGAATTTTTGTCATCACTCTCGCTGTCCTCGCCCTCCATGGCACAATAGCCACCAAAGAGAATAAGGCGGAGAGTAAACTTGGTGTCGCCTTTTTGAAATTGAAAAAGTTTTGGACCCATACCGATTGAAAACTCATTAACCTTGATTTTCATCATCTTGGCAGCAAAGAAATGTCCTCCCTCGTGCACCAAAATGATGAGTTCAAAGAAAAAAATTGCTATCAATATAGGATAAACGGTTTGCCAAATGTGTGACATTAATCAACGCACTCCAATACATAATCTCTTGCTTTACGGTCAGCTTCAAGCACATCATCAAGAGTAAAATCAGATTTGCTGTCTGCTCGGAGCATAGCCTCATTATTAAGATATGCAATATCCGTAAATTTAATTTTGCCTGCAAGGAATAGTTTTACGCTTTCCTCGTTTGCACCGTTTGCTGCAGCAGGATGAAGTCCGCCCTTTTCGATTGCGTCCTTGCAAACATTAATGCACTTGAAGGTGTCGTAATCAGGCTCAAAGAATGTGAGTTTGCCGTAATCCGCAAGTGAAAGTTCGCCAACAGGGCTTTCCACTCTTTCAGGATATGTGAGCGCGTATTGAATAGGAATACGCATATCAGGCACGCCAAGTTGTGCAATCATCGAATTGTCACGATAAACAATTGCCGAGTGAACAACCGACTCTCTGTGCACAACGATTTCTATATCGTCATTTGGCATATCAAACAACCACTTTGCCTCGATAAATTCAAGACCTTTGTTCATCATTGTAGCACTGTCGATGGTGATTTTTGCGCCCATATCCCAATTTGGATGTTTGAGAGCATCGGCAGGAGTAACATTTTCAAGTTCACTCAAAGTCTTGCCGAAAAACGGTCCGCCCGATGCCGTGAGTATAATCTTTTTGATTGCTTCCTTGTTCGGTGAGCCTTGCATAGCCTGAAAAATCGCTGAATGCTCGCTGTCAACAGGAAGAATTGAAACACCGTTTTCCTTTGCAAGATTTGTCACCAAATGACCGCCGGCAACAAGTGTTTCCTTGTTTGCAAGAGCAATAGTTTTCTTTGCCTTGATTGCCTCCAAAGTCGGTTGAAGTCCAACCATACCGACAACGGAATTAAGCACGGTATCCGCACCGTCATATATTGCACATTCAATAAGACCGTCCATACCGCAAACAACCTTTGTGTCGGTGTCTGCGATTTTTGATTTAAGTTCCTTTGCCGAATCCTCGTTCATCATACAAACAAGTTCAGGCTTAAACTCTCTGATTTGCTGTTCGATAACATCAACACGAGAGTTGGCTGTTAGGCATTTTATGTTATATCCTTGAAGTCTTGCAACATCAAGAGATTGAGTTCCGATTGAACCGGTTGAACCCAAAAGTGAAATATTTTTTGTCATATCAATTCACCTGCTAAATATGTTTATCTTACGGCATTGTTGAAAATCTCAACCACACAATATGTAAGCGGAATTGAGAAAAGTGATGAGTCAAATCTATCCATTACACCGCCGTGACCCGGGAAGATTTTGCCAAAGTCCTTAACATCAAAATTACGCTTAAGCACAGACGCCGAGAGGTCGCCCATCATACTCAAAAATGCAACAAACGGCTCTGCAATAAGAAGTGTTGTAACCAAATTTTTGTTGAGCGGAGAATAAGCAAGTTTATTGAACAAAAGCATTGCAAAGATGTTGAGCACAAACGATGTGCAAATTCCGCAAAGAGCACCCTCTTTTGTCTTTTTTGGAGAGATGTGAGGTGCCATTTTGTGCTTGCCGAATGCCATACCGCCGAGCTGTGCGCCTGTGTCTGTTCCAAGAGCGGCAATAAGACCATAGAAAATGAGATAAACACCAAGCTGTGCTCTGTAACCATACATATCACGAAGCATAGCAAACATCGAAAAGCCGTACGGAACGGCAATTGAAGCAACAATGCTGATTGCAACATCCTCAAACTTTGTGTGTTCATAATCAAAAATCATTGCAAGGAAAAACGCAATAATAATCAAAACGATGAACGCAAGAGACGGTACTGTTGAAATAAAACTGCCCCACTTTTCCTCGCTTATCCAAGGAGACATAATGCTGTCGCTTGATGTAAACGGGATGATTGCACCGACTGCCGTTCCAAGAATAACAATAAATTTGTTTGAAACCTTTGCGCATTTCATAATTTCATTGGATGCAACTGCTGACAAAAATGCAATTACAATAATGAACAATGGTGTATATATTTGCCAAACAACAACTGCAAGAAGTGCCAAGAGCACGCCTGCTGTAATAAGTCTTTGCTTCATTTTGTTAACCTCCGAATCTGCGATTTCTGTTTTCGAAATCGGTAAGTGCCTTATACAAATCATTCACAGTGAAATCAGGCCACAAAACATCACTGTACCAAAACTCGCTGTATGCAGCCTGCCAAAGCAAGAAGTTTGAAAGTCTTTGTTCACCTGACGGGCGAATAATCAAATCGCAATCAGGTGCGGTGTAAACATTATTGCTTATATCATCCTCGGTAATTTTTGTTTTACCTTCTGCAATAAGTTTGTTAACCGCACTGACAATTTCTTCTCTGCCACCATAATTGATGGCAAGAATAATCTCGCAACCTGTATTATTCTTTGTTTCTTCTTCAGCCTCGTCCATAAGAGCAAGCAGTTCATCGGAAACGCCCTCTCTGACACCGATAAAGCGAAGTCTGTTATTTTCGGCAGCGGTTATATCGTCTTTTGCCTCAAGAAGATACTGCTTGAACAGGCGCATAATTGCGTCTACTTCTTCCTTTGGCCTTTTCCAATTCTCTGTTGAGAAAGCATAAAAAGTGGCTGATTTTATACCAAGTCTGCCACATTCCTTTGATATTGTGCGGAATGTTTCGGCACCTTCTTTATGACCTGCCGTGCGAGGAAGTCCACGCTTTTTTGCCCATCTGCCGTTGCCGTCCATAATGATGCCGACATGCTCGGGAAGAACATCAAAATGCGGTCTTTCAAGAGTGGTACTGTTTTCTTTTTTTGAAAAAAGAGCCATATTTTTGTCTCCTTAAAAAAGTGTTATAGGGCGAAGCAAACGCATCGCCCACACATAATGATAATTCAAAATTAGATAGAAAGGATTTCTTCCTCTTTCTTCTTTGTCATTTCTTCAACATTTTTGATGTATTTATCTGTAAGATCCTGGAGCTTCTTTTCACCGTCTTTTTGCTCATCCTCGGTGATTTCATTTGATTTCTTGAGTTTCTTTACATCGTCCATTGAATCACGGCGAACATTACGGATAGCAACCTTTGCTTCCTCGCCACGCTTTGATACATCCTTTACAAGAGTCTTTCTGTGTTCCTCTGTGAGCTGAGGGAAAGTAAGACGGATAACCTTGCCGTCATTTTGAGGGTTGATACCGATTTCGGCAACATTGATTGCCTTTTCGATTTCTTTAAGCATTGAAGCGTCCCATGGCTGAATTACAAGCATTCTTGGTTCAGGAACGGAAACGGCTGCCATTTGGTCAACCTTTGTCGGAGTGCCATAGTAATCTACCATAACATTGTTGAGAACATTTGGATTGGCTCTGCCTGCTCTGATTGTTGAAAAATCTCTGTCAAGAGAGTCAAGACATTTTTCCATTCTCTCTGTTGTTTTTGCAAAAATTGTATCCATAGTTAAATACCTCTCTTATGTGAATATTAATTATTGATTGTTGCTGACTGTTGTGCCGATTTTTTCACCGGATACAACACGCATAATATTGTCAGGGTCATTAAGATTGAAAACGATAATTGACATATCGTTGTCTTTGCAAAGGGAAAATGCAGTTGAATCCATAACCTTAAGGTCACGAGTGATAACTTCCTGGAATGTTACATTGTCAAACTTAACCGCATCATCAAACTTGTTAGGGTCTTTATCGTAAACACCGTCAACATTTGTTGCCTTGAGCAAAGCATCAGCGTTGATTTCGACACTGCGAAGTGCTGCGGCTGTGTCTGTTGAGAAAAACGGTGAGCCTGTGCCACAACCAAAAATCACAATTCTGCCTTTTTCGAAGTGACGAATAGCCTTGTTGCGAATATATGGCTCTGCGATTTGACGCATCTCAATTGCTGTTTGAACTCTTACATCAGCACCGAGTTGTTCAAGTGCATCACAAAGTGCAAGTGAGTTCATAGCAGTTGCAAGCATTCCGATATGGTCTGCTCTTGCACGGTCCATATGTTCACTTGTTCTGCCTCTCCAGAAGTTGCCTCCGCCGACAACAATGCCGACCTCAACTCCCTCGTCTGCCACTTTTTTTACTGCCTTGCAAATGCTCAATACGGTATCGTTATCAATACCCTTTCCTGCGGCGCCTGCAAGGACCTCACCGCTGAGCTTTAACAAAATTCTTTTATATGCTATACCCATATAAAAAATCCTCCGTTGTATATTTTCTTATATATAATAATATAAATTACTCTTAAAGTAAAGGGATATAAACAAAATTTTATAATTACAAATCTGTAACAACGTAACAACAAAAAAAGGAGCTGAAAAAACAGCTCCTTTTTAATTTAAACTAATTATTTGTTGACTCGCCTGTATTTTGGTCTGTTTGTTCAGGCTTTTGAGCCTGTTCAGCCTTGTATTGCTCGTAGTCTTTGCTTAAGAAATACATAATTGCGTAGTCCTTTGCATTGATGATTCCATCATTGTTGACATCGAGATAGGTTGAATAATCAACCGCCGTTCTTTCAGACGGAACAGTATTATAGTATCCCCTATCCCACATTTCGAACAACGCTTTTCCGTTCTTCGCTTCCATCATACGGCAGTGCTTGCATGAGTAAATCGCACTGAAAGGCTCAACCTTTAATTTGTCGTTAAGCGCCAATTCGGTAGATCCTTCATACAAGCGAACAAACTGAAGTTCGTGACCTAACGGAGTGCCTTGAGTGTTACCTGTTGTTTGGTTGCAAATTGTGCAAGTGTCAACAAAAATTTCGCCAACAAGGCAGGTAGCTTCAGAAATAACACGATGATTATAATAGCCTTTTACCCATTCTTTATGAACCACAGAAGCAGTTTGTTTTTGACCGCAACGAGCACAAGTCGGAGTTGAAAGTACATGACCCGGCTTATCGGCAATCGGTGTTTCAATATTTTTAAAATCATGACCGAGAGGATCTATTACATAATCATATTCCACACCGCAAGTGAAGCAAGTTGCATGTCCGGCTCCTGCATTTTCGCAGTCTGCTTCTTTGATAATCTCATTATTCATAATGTCAGGGAAATGTCCTGTTGCAGGAATAACATCGGTTTTTGATGCAGAACAGCGAGAGCATTTGAAAGTTTGTGAACCGGCTTCGGTACATGTCGGCTCAACAGTTAAATTTTCTTGAACAATATAATTGTGGCCTAATGCAGGCACTTCGGAATCTTTCTTTGTAGCACCGCACACCGTACACTTATAGTTAGTCTGACCCGTTGTTGTGCAAGTTGGTTCAACCTGTTCGGTCACTTCCCAAGTGTGTCCGCCTTTTGAAGGAAGTGTAATTGTTCTTGTTTCGCCGCAAATATCGCATTTGTCACGCCTGTAACCGTCTGTTGTGCAAGTTGGTTTTGCCAAAACATTAGGTGTATATTGACCCTCAATCCAAGCAGAATGCTTTGTTTGAACGACCTGCTCACCGCAAACCGAGCAAGCATATGTTGAATAAATATGACCGTCTGTTTCGGTTTTATCCTCAACTTTTACAGGGTTTTCGGTATCTAAAGTATGACCTGTTTTTTCAATAGTTTCGGTTACATCCTTGTCACAAACAGAGCAATGACCTGTTCTTGAACCCTCTTCAACGCAGTTCGGCTCTTTTGTAACAGTCCAATTTTCAACTTTGTGACCGGCTTTTTTAACAGCATTTTTTTGAACAACGCCACATCCGTCAACCGTACAAGTATAAGTTTCCACACCAGGAAGAGTGCAGGTTGCGGTATTGGTGTAGGTGTACTTTCCGTCCACCCAAATATATTTTTTGATTGTTCCGCTGTCCTCTGCCTCAACATGAGTGAGTTTTACATCCTCATAATTACAGGCTTTGCACTTTTCATACTGACGAATATGACCGTCAACAGCAGTGTCATCCCTTGTTGAAATTATCTCAAAATCATGACCCGTTGCAGGAATTGCAACATCAGGGTTGATAACAGTATTGCAATCATCGCAGTACACATCCTGCAATCCTGCTTCCGTGCAAGTCGCAGGCTTTTTAACGTTGATGTGTGTATGCTCGTGTTTGCAAGTGTCAAGAGATGCAAACTCGTACTTCTTTTCTTTGGCAAAAGTTTCGGCAGTTGAGCCAGGATAACCATGAACGGTGAACTTTTGATTGCCCTTGATTCCCGCATTATCAAAAGGATTGCCCACGGCTCCCGTAACACTTAAACTAAGAACTTCTGAAATTTTACAATTTCTGTTGTAGAAATATGCGTTAGTCAAGAAATAACAGTTTGCAAAAGCACGAGCTCCGATTTCTGTTATTTGTTCTGGGAAAGAGATTTCTTTGAAATAGGTATTAAAGAAAGACCATTCACTGACCTTCTTTAAACTTGGACCCCAATTGACTTTTGCAAGTTTTTTGCAATTATAAAAACACTCTATCGAAAGCTCTGTCAATCCGGCGCCGATAGTAACTTCGGTTAATCCCTCACATCCGACAAAAGCACCTGCACCCAATGAGGTAACGCTGTCCGGCAGAACAACCTTTTTAAGCGAAGTACAACCACGGAATGCAGCAATACCGATGCTTTGCAATTTGCTTGGGAAATTGATTTCCGTAAGATTTTTACAATCACGGAACGCACCAAATGATAAGCCGTTTGTTCCTGCGGCACCGCCTGTTACACCACCGCCCTTAATAGTTGTGACTGATTCAGGCAACGAAACAGAAGTAAGATTTTCACAATTGAAGAAAGCATATTTACCAACGCTTGTTACGCCCTCTTCAATAACAACCTTTTTTATATCAGGCTTATAATCCATCCAAGGCGGTTGCTTACTTAAATAAGTGCCATCGCCAAAATCAAACATTTCGCCTGTGCCTTTGATAGTAAGAACACCTGTTGATTTATCAAATGAATGAGTCAATCTTGAACCGGGTTCTTTTTCGGTTTTTGCGCCAACGGGCATTACCGAAAGAAAAGTTGTAAGACAAAGTACAACCGAAAGTATCAGCGAAAATATCCTCTTTCCGTTTTTTCTCATATAAATCACCAATCTTTATACAAAATTATACATATTTATTTTATCACAAAATTTCAATTCTTTGTAGGGACAATATTCAACAAAAAAAGGCTATCCGCTTTGTGCAGATAGCCAAAAATATATAGTGTTATTTCCAAGGATATTTCTTTTGGAGCTCAACAAATTCATTGTAGTCCTTGGCAAAATGAAATTCTTTTTGCAAATCGGAGAAGAAATAAAGATAATCGGTTTGCGGATAATTCACAACCGCATCAACAATGTCAGAACCGCTGTTTGAAATCGGTCCTGCCGGGAGTCCCGGGCAACGATAGGTATAATACGCATCGTATACTTTTTGCGAAAATCCGTAGTCATCGCGCAAGTCACGGGCATAGAAATATGTTACATCCGACTGGAGTTTTGAACCTTTTTTGAGTCTGTTCATAAAAACAGACGCAATGTTCTTTGCGGAGTTTTGACCGAGTGCCTCCTCCTGCACAACAGACGCAAGAGTGATGAGGTCATACATAGTCATATCGTTTTCCGTGCAAAACTTTTCCATATCATCGGTTATGCGATAGTCAAACGCATCAAGCATTTGCTCGGCAATGTCCCTCGGCTCGCTATTCATAGCAAAATCGTAGGTTGCGGGGAATAAAAAGCCCTCCAATTTGTATGCAATCAGGTCGGAATCGGGAACGGTTTTAAGGAAATCATAATCAAATCCCTCTGTTGATTTGCACACTTCAAGGAAGTCGGAAGCCTTGCAAATTCCGTTTTTTTCAAGAATGTCGGCAATCTGCATAGCGTTTGTTCCCTCCGGAATACAAACCTTAACAGCCTTGTGAGAAATATCGGGATTTTGCAATTTTTCGGCAATTTCCTCATAACTCATTGAAGCTGTAATATTATACTCGCCGTTGATATATTCAAAATCAGGATAGTGGTTGCTCATCCAATTTGTCCACACAATATCGGAACAAACCATCTTGTTGTTTGCCAATTTTTGACCAACCTCATACTCAAAATCTGACTTTTGGATAACAAGAGTGTAAGTGTCGTTGCTTTGATTTTTGCCGTTTATATCATCGGTGATTTTGGTGTAAAAATAAAATACAGCCGTAGCCAAAATGATTAAAACAAGAACAATTGCAAGTATTGCCGGGAGTGCGGATTTTTTTCGCTTTGCCATTTTTATCCTCCGAGTAATTATTTTATAGGTATGCTTTAGGAACTATATCGACAGTTTTATTGATATTTTTCTGCTTGAAGATTAAACATATAGGCATATGTTCCGCCTTGGTTCATCAATTCTTCATGGCTTCCCTGCTCAATAATTTCGCCGTTTTCCATAACATAAATTTTATCTGCATTGACTGTGGTAGACAACCTGTGCGAAATGAAAATCACGGTTTTGTCATCCGACGCTTCAATCATAGCCTGATTTAGATTGTGCTCGGCAACCGGATCAAGATTTGCCGACGGCTCATCAAGTATTGCATAAGGACATTTTTTATAAAATGTTCTTGCGACGGCTACCTTTTGGCTCTCGCCACCCGACAGCATTGCTCCGTTGTCGTCAAACTCACGGAGAAGTTCGGTTTCGGTTGAGTTCTTCAATTTTTTATCAAATCCGCTGTGCGACAACGAAGACAAAACCCTGTCCTTGTCATAATCAACATCAAGTGCCACATTTTCGCCGAGAGAAGCAGAAAAAATCTGAAAATCCTGAAAGACAGCCGAAAATCTGTCCCTATGTGACTGAACATTCACAGAACGAATATCCTCGCCGTCAATCAAAATTTGACCCTCTGTTACATCATACAATCGAAGCAGTAGGTTTGTCAAGGTTGTTTTTCCCGCACCGTTATATCCGACAAGGGCAATCTTCTCTTTTGGATGAATAATCAGGTTAATATTTTTAAGCGTTGGCTTGTCATTGCCCGGATATGTGAACGACACATTTTTGAGTTCAATCGTTTTAGGTTCGCCGCAAACAGCAACATCATCGCCGTCTTTAATTTTATGGTCGGCTTTGAGGAAGCCTCTGAACTTTTCGATAATTTTTGCACGCTCTTCAAACCTTGCAATCGCCCATACGGTAAGAAAATTTACACTCATGGCGATTGAATACGCACCGTTGAATGTTGCCACAAAATCACCTGCCGACACGCTTTTTTTGACCATAACAAGATAGCCGAGATACAGCGGAAGTGCAAGCATAGAACCTATAATCTGCACGCCTATTTCCTGCACACAGTAAAGGCGTGAAATCTTTGTCCAATACTTATCCTGATTTTTGATAACATCATCGGCGGCATCGTTGTAGCGGTCGATAAGAAGTGGATGAATATTGTTCATTCTGACCTCTTTGGCATAATCCTGCAAGTAGAAAATACGCTGAAAATAGTCGCTTCTGCGGTGATATTTTGTGTTTTCAATCTGTCGCTGAGTTTGAAGATTGCCGATAACCTTTGACAACGGCATAAATATCGCAATAGGCAAAAGCACTATCACCAAACACAAAGGGTCGATGGTGAGAAGTACGCCCGAGATTGTGATGAGCGACACGGCATTGCCGAAATAATTACGAACAAGCCCCAAAAGGGTTTGAATATTATCACTCGATGACTCAATGGTTAAAATAAAACTATTGTAAAATTCGGGATTATCATACGATTCAAGGTCAAGCGATTTTGCCTTTTCGTACAAAGTTTTATTAAGAGCATAATAGCACTTTTCCTTTTCGACATTCCACATAAATTCACGGAAAAGCCACGAAAGCAAACGGCTTAAGATAATAACAAGTGCAATAACTCCGATTGCCCAAAAAATGCGATTGAGCCTTTTGCCCGAAGTCATAACATCAATGATGTACTTTACGCCGATCACGCCGATAAGACTGTTGGGCACATTTGCGAGAATCCCCCACACAAATTCACCGATAACGAGGAGCGGCGATGCCTTGAACATAAGTTTGATGAAAAACAGCATATTTGAAATAAGCGAATGTTCTGTTTTTTCTTTTTTCTTATTCATTTTCAATCGCCTCCTTATTGTAATTTGAAGCCTGAAGCGTAAACATCTCGCTGTACATTCCGCCGTTTGCCATAAGGTCGGTATGCGTTCCGCTTTCAATAATATTACCGTTATCAAGCACAATAATCCTGTCTGCCATAGCGGCACTTGAAAGCCTGTGAGAAATATATACAACGGTTTTGTCTTTTGTTACACGGGTCAAATTGTCGTACATCTCGCTTTCGGCGATTGGGTCGAGTGCGGAGCTCGGCTCGTCAAGAACGGCAACATCAAAATCACGGGCAAACAACCTTGCCGTTGAAACTTTTTGATTTTCACCGCCGGAAAGACCTGCACCGTTTTCGTCAAATTCTCGGGTAAGAACCGTATCGCCTCCGTTTGCAAATGTGTTGATTTTCTTCCACGCACCGCTGTTTTTAAGAGCATTTTCGGCAAAAGCCTTGTCCTCATCTGTACAAGGACGGCACATAACATTTTCAAACACGGAAACTGCAAAATTCTTATAATCCTGAAACACAGTTGCAAAAACATTTCTGTAAGGTTCAAGCTCGTATTCCTTGATATTTACGCCGTTATACAAAATCTCGCCCTCGGTTGCGTCATAAAATCGGAGCATCAATTTTAAAAGTGTGGACTTGCCCGCACCGTTTATGCCCACAACGGCAAGTGTTTCGCCTTTTGTAAGTTTGAAGTTGATATTTTGAAGTGAATATTTGTCTGCACTCGGATATTTGAAACTGACATTTTTGAATTCAAGGCTTTCAAACGGTTTCGGCGTTTTGGTACCCGAAGTAACGGCTGGTTCATATTCAAAGAACTCACGCAGATTTTGAAAATACAGAGCCATTTGGTTCATTTCGTCAAAGCACTGTGTAATGTCAAGCGTTACATCACGAACGGAATTTATTGACGACAGCACAACGCTGAAGCCCGAAACGGTCAAATTACCCTTGACAACAAACTCATATCCGGCATATAGATAACTACCGATAATCGGAATAAATTCCTCAAAAAGCGAACTTACCATACTGTAAAGGAACAGACCGACACCGTACTTTTTAAGGATTACGATATTTGAATCAATCGCCGCTTCAAACCTTTTCATCAGCACGGCAAATATGTTTGATGTACGCATATCCTTTGAATATTCACGCAAAAAAACGGTGCGCTGAACATAGGCTTTTATGCGGTTATTCGTTGTCATTTCCATATCACGCTTGTAAACATATTTGCTCTTTGCCGTTTCGATAACAAACACCAAAAACACAGGCACAAGGAACAAAAGATATACGGGATTAATTGCGGAAATCGTTGCAAACACACAAATTACAGATGTAATTTCGGCAATAATGCTTGCCAAATCATAGCAAATAATATCAAAATATCCCGATGTCAAAACAAGGGTTGCACGCTGATATTTGTCATAAAAAGCAGGGTCCTCATAGCAAGCGACATCAAGCGATTGTGCTTTGTCAAACACCTTGTTATTAAGCACCTTCAGGATGTTTTTTGTTGCCCGTTTTTCCATTTTCATACCCCAAAAACTAACAACCTTGCACAATACCGACACGGCGGCAAAAGCCAAAAGTGCACGCACATATGTGGCAAAATCACAATTACCGGTGATAATCTCAAGCAAGATTTTTAGGAACAAAACATTCCTGATAAAGAACGAAAACACGCAAAACATTCCCTCTTGCATAAGATAACCAATAAGCAGTTTTTTATCTGCTTGCCAACACAGTTTTATGGCATAGATAACATTTTTAACCACAGGAACATTTTGCTGTTCCTTGTCAATCTGAATAAATCTCATTGTTTCTCCTCTCCAAACAAAAAAATACCGTCGGAAAACCGACGGCATAATTTTATAATATCATTGATACAAAATTAATTTACGGCTCCGAAAAGCCTCTGCAAGCGGACGGACCGATGCAAAGGACATATTTTGATTTAGCATAATAATAGGGTCTTGTATAATATCTCATCTTCATTCTGTCCGCCTCCTTTCGTAAATTAAAGTAAATATTTGACAGTTAAATTGTTATCACTATAACACATTAGAATATTCGTGTCAAGAAAAAATAAAAGTATCAGCTCATAATTGGCAGAACATTAATTAAATTCAGACTGTCGATAAAGCCCCTGAACCACGCCAAAATTATATTAATACACATTAAGTAGGATAGGCTTGCCTATCCCGAAATATTATCGTATTAATAACACAATCTAAAGAAAAGTGCCGCAAACATTAAGTTTACGGCACTTTTGGCGTTTT
>OIYY01001332.1_pt1 | contig 13246 bp, 16 predicted proteins | sample 1588341 | NCBI WGS metagenome assembly OIYY01 (sample SAMN03283287) | human gut metagenome | biome: human-associated habitat; material: feces | host: Homo sapiens | place: Peru | collected 2012
CCAAGAAAATCCTATAAAACAGTATAACACAAAATCAAAGTGACATGGTGAACTGATTGAAATGCTTCTGCTGGTTATATGTTCCTCATCGACTGTTGGGAAGCCGAAAAGGATTTAAAAACCACACCCGGATCAGACTGTGCATTGAACGTACTTGCTATTGATAAACCACTTGAATATGCAAGATTATATCTTGATGGTAATATGCCGATGTGGGTAGATGCGGAAGATTCACTTGAACTTTAATATTTCCTGTTCAAAACATATGATAAAAGTTCCCCTTACTATTTTTGAAGGAGGACTTTTATTAAAATTTATTAGAATTTTCCATTCTGGTTCTGCCATGTGGATTTATCGGCAATCGTTTCCATTACATCCCAATGCTCGACGATTTTGCCGTTTTCAACTCGGAAAAGATCGTAGTAACTTGTATGAGCACCACCAAAAGAGCCTTCACTTACTGCAAGACCGTAATTTCCGTCTGCAAGTACCTGATAAGTTTGATCATAAATCATCTGAATGCCCTGTTTGCCAAGAGCTTCAAGCGCTGCTCCGAGTCCGGAAAGCCCATCATCAATTTTACCGTTGCTGTCAAAGCGGAAAATATCGAATGCTACCTGCTCACCAGCACCTGCAAAATTATAAGCAGTCTGTAAGAAAACTTTGTCGCCATCTTCAAATGCACGAATGTTGTTGACAGTTGTTTTTCCCGGTGCGGATGCGAAAAATGAGAATTTCCTAATGCTTGACAAGAAATCGTATTACAAAAATCTGGTGTGGCATTATGCAAAAAAATATCATTTTGAACCGAAGGTCGCCTTTGAATCATCGGATGCAAATCAACTGATCAGTCTGGTAAATAAGGGGCGTGGAGTCGCATTAAGCCTTGAGCCGATGTATGATCAAGGCGTTTATGGAAATCTTGTGATGGTTCCATTCGATGATAAAGATATTACGTGGAGTATTGCTTTCATTTATCAGGACTATGAACGATTGAGTAATGCAGCACATAAATTTATGTCATTCATAATAGAAAATGTTAGATAAAAAGATTCATTAGAACTTATAACAATCCACTGTATATTTTTAAATCTTCATCCTTAAACACATTAAAGATTACCTTTTTTATTCTGCTGTCTTCGTTAAGATACTGCTTTACAGTGTTCGTTGCAATCTCGGCAGCTCGTTGCTGTGGAAAACGGAATACACCTGTAGACAAACAACAGAATGTAATAGATTCCACACCAGTATCAGCAGCAAGCTTTAGGCACTCTGTATAGCAGCTTGCGAGCAGTGCTTCATCTTCTTTTGTGACTTTCCATTGTATAATAGGTCCTACCGTATGAAGAATATATTTTGCCGGAAGATTGTAGCCCGATGTTATCTTTGCTCTGCCGGTTTCCTCTTCATGCCCCTGCTTTGCCATAATCTCATGCATTTTCAGACGCAGTTCAACTCCCGCATAAGTATGAATAAAGTTATCAATACAGGCATGCATCGGCGAAAAACATCCAAGCATCTGTGAGTTGCAGGCATTTACGATCGCATCGCATTTCAGTGTCGTAATATCGCCCTGCCAGATATATAAACGCGAATCGGATTTCACAGGTGTAAGCGTGTCAACATCTGTGATTCCACGCTCTATATTTCTTTCTGTAAGATACTCATCCTGTATTTTCAAAAAATCATTACTGATTGGTCTTGGCGGTCTGATATTCATAAGTGAACGGAGCAGATTTTCCTGTCCCTGCTTATCCGTAGGAATGTTCTGTCTGCCAAACCGTATTTCTTCTTTTAAAAGATACTGAATCAGATATTTTCTTCGCTCATCCTGTGTCATAATACACTCTCCCTTATATCTGCAATTGCTTTTGCCATGTCACCGCCAATACCGATTGCACGTTCCCCGAAGCTTTCCGGCACTACTGCTTCGTCCATATTCAGGCGTATCAAGCTGTATGACGAGTGCTCCCTCACCATCTTTTCAAATGGGAAACGTATAATAATCGGCGTATTAAATCCAACTCCAAGTTCCAGAAGAACAACCTTTTTATCCTTATTCTGTTCCAGAAAATCCGCATATCTGTCAGCTGCCTCATGCCACGCTTCATCTTCCACAAAATAATTATCACAACGGAGATTCATAGCCATATTGCCGCCACACACCGGACATTTGGGTACAAGTTCCGATGGAATCAGGCAGTCTTTTCTTGCTTCATCCATTTTACGAAACAGTTCTTCCGCATCATAAGTCTTTGGATGACAGGCTTTCTGGCACTGGATTTTTCCATAGTCTCCCTGTGTTGCAAATATTCTTTGTTCATCAAATCCCGCTTTATAAAACTGATGATCCACATTGGTTGTCAGTACAAAATATTCCTTGTCTTTCACAATATCATAAAGCTCGTTATAAAGTGGCAACGCCGGAGGATCAAAGCGGTTCATCAATGCGTGTTTTGACCAGTATCCCCACTTTGCCTCCTCGGACGGATACGGATAAAATCCAGCTGTATACATATCTGTCATGTAGTGCCCACCGTATTTTTTTATAAATTCTGCAAAATTGTCCGTAAACCTTTTGCCGCCATACTGGATTCCTGCCGCTGTCGATGCCCCGGCTCCTGCCCCGATTATAACACAGTCTGCATTTCTTATATACTCTGCTGTCCTGTCAATCTGGTCTTCATATGCATCCTTTTGGAATACATAATCCCTTGCCGGAATATTGCATAAAAAATCCTGCCAGTTAATATGCCCTTTTCTGATTTTCTTAAAGATCATAGCTTAACCTCTTTTCTCAATACACTGCTTCGGACAAATTTCTGCGCATCTTCCGCAATGCAGACAATGATTCTGGTTGATAGTAACCGGAACTGAAGATATATCAATACACTTTTGCGGACATACAGAATAACACAACTTACATCCGATACAGTCTTTTCCAACAAAATAACCTGTCTGAACAACTTCTGCTTTTCCGATTGTTATAGTATCTCTCACAATATTTGATGGATTGCTGATATCAAAATACTCGCCCTGTGCCTCATACAGCTGAAACACTTCAATTGCACCTTTCGTATCTCCCGGATAGATTTTCTTCATATATGGATTTTTTTCAAACATAATATCAAGATTCTTTTTTCCGATGTTCTTTATTTTTCCACGCAAAGACACCGCTATTTTATCTTTTGTAGCGGATATTGCCACATATTGCTGATCCATTAACTGGTCATAAAATGCTTTTCCCTTTGCTGTAAGGAAATACACACCTTCTTCATCATAGTACATCATATCTATGATTCTTGTCTGAGGATGTCCATCTGAACCTATCGTTGCAACTGTTGTTGAATGAATTTCATCCACAAGAAGTTTGAGATAATCCATTTTTGTCATTTCAAAGTCTCCCCTTCAGTCTTCTCTCATCCGGACTTTACCGTCGGTTATGGAATTGCACCATATCAACTTCTTGTTCGCAGACTATACTGCCGGTCAGGAATTACACCTTGCCCCGAAGACTGTAATTTTTTCTGTTAACTGTCTTTAAAATTCATAAGGTGGATTTCCGGAGAAATCTGCGATTACACCATGAGGATTTTCAAGATAGAATACCTCAAAAATAGGATTATCTGCTGTCTGGTACTGTCCCTTAACGATAGGATTGTTCATGCATCCTTCCTTTACACTCTTGTTGTCCTCAAATACTGCTTTGCCATGAAGGCGAATCCATGCGTATTCAGGGGAAGATACTGATACTTCTACTTCAGGATTTTCTAACATATCCTTGTAAACATCCTTTGTGTTGTTAGTACAGAACCAAAGCTTTCCGTCCTGCTCAAAGCAGAACATGAATGGACGGCATTTTGCCTTTCCATCTCTTCCGACGGTTGCTAAATACTGAACCGGGTTTTTCTGTAAAAATTCTACTACTTTCTGCATTTTAAATTACCTCCTTGGTTTGTTGTAACTTCGTTTGTTACATCTTGTATTTGTACTATAGCATTTGCTTGATGTAATGTCAATAGTTACATCAAACTTTTTGTAACTTTTTTTGTTACAACTTTCTTTAAAGGTTTTGCATTGATTACAACAAATGAAAAAGGCTCCGAAAATTGTGATGATATAATCACGCATCCGAAGCCTTCTGTATGCTACTCTTTCTCTGTATACACTGCAATATCTTTTTTCACATCCGCAAGTGTCATTTCTGAAAGTTTTTCCTCCATTGCCCTCTGCACCTCTAACAGCCTCTTATCAAGAACATGGTGAATATTCTTTCCTACCGGACATTTCTGATTGGGATTCTCATGAAAATGAAATAGTTCTTCATCCGGTGAACACTCCACTGCTTTATACACATCAAGGAATGTGATCTGCTCTAATGGTCTGGTAATTGTCACACCGCCTGTTCCTCTTGCAACTTCAATAAGACCGGCAGCCTTTAATTGTTGCAATATTTTACGAACAATCACCGGATTGGTTCCAATGCTCGCTGCCATAAAATCACTGGTCATCTTCTGATCCGAAAATGTATCTATACAGGCAAACATGTGGATTGCCATTGTAAATCTGCTTGAAATCTGCATTATAAACACCTCTCTTCAACAGTAATCATATCAAAAAACAGATGTAATTTCAATGGTTACATTGTTCATTCCCGGTACTGTAATTTCCTTCGTTTTATTAAAATCTATAAGCACATTATTGTCCTTCAACTTATGATTTCCTACTTTGCTCAGCCGTTCTGCAAACTTGAATTTTCTTATGCTCCTGTTCTATTTTACAACCACAGTGTGGACAATATTCTTCACTATTTATAGGTACAACCCTTAATGATTTGCCACAGAATGGACATTGATTTTTGATTACAATTATGATTAACCTATTATAAGTTATGCCACTTCAATTTTTGCAAATATCATCCAATCTGCAATACATGAAATTAAAATAACTATTCCTAAAAATGCAGGTACTCCTGCAAATTGTTCTAAATAATTTGAATGAATTCAATATTATGCTTTTTTCTCCTTAAATGGCTTCAGAAAGATCACCCATCCAAAGATCAGCAGATTCATTACCAGTGCAACAGGAATATCTCCCCAGTGAATTTGCTGATTCTGAAGTACATCCGCAGAGTACGTTCCTGAAAAAACTACCACCATATTATTATTCAGAAAATGAATAATTATCGGGACCCAGATATTCTGGGTTTTCATATAAGTATATGCCATAAAAATCCCCAGTGAAATACAGGTAACAAACTGGCTTGCCAGAGCCGCCAGCCCCATATCCGGCGTAGTGTAATAGAAGAAGTCTATTGGCAGATGCCATACAGCCCACACACAGCCCAAAAGGATTACGCCGCCTTTTAGTCCAAATTTTTTCTGAAGAAGAGGCTGAAGATAATATCTCCATCCGTATTCTTCTCCAAAGAATGCCACTACTGACAGGAAAAAATTTACCAAAACAGTAAAAAATATGATCCAGGTAGTAGGATTTGCCATTATTTTGCCAAATTCAGAAAGCTGGCCGCTCAGAGCACAGGCAATCACAAATCTGAGAAGATATAATCCAATAAACAACAGGATCATACGAATAGATATATTCCAATGTTCGCTGTTCAGTCCATAGGATCTGCGCTTTTCTTTACCAGATTGCAGAAGAAGAATCCAGAAAATAACGCTGCCACCTATTATAACGTACTCCATGATCGGTGCCCACTGAGAATATGGCATGCTCATCAGATCTCTATTTTGGGGAGCCAGAACAGAAGCCGCCGTGCAGACAACCAGCACCGCCGTGAGAGCTACAAAGAATATGTAAAAAGCCGTTGGAAGATTTTTATCTCCTTTTTTGGTAATTAAATAAGCCATCATCACACCTGCTGCTGGATACAGCATCTGCGCATTTGGAAAAGCGCTGAGATTAAGACCTTTTCCATAGCTATACCACATCAGAAGTCCCATTACATATGTGATTCCGTATGCTATAATCACATAGATCAATAGCTGTTTTTTCTCTGTTTGCATAAATTTCATAATTTCCTCCTTGCAACTTCAAAGTTATTTACTTCTCTTCATACTTTTTAACGATAACTAAACTATAAGCAGCCATAATTACAATTGTTTCCACCATCACACCAATAACCGACAACAGAACGTATGGTGTATTTTGACCATCTAACAGCGGAATTCCTAATATAACAAAAATGATTCCATAGATTATAAACAATAGTCCGCTCGCACGATTGTAACCTTTAACATCTTTTACTTTTATTGTTTCGGTATTAGCCCAGAATCCAACGGGATTCTTAGAAAACATATCTTTTATTCCTAATCCAATTATAAACACTCCCAAAAGTGACCATATAACAAACCCAATCATATTGTTTCTCCTTACAAACCGCATTAAAACCATAATGAGACACATTCTTGTATTTCCCAAAATCGAGATTTACTAATTCTACAAATTTCGAGTTGTTTAACTGATTCTATAATGTCCTATGATATCATCACGATGTTCCAGTATATCCTCTTCATAATATATTTGATATGGATTTGCATGATGGATAACAAAACATATACCTTTTCGATTTCTCTTATCAGATATAATGCCGATATGTTTTTTAAATACAACAATATCTCCACCTTGCCATTCTTCTATTTCATTTATATCTGTAGTAAGACTTATTGCATTATTATCGAAATATACTTTTAAGTTTTTAACTCTTCTAAAATCTATATTTTTATCAACGGCATCTATATCATATAATTCTTTATTGTTTTTTATATCATCATTTACTAATTCCATCAAATCATATCCTGCATCTTTTAAAGCAAAAGCTACTACATCAGTACAAACCCCATATTCATCATTTGGATAACCTGTGTTGTAATATTTGCTTTTATATTTTGGATTAGTTTTTATGTAATTATTTGCATTATTTAATATATCTGTTTGGTCATCTATACCATCATTGTCTTTATCAATATTGCTCCTGTAAGCTTCTATATTGAAATCTGCATTTGTATATTTTTTATGTGGAATATAATTAAAACAATACAACACATATAAAGCAACAATTATTAGCACCGAAAAAACAATAAGCGTTATTCTCTTCTTCATACATTCTCCATTAAACAATTTGCGAGTTGCATGTCTCTATTTATATCACAATGATACTATTATGAAAAACCAAAAAGTGTTCAAAAATTGAATACATTAAGTCCTGTTTCTTCATCATAAACTCTGTCAACTTTTCCATCAATTACCGTAATCACAAGCTCGCAAGTTGCACTCACAACAGCTCTGTTCAGATGTCCTCCAAACACTTCACCTTTTTCATTACCGGCACTCAAATGAAGATGTGCATAATATTCTCCATCCATTGTATTGATTGTACCTGTCAGCGATGTTATTTCATAATAGCCTTTAAAACTGTTTGAGTAATATTTCTTCTCATCTGTCTTGTATACTCCGACTGTGAAATCATTGATAGCTCCAAGAGCATTAATACTGGCAAGCTTTATATTCTCAGTTATGGCAATTGCTTTCAGTTGCTCCAAAATCTCCTCCCCTTTGTCAATTCTCGCTATTATTATATTATCAAATCTTCTGTATTCCATTTTTTTTCCTCCGTAACTTGCGAGTTGTTATTCTTTATTATTTTTGAAAACCATTATAAGTCCAACTATTCCAAATAGAATAACTGCTATACTTTATTCGTGAATTTCCAAGGGTAGATTGTCTGGATCATGAAAGAATGTCATTCTTTTGCCTGTGTAAGTATCGAGTCTAATCGGCTCAGTTATGATGCCCCTTTTATTCAATTCTCTTACAGTATCATCGACCGAGTCTACAGCAAAGGCAAGATGCCTGAGACCGTAAGCCTCCGGATAACTGGGACGCTTCGGACAATTTTTAATGATAAAAAGTTCCAATTCTATCTCATCAAGTTGAAGATCAATTTTGTAATCATCACGTTCCGGTCTGTAATTTTCTCGAATAATAGAAAAACCTAACAGATCCACATAAAAGTGCTTTGATTTCTCATAGTTGCTCCCAATACTGGCAATGTGATGAACTTTTTTTAAATTCATGGTATATTTGCCTCTCTCCTACTTTATTTGAATACATGAAATATAGTATCACAATGATACTATTTTGTAATATATCTCTTCAAAAGCTTATAGGTATTCTCCACGCCATCCATATGTGAGCGCTCATAGTTATGCGATGCATAAACCCCTGCACCGATAAGCCCATGACGGATATCATAGCCGCTGTGCAGCGTTGCCTCAACATCAGAGCCGTAGTGCGGATAAACATCGATTGCATAGTCAAGCCCCTCGCTCTTTGCCAGGTTTGAAAGCTCTGTGACAAGCTCATAATTGTAAGGTCCGCCTGAATCCTTCGCACAGATTGACACCATATGCTCTGTACAGCCGAGGTCTGCTCCAACGCAGCCCATGTCTACGGAAATCATCTCCTCTGTATCCTCCGGTACAAAGCTTCCGCCATGACCTACCTCCTCATACACTGTAAAGAGCAGTGTGACCTTGCGATTCAGCCTCCAGCTCTCCTCCTTTAGCGCATGTGCCACACCGAGCAGAATGGCTGCTGACAGCTTGTCATCGAGGAAACGGCTCTTGATATAACCGCTCTCCGTGATGACTGTACGTGGATCCATAGCTATGATGTCGCCTGTCTGGATGCCAAGTGCCGCCACACCCTGCTTGTCATTTACATTTTCATCGAGCAGGATTTCCATGTTTTCTTCCTTCGTCTCGACCTTTTCATCTGCCACATGTGCCGATGGCTCTGTATTTAGCACCACGCCTGTGTACATTCTGCCATCACGCGTAAAAACCATGCAGTTTTCTCCATCCGCTGTGCTCCACTGATGGCCGCCGATGGTGGTCGGGCGCAGACGTCCGTTATCCTTTATTGAGCGAACCATGGCTCCAAGTGTGTCCACATGCGCTGCCAATACCAGAGGGGAGCCCTCTCCACCGATTTCCACACTGACATTTCCTTTATTTGAAAGCTGTGGCGCATATCCCATAGCCTCAAGCTGCTTCATCAGATAGTCTGTGGCATTTTTTGTGAAGCCTGTAGGGCTTGCTATTGATGTGAGTGCTTTGAGCTGTGTTCCAATATATTCTTTAATCTTTTCTGTTGACATAATTGTTATCTCCTGCTTTATTACTGTTTATTAACTGCATTATAACATCTCATTTTTGCGCATGCAATCCGTATTAACCGTTATTTGTAGTACTCTATTCGCAAGCCGCGGGTACCATGGCGCACACACTATTCCATGTAAGCGAATAGCGAAGCTGCTTAGAGACTGTAGAATTGTGCTATGTAACGCAGAAATGCCGAGGCATGGACGCCGAGGCAAGGAGAAATCGAGCCATGGCTGGCGAGTTTCGACGGTTTCGTCAAGTTAAGAAAACCTTTGGCACAATTCGTACAGTCTCTTAGCTGCGTAGCGTAGCAAACGTGGGATAGTGTGTGTGCCATGGTACCCGCGGCTTGCGAACAACACCCAACAATTTATGGTCAATCCACTTGCGATTAACCTATAACAATGCTATTCTTAGAATATGAATACACAAAATACAGATAAAGAAATTAGTGATAATAATATAAATACAAATTCCAACACAAAAATAAAAATCTGCGGTCTGACTTCACCTGCCGAAGCACGGTATCTCAACGAAAATCACGTTGATTTTGCGGGAATGGTGTTATTTTTTCCAAAGAGTAAGAGAAATATATCAATCGAACAGGCAAAGGAGATTATGGCAGCCCTTGATGCTTCCATCAAAAGAGTCGCCGTTGTCGTTTCGCCATCCATAGAGCAGGTCAAGCAGATTGAGGCTGCAGGCTTTGACTATGTCCAGATACATGGGGAAATTCCGGAGACAGAGGCGGAGGCAGCAATAGGTATCCCGATTCTAAAGGCCTTCAATGTCTCTGATATAGGCAGCTATGATAAGTATCACAACGATTCACGCATTGCAGGCTATGTGTTTGATGCCATTGAGCCCGGCAGTGGAAAAACCTTTGACTGGAAGCTGGTTGACAATATCCCCCGTGATGAAAAGCTGCTGCTGCTTGCAGGCGGCTTAAATCCCGACAATGTGCGCATGGCAATTGAAGCCGTGCATCCTGACGGAGTCGATGTATCATCAGGTGTGGAAAATGAAGACAAAGCGGGTAAGAATCCGGACAAAATACGTGCATTTGCCATCGCTGTAGAATCGCATAATTAATATCTCTATTTGTTCATACTTATAGGAGGGGTTATATGGCATTATTAAAAGAAAAATCCACCTACATCTTTTCGTGATTTCATCACATGATGTATGTGGATTTTTTTATAAAATTATGTAACTATTATTTTTCTTTGCCAATCTTGAAAAACAGATTTGCCTTGATGAGCACCGGTCTCAATGCCATATACACGATTGTCGCAGCAATCACCGATATCACTGCATTGACTCCTGTTGTGGTCACGCTCCACGCGATTTTGAGCTGTGCCATCGGCTTTCCGAGGATAAGCATATCGTAGAAATAGCTTATAATCGGGTCAAAAATAAAGTTGAAGAGCATTCCTGCACATGCTGCAAGGACTGTCCATTTAAATACATGCTTTCTGTCGGCTGCATATGTAATTTTTCCAAGCTTGTGTGCAACAAGGCCTGTGATAATACCAATCATAAGCTTGAGGAAAAATGTCTTTGGTGCTCCGGTGATATATATCGGGTCAAGTAAATCACCGATTGTCATTCCGATTGCTCCACCGATTCCTCCGTATACTCCGCCTAAGAGCAAAGCTGCAAGTACTACGACTGCGTTGCCAAGGTGAAAGGATGTGGCGCTGCCACCCGGTAATGTGACCTTAATCTGTAAAAATGTGAATATGACATATGATAAAGCTGCCATAAGTGCTGTAAGTGTGAGTTTTTGAACTTTTTCGTTTCTCATAAAATGCCTCCATTTGATTATATGTAACTATTCAAAATCTGCTGCTTACATCCAAGCATGATGCATCAGTTTTTTTCTTAATAGTTATAATTAAAGTATATAATACTCTTATGTGGCATCAAGTATATATCCAATTTTATATAAATTTATATATCCAGTTTATCTAAAGTCCATTTACTCCTGTGGTTTAATGCTGCCATAGTGTTTTTTCAGCATTTCTATTATCACCTGCTGGCTCTGCTTCGAGTGGGTGATAGCGTAATAGCTTCCACCAAATTTTGCCTTGCGTTCTTCCTCATCTATCCCTACGCTTCGTCCCTTTTCGGTGACACGCTTTATCTTGTTCTCGCCTTCTGTAACTTCCTCCAGATATCCCTCTGCAATAAGAAGCTCGTTTATAAACGAGGCTGCAAGCTTTTTGTGCTCCTTATCCGCGGGGCACAGCTCATTTATTTTGTTCGTAAGCTCTGTAAGCCTGCATTTGTCGATGAGCTCTACCTCATCAAGCTTCTGTGGCTCGATGTAAAACGGAAGTTTCTTTTTTCTCGTGCTGCCGGTTTCAGCAGCCTCCTCATCGCTTAAAACAGTCTGTGGTCTTTCACCGGTCGTGCTGCCTGATGGATTTGTGCTGTCTGCAACAAATGAATTTACCGCCGTCACAAACGCTTCACCATAATTTTGTATCTTCTGCTCACCCATTCCGTACACATCGGCAAGCTGTTCCTTATCCCGTGGCAGCTTCGCGCACATATCCTTTAAGGTCTTGTCGGAGCAGATGATATACGGTGGCACCGACTTTTCTGCAGCCAGCTCTGTACGCACGCTGCGCAGCTTTTCAAACAGCGCAGCACCAAGCTCGTTAAGCCCTGCAAGCTGTGCTGCCTTCTTGCGCTTTTTGCCGGTTTCAACGTATGTCTCCTCCTCTTCATCCTCCACAACCACACAGTTGCTGCATTTGTTGCAGATGCATGGCGTTGTATCTCCGAAATATGAAAGTATAAACTCCCTCAGGCATTTGTCCGTCTCACAGTAATTTATCATCTGCTGCAGCTTTCTTTGGTCATTGGCTGTCTTTTGCATGTCAGATGCCACATCGCCTGCTGAAACCTTATTCTGCAGAAGGAACTTGTTTATCATGATATCCTGCTTTGAGAAAAACAGCACACATTCCGCTTCCTCACCGTCTCGCCCAGCTCTTCCGGCCTCCTGATAGTAATACTCGAGGCTCTGTGGCATGTTGTAATGCAGCACATATCTCACATTTGACTTGTCGATTCCCATTCCAAATGCGTTTGTGGCAACCATCACACGGATTCTGTCGTATGTAAAATCCTCCTGATTCTGCTTACGTTCATCATTTGAAAGCCCTGCGTGGTAACGGCCCGCCGAAATGCCCTGCTCATTTAAAAGAGTATACAGCTTATCCACATTCTTTTTCGTTGCGCAGTATATTATTCCACTTTCGTCCTCATGCTTTTTCACATAGTTGATGATACTGTTGTCCTTCTGACTGCCTCCCCTTCTTGTAACAACCCTGAAAAACAGGTTAGGTCTGTCAAACCCTGTCACCATAGTAACCGGATTGTTAAGTCCAAGCGAAGCCACTATATCATTTTTCACGCGCTCTGTGGCGGTCGCTGTAAACGCACTGACTATCGGTCGTCTTGGAAGTCTCGTTAAAAATCCGGCAATTTCCAGATAGCTCGGCCTGAAATCCTGCCCCCACTGCGATATACAGTGTGCCTCATCAACTGTCAGCATTGATATGTCCGCGTTGCAGGCAAAATCTAGAAAACGCGGCGTGTTGAGGCGCTCCGGAGCGACATAGATTATCTTGTAGCGTCCCTGTGAGGCATATGAAAGCGCCATCCTTATCTGGTTTTCGGTCAGTGAGCTGTTGATATATGCGGCATGCACTCCAGCCTGGTTTAAAGCCTTGACCTGATCTGACATAAGCGATATAAGTGGCGAAATGACAAGCGTAATTCCTTTAAGCATAAGCGCCGGAAGCTGGTAGCACAGCGATTTTCCTGCGCCTGTCGGCATGATACCGAGCACATCGTGCCCTGCAAGTATGCCGTTTATGAGCTCCTCCTGCCCTGTTCTAAGACTGTCGTAGCCAAAGTATTGTTTGAGTGTCTGGTTTATGTTCATTATCTGACTCCCTGTATAGTCTCAAATCATTGTTTTATATATGATATTATGATTAAAGGGTCAAAAGGTATCATCGATGCATGCTTGCATGCAATTCGAT
>OIYY01001334.1_pt1 | contig 13233 bp, 11 predicted proteins | sample 1588341 | NCBI WGS metagenome assembly OIYY01 (sample SAMN03283287) | human gut metagenome | biome: human-associated habitat; material: feces | host: Homo sapiens | place: Peru | collected 2012
CATCAACAATTAAAACTTCACCATCTTTAACGATATAATCTTTATCTTTTTTCATTAAACCATAAGCACGTATAGCTTGGTTTACGTGGTGTGATATTTTTAAATTATCAGAATCAGATAATGAATCTATATTAAAGTACTTCTCAGCTTTCTTAGTTCCTGTTTCTGTAAGTGCAACAGTATGTGCTTTTAAGTCCACTATGTAATCATAGTCTTCATCAGATTCATCGAAAACTTTATCATCATTTTCAACTATAACTTTTGCTTTTAATCCTTTGGCAAAACTGTTAGCTCTTTCATAAAGATCACTTCTTTCATCAACCATACCAGAAATGATAAGTGGTGTTCTTGCTTCATCGATCAAGATACTATCAATTTCATCTACGATTGCATAATTTAGATCTCTTTGTACCATTGCATCTTTACTCATTGCCATGTTATCTCTTAGGTAGTCAAATCCAAATTCATTGTTTGTTCCATATGTTATATCACAAGCATATGCTTCTCTTTTTTCTGCAGGTGACATTCCAGAAAGAACTACACCTATACTTAATCCTAAGAAATTGTATAGTTTACCCATAAGTAAACTTTGGGTTTTAGCAAGGTAATCATTTACTGTTACTAAATGAACACCTTTTCCAGATAACGCATTAAGATATATTGGAAGTGTTGCAACTAAAGTTTTTCCTTCACCAGTTTTCATTTCTGCAATTCTTCCTTGGTGAAGTATAATACCACCAATAAGTTGTACTCTAAATGGTCTCATATTAAGTACTCTACTTGAAGCCTCAGCAACAACTGCATAAGCTTCTGGTAAAATATCTTCTAATGTTTCACCTTTTTCTAGTCTTTCTTTAAATTCATTAGTTTTAGCTTGCAATTCTTCGTTGCTTAAGTCTTTCAAGCTATTTTCAATTTCTTCTATTTTCAAAACAGTAGGCATAATTTTTTTAATTTCTTTGCTACTGTATGATCCAAATATTTTTTCTAAAAAACTCATAATCTCCTCCATATTAAAATTTAAGTGTATTATATCATAGTTTTTTTGAAAGATAAATACTATTTTTACATTTTTTTGCATATAAAATAACCATTTAAAGAAAAAATTTAATATAATTTTAAATCATATAAATGATTTTCTTAGAATATATATTAGTATAAACAAGGTTAGGTGTATGATATGTTTGTTGTTAATTTTAAATTAGATTTTAAAAAGATGCTTATAATTTCAGTATTTATAGCTCTTATAGTAGCAACTTTAATTGAATTTGGAAATTTTCCAACCACTAGCGTAAATTCAAAAATAGATGGATATGATTTTATTCTTACAGATGAAAATTATACATCAGTATTAGATGATATACACAATAATATTGATGCAAATGTTGGAAAAACTGTTAAATTATCGGGATTTGTTTTCAGAATGCCAGATTTTAAAGAAAACTTCATCGTATGTGGTAGAAATACAATATCTAATAATGAAGATAAAATAGCTGGTTTTTTATGCAATTATCAGGATGCTTCAAAACTTATAGATAACGAATGGATAGAGGTTACCGGAGTTATAACAAAAGGCGACTACAACGGTGAAATGCCAATAATAAAAATCGGAACAGTTGAAAAGATAACGGCTCCAGCTAATACTTTTGTAAATAATGTTAAAGAAAATGTTCAAAGTACCACTGAAAAAAATGAAAATTCTTAAGAATGCAAAAATACGGTATAACCAAAATTATACCGTATTTTCTTTTTATTCTTTTTAATTATTGAAAACATATTGTATTTCAAACTTATCAGTTTTTAATTGCTCTTTTAAATAATCCTTTACTTTTATAATTTCTTCTGGACTTAACCTTTTATTTAGAGTTAGTGTAACAACAATACTACTTTCGTAATTTTGTGAATCTGAATTTAAAATTTTAGTACTAGATATACCGCAATTTTCTATTTGACTGTACTCTTTTTTTAGATAATCTGATATTTTAGTCTTATCATAATTTAAACTGCTTTTATCGCTCACAAGACTCTTTAAACTAGAAAGTTCCTCTTTTATTTCTTGTAATTCTTCCGGAGATACCCCATTATTTACGTAAGTTTGAGTTATTTTAAAATCTACATTTTCTATTTTATAATCTTTTTTCTTATCTGAAATTTTCTTTATTTCTTCATCGCTTAATATATCCCCTATTAAAGCTATGCTAACTTGATTTTTTTCAGTATCAACAACAGATTTTACTACTTGAGTTTTTTCAAAATTAAATTCAGAAGCAATGTACTTGTTAACATTTTTTTCTAAAATAGTTTGATTAACTGCTTCATATGCAAAGTAAGAACTAGGAACTACTGTTAATATTCCAATTATAGTAAGTTCTACAAATATCTTTATTTTATCTTTTCTGCCTTCTGCTCTTCTTTTTGGAATTTTCAAAATTTTTACAACAATTATAGTAGCTAAACATATAAAAAATGCATTTATAAAGAATAAATATAAAGATTTTAAAATATGTTCAAAATTAAGTGTAGTTATAGCATAACCTGTCCTGCAAAGTGGTAATATTATGCTACATGCAACTGCCACTCCTGGTAGAACCGTTCCTGTACTCCCCTTTCTAGTAAGTGCGATAATTCCGGCTAGTCCAGCTACGAAAGCTATTATTGCGTCCCATATTTTAGGCGAATACATTTGCAAAAGACTACTACTTTCTGTTGATATTGGAGTTACTAAAAAATAAATTGTAGATGTTGCAATACATAACAATATTTCAATTAAAAAGCCAACTAAAACTCTTTTAAAATATCTAATATCCAAAGTTGCTAACGCATATCCGATTCCTTGTATGCCTCCCATAAGAGGAGATATAAGCATAGCACCAATTGCTACAGTTAAAGAGTCTATATTAAGTCCTATAGAAGCAAGTATTATTGCAAATATTAATCCGCACATATTAGGTCCCTTTAATTTAGAATTTTGTACTATTCTTTCCTTAATTTCATCTTTGGTTGCCTTAGCATCATTTATACTAAAAACATCCTTGAAAAAATTCTTAACATCATTATACATAATATCACCTTTACTGATTCAGTATACATCATATAATATATTTTTTTCAATAATTAATACAAATATTAATATAAAAAATTTTTCATAATATTTTTATTTATTAATATAATTTTATAGGAGAGTGATAGTATTATGAATCCATTTGAAGAAAAGCCCATAGATATTTATGATAGCGTAAAAGATTGGTGCAAACTTTACCCAAGGCCATATAATAAATACGAAGTAGATCCCTATACAAAGACTCGTATAATACTAATGAATGGTACTGAATTTGAAGCTAATTGGTTTTCTCACCAATTTTCTAGAAATTGTAACAATAATGATTTAAGAAGAGAAATTGCACTAACAAGAAGAGTTGAAAAGCAACAACAATTAAAACTTGCTCATTTAAAACCAATTGATGAAAATATTTTAGAGACTACAATCTCATATGAGCAACTAGCTGTAGATCTTACAGCAAGGCTTGCTAAATGCGAACCGGATAAAAATGTAAAAGCAGCACTTGATTTTGCTTTGCTTGAAGATTTTGATCATTTGTACAGATATTCAGATTTACTTGATATGGAATATGGAATTCTACCAGAAAGACTAGTTGGATGTTATACAGAAATAATGCCTGGAAGACCTACTATATCCCATCATAGACATCCATATGATGATATAAAATATTTTATAGATAACCAAACTGCAGCTCCTATTACAAAATTACATGCTAATATAATAACTGCTGCCGAACAACAAACAATGAATTTTTACATGAATATTGGTCAATACTATACTTCAAACCTTGGTAGACAACTTTATCAAGAAATAGCCTTAGTAGAAGAAGAACACGTAAGTCAATATGGTAGTTTAATAGATCCTAATCAAACATGGCTTGAAAACTTATTAAATCATGAATATACTGAATGTTATTTATACTACTCTTGCTACTGTGATGAAAAAGATCCTTATATAAAATGTATATGGGAACAATTTTTTAGAGAAGAAATATGCCACTTACATAGAGCTGCATTTCTTTTAGAAAAATATGAAGGAAGAAATTGGCAACAAATAATACCAGATGGTACATTCCCTGAACTATTAACTTTAGGACCTAATGTAGAATATGTAAGAGACGTTCTAAAGACCACTGCTAGCTACACTGGTGAAATGGAAACTTATGTGCCTGTTTGTGAAAAGCCAGGAAATTTCAATTTCTTTAAATATCAAAATATTGTTAATAACAATGTAAGAACTGTTCCAAGCCATGTAGTTATAGATAAATACATAAACTGCCATTCTTGTGATTATAGATTTGAAGTGGCTCCAAATCCTGTAGAGGCTCTAAGAAATAGAAAATGTGATAATGTTTGTGTTGGACGTGAACCACTTTGTAATAATAATTCAATATAATATAGCAAAAGAGATGAAAAAATTTTTCATCTCTTTTATATTTTTTACAATAATTTAGACCTTAATTTCTCAACGAAAGTTATATTTTTATTTTTTTTACAAGGTATATATTTTTCCGAAAATTTAATTTCTATTCTGTCATAATCTCCTTCAAAAACTTTTATACCATCCGCTACAACTGAAATTTTATCATTCTTAAATGGAAGAATAATTATCTCATTTTTATTTGGGATAATAAGACTGTTTTTAAAACATTTGGTTTTACTATTGCTTATTGATTCACAATGAGTTAACTGTATTAAATTATCTCCCGGAAACATAATAGCACCACCAGCAGAAAGATTATTGGCTGTAGATCCAACACTTGTAGAAAAAATAAGACCGGTTCCAACGAATTTTTCCAGAAGTTGTTTTTCCGCCTTTGATTTTATCGTTACGTTGCATCTTAAAGCTTTAAAATCAAGGCCACACAGCTTAAACTCATTTATTGCGTAAAAATCAAACATGGTATTATTTTGTACTATGTTAATCTCTAACAGATTCATATTTTCTGACTTACTCTTTACTATATTGTCAAAGTTTTTTTCCACATCTTCCACATCAAAATCCTGTAAAAATCCTAATGTACCACAGTTAATTCCTATATAGCTTGCTTTAGTGTCATAAGAAACACTGTTCAACCACTTTATTAAGGTTCCATCCCCGCCAATGCCAATTACATAATCAGGATCTTTTTCAGTTAAAGTGTATTCCTTTTTTCTTAACATATCTTCTATCCGTTTTTTCCATAAAACAGCTTTGGGCTTTGTTACATTGGCATAGATTTGGACACTTTTAGAATTTTCAGGAATATTAATTTTAAATTTCTCGATACATGTTACGTCTTTTGAGTTAAGTTCATAGCCATTATTTCCTTTTCCAAGATTTACCTTAGGTTTTACAAAAGGTCCATGATAATCACTTCCGGCACTTGTTAATAAATTAAACTCTTCTGCAAATTGATTAAGCATTTCGCTAAGTTTAGGATTAATTAAAGAATGGTATACTTCAATTCCAGATATTCCTAACCCTTTTAAGCATCTTATATAATTTTTTAACTCTTCATTGCTACTATATTCTATAGTGAAAGGATGTGCTAAAAAAGCTTCTCCGCCAGCATCTTTTATATATTTGATGCATTCTTTCTCTGAAAGCTTAATTCGCTTTTTATCTATTTTATCTTTTATAGCCACAAGATAAGTAGAAAAAGCTTGACTAACATCGTTTACATACCCGTTTTTAACTAGCAATTTAGCAAGTTCTGGTCTACCAATATTTCCTATACTGCTAGAAAGTATTTCTTCTACATCTTCATGATCAAATGTAATGCCAAAGTCCTCATTTAATACCTGTATTGCATACTTTATACGATCTTTGTTACTCTGCATTATTGATTTTGTTATGCTATTTAATTCTGCGTCATTCAAATTCATGTTATATCCCAGTATATGAACCTGTCCAGCAACCATGCTAGAAGAAGCTGAAAATTCAATTCCTGGAATAACTACCATATCTTTATACGGATTTGTTTGTATGGCTATCTTAACGCCTTCTATGTTGTTATGGTCCGTAATAGATATAATCTTGATATTTTGCTTATGACACATCTCCAAAATTTCCTTTGGAGACTTCTCACCATCGGAATAAATAGTATGAACATGCATATCAATTTTCATTTTTCTTCCTCCTTAGTCAAGTCATTGTTAGTAATCTATTAAGTTTTACTTTTTATATTTAACGTGTACTCATTATAACATATTATGTAGATTTTATCAAGTTAAATGCTAGTTTTATTCATTTATCTTGAATTTGATATTTCAATATGATATAATTAGCGTACTAGTTTTCGGAAACCAAAAAATAATTTTGAAAGTGAGGATTTTATATGCTTAAATTCTTAGGAAATGGCTCTTGCTTTAATACTAAATGTGGAAATACATCTGCATACTACATTGAAGAGGCCAAATTTAAAGAAGGAAACGTACGGACATTAACTTTATTTGACTGCGGTGAATCAGTTTTTGAAAAAATAGTTGAAAAGAATATTATTGAAAACATTGACTTTGTAAGGATTTTCATAACCCACACTCATACAGATCACATTGGAAGTCTTTCGTCACTTATATTTTATCTGAATTTTGTGATGAAAATAAAACCTGCTATTCTTTTTCCTAATAATGATGTAAAAAAGTTTTTGGATATTACGGGAGTATCTGAAAATCTTTATGACTACGTAATATTAAATATTAACGGCCAATACGTAAAAGACTACGAAAATGGTGAAAAAAAGTATATGGTAAGGCTAGAAGGCAAGAAAAATACTGTTGAGTATATATATGATGATGACACTAATGTTTATATTCCTAACTCATTAGATTACCTATCCTATATTCCTCGTGTTTCATTTAATGTATATTCTTTCGAAAATCTTCATGCGGAAAATATCAAATCCTTTGGATATGTATTAAATGTTGATGGCAAATGGATTTATTATGGTTCAGATGCAAGTTCTGTTAATCCATATATATTTGAGCATATCAAAAAAGGTTCTTCGTCACTTATCAACGACCCTAAAATATCAGAATTTTATATTGAATGTACTTGCTATAAGAACAATGTACATTTGAATATGTCAGATTTTTCCTCTCTCCTTACACCTGAAGAAAAGAAAAAAATTACCATCATGCATTTTGACAATGAAGATTGCATAAAAGATGCTTTAAATATGGGATTTAATGTAGCAACGGTAGAATAACACAATATAAAAAGGTACAAATAATGTAAATTACATTATCTGTACCTTATTTTTTTAGATATTTCTTAAAGTACTTTCAAGATCTTTGATCTTGTTGTCTTCAATAGTGAACTCCATGCCCATAAGATAGTCTTCAACTTTTGCTCTTAACTGCTTACTTATACGCTTTTTGTCAAAAACCTTTCTTACAAGAGATGAAATATCAAACTTGTAAATATGCTCACTCTCTCCCACCAATATGAGGTTGAATTCCGACTTGTTAAGTGGAGCAATGAAACTTCCATTTGATCCGCCATATACGCCCTTCGGTACGTAATTTCCTTTTATTCCCTGAATCAAACATAGCTCTGATGGTTGCCATCTAAGTTCTACTACTGTTGCTTTTTCTGTTTTCATACTTTTTTCCTCCTAAAATATTAATATTATGGATTAATTTGTTTTTTAATTTTACATAAGTATTATAATACTTATAAGGTCAAAAGTCAAGAAACATTACATAAATAAGTTTAATAATTATGAAAAATCTTTTGAAGATTCTACAAATATAAAAGGAATGCTACTTAAAACTGTAAAATTTATCTATGTATTCTAGTATACTATTTTAATATTTTGTTCAATTTATTTTCTATAATTTCCTTTTCACCACTCCCAGTAGTATTTAATCGTATTAAAGGAATGTCATACTTAGCTAATACTCTACCTTTTATATTATCTCTTTCTTGCTGTTTTGTTCCAACTCTATGAAAATAATATCCATCTACTTCAACCGCCATAACTATTTTTTTATTCATTTTATTAAATATAGCAAAATCTAGATGTGTCCAAGTATTAGTTACATACTTTAGTTCCTCATCATTTAAAAAATTAGTATTGGCAAGGACATTAATTAAAGGTACATGTACACAAATATCTAAATTATTATAATTATTATTATTTATTATTTCACTAATTAAATTATATGTTAAATTTTCAGATTCATAATCTGAAACTCTCTTTTTATTCTTTAAATATTCTAATCTCTCTTTTCTATTCTGCTTATATAATAAATCATATATTGATTTAGTTTTGCTTTCTATTATTTCAAAATTATTATATTCTATATACTTTATTAGATCTCTTATATTTCTATTTTGTTGATTTTCATTTCCAGATACTACTAATCTTAAATATTTTTTAGCACGCGTTACTGCAACGTTTAACATTTTAGGATCATCAACAAAGTCAGTTATTTCATTATCAACAGTTGTTATTATTATAGCGTCTTTTTCTCTTCCTTGAAATTTATGAATGGTATCTACTTTTAATGTATCTCCAAATGTTTGTTGAATTTTTTCACTTTGTTCTCTATACGGTGATATTATTCCAATCTCTTTACTATCCACTTTCTGGCAAAGTTTTGGTATAATCTCATTATTTATAACATCTATTTGTCTCTGGTTAAAATGCCCTCTAGCATGATTTCCTTCAGACGTTTTATATACTTCTAGAACGTCATCTTCCCCCTTATCTTCCGTCATTATTATCAACTGATCATCATAAAATTTTTTGTTACAAAATTGTATAATTTTGGGGTGACATCTATAATGTTCCCTTAACAATGTTTGAGGAACTTTTTTAAGGGTTAATTTTAATGATTCCAAGAAATTATACTTTAAATAATTATAACTATCATTAATATAATATCTTTTAGATATTTCTTCGATAATATTTTTACTCTCGTTTGTAATTACATTCGGTAATTGTTTTAAGTCACCAACTATTACAGCATTTTTGGCAACAGATAAAGCTAAAGTTCCCGTAACTAAATCTACCTGTGATGACTCATCCATTATTATATAATCATAAATATGATCATCACTAAGCGATTTCTTTATTGAATATGTAGTACTAAGTATTATTGGATATTCACTATTAAATTCATCTGATATATTTTGTAAATCATTTAAAGAAAAAATTGTTCTATTAGTTCTAGAATTGTATTTCTTTCCCAAATGTTCTTTTAATAATTCCATAGAAACTGATGTCAATGATTCTAATTTATTCTCTCCTAAAGCTTTTAGCCTACTTTCTTTTTCTTCAATCTCATTTTCTATTTCTTCTTCTTTAAATTTAAAGAAAAGCTTATTATAATATTTTAATATATCATTGGAATTTTGAGCATAAAATTTTCTGTTACCTATACCACAAATAAACTGTGATTTAAATCTAAAAGCAATGTTAACATTTTTTAATTCCTCGTACTCAACTTTTAGTTTCATTATTTTTTTAGAATTTAATTTATTAACATTTCTAATTTTAGGAAAGTTTTTCTTATCAAAACTATTGTGTTTTTTAAAGTATTCATGTTCCAATTTAATTTCATTAAGATATTCCTTTAACTTAGAAATACTATTTTGAATATTAAAAATTTCACAAATTTCTTTATTTAAATTAACTAATTTATCTTGCAATTCATTAGAATTTATTATCTGTTCATTAAATCTTGTACATTCCCCAGTTTGAGATTTTATGAACTCTTCTTTATTTTCATTTTTTCCCAGTCTTGCACATAAACCACTCATATTGTATTTTTCTAATTTTTCATATATATTGTCAGTTGCAGCATTATTATTTGAAACAACTGCTACCGTTTTTCCATTCTTTATAATATTTGCTATAATATTTAATATTGTTTGAGTTTTCCCTGTTCCGTGGTGGTCCCTCTATTATGCTTATTTGATTACTCATAGCATTTCTAACGGCTTCAAATTGTGATTTATTAGCGCCAAAAGGAAATATTAACTTTTCCAAATCAATATCTTTTAGTTTTTCTGGTTGATCTATAGGGGTCATATATTTATATAATGCAGTACTTCTGCTTATAAAATTTATTTTTTCATACTCTCTTGCAAGTACTTCCATACCAGTTTCGGTTTTTATACCTACTATTTTAGAAATCTGTTTAAAATATTCAAACTTGTTAGAAGATATAGTTATAATATTATCATTTGGAATTATTCTTATCTCACTTTCTTTTGCAATCATTGTATTTGTATCTTTAAAAAAAATTCTATAATAATTTTCAAATTTTAAAACTTTTTCTACATTATAAATGTACCCTTTTATTAGATACACCTTATTTTTATTAATATCAATCTCTATAGGATTTTTGTAAAATTTAAAGTTATTCTTTGTATATACATAACTATTGTCAGAATTTTTATACTTAACATGTATATAAAATTTATCTTTTATATAATTTGTTATTTCTTCTGTTTTGTCTTCTCCTTTTATTATGATTAAATATTTTTGGATATCCATATTAACCTCTTATTTCCATATTTTACATTTTTTTCTATTATATCATAAAAAAATTTTTTATTCCAAAATTCTACATAATAATTTAAATTATGTGAAAAGATGATTATGTTATAATATGTTTTACTTCCATTTTATTTTATGATATAATTTAGCTCAGAAGCTTAATAAGGAGGTTTATATGAAATATTTTATTATATTGATAATATTATTGATTATTTTTAAAATAATTCAAAGTTTCTTAGATAAAAATGAAGATAAAAAAGAAGTAGTTAGTTATGATTTTAATGGAAAAATAAAGGATTCACCATTAAAAAAAGCTGAAAAAGAATTCTACAAAGAATTAAAAAATTCTATAAATTTAGAGAAATATGAAATATTTCCTAAATTGAGATTAGCTGATATTTTTACAACAGAAAATATATCTGATTTCAATAAAATAAAATCAAAAACTATCGATTTTACTATTTGCGATAAAGATTTAAATTTTGTTCTATTTATAGAACTTGATAATAACAATTATGGTAAAAATAAAACAACTGATGTAAAAAAAGATGCTATATTCAAAAATTCAAACATTGAAATATTGAGAATAAAACCAAGTGAAATAGATAATAATTTAAAGGAATTAAAAGAAAAGTTTAAATAAATATATTCTTATATATATAATACATAAAAAAGAATCTACGAGTGATTATTGCCAATTATAAAAAGTAGGCTTTAATATAACTCGTAGATTTTTTATATTAATATTATGCAATAAAATAATTTTATAACAAATAAAAATATCTTATTTTTTTAATGATTTTAATTTGGTTATTTTTAATTGTAAAAGCATTTTGTATAGTTCTGGATAAACATAGCAATATTTTATAGAATAGTTTTTTAATTTATATATAATATATAAAATTACAACAATAATATACATTATTATGAATTTTTCTATAATTTTCAGTACCCCTAATAACAAATCAGAAAATCCTAAATTAGTACTAGAATATATTGAAACATATACACCTAATATTCCTAAAATAAGAGAAATGAATATTTCCAACATTTTCCATATTGTTTTTCTTAAATTTAATTCTTTACCAACTGATCCTTCTTTGTAATATTCAATCATAGTGTTTAATATCTCAGTTTTATATAAATTATTTTTTATTAATATTTTCCTTAATAAATTTATATCCTTTGTTCTTGCTTCATTTATAATTTTAGAGAAATTATTCAACATATTAGTAATTTTATAGTTAGTATTCCTTCCAAACTTTTTCATGATGTTATTTAATGTAAAAATATTCCATATTACTATAAATACCAGTGATACAAATAAATATATTTCTCTTACAATTTCATAATTTTTTAAGAAAATTCCAACAATAGCAAATATTACTAATATTAAAATTTCTTGAGATATTGCTAATTTTAGTTCTTTATGTAATTTTACCCCAATACTTTCATTTTCATATAATTTAGTAATTTTATCCAATATAAATCCTTTTTCTAACTTTAAATTATTCATAATTATCTAACAATAACTCCCCCATCTCTAGTAATTCTGACTCTATTATTTTCTATTAATACATTTTTAATATTTTCTATGTAACGTATTAATTTCTCTTTTTCTATGCTTAATATCATACATATGTTATTTAATTGTTTTATTCTATCTTCTATGAAATAATCTAGCCTACTACTAATTTCATCTATAATTATTTGCTCTATAGTACTAAAATTTATGCCAAATAGCCATTCACTTATAATATTACTATAAGTACTATAACAGGCCTCATATTGATAATTTTTATTAGAATAAATAAAGTCTAAATTTTCATTATTAAAGTACATATATTTTTGTTCTTTTATTATCTCTTTTAACATTACATATTTTAATCTGTACATTATTTTGTTTATCGCAATTTTACTATCGTAAATATAGTTTTTTTCTATAGTGCCTAATGTTAATAAATAATCTTTTGCTTTATCTATTATTTTTTCTTTCAAGTGATAACAATTATATCTACTAACTAAGCTACTTGCACTAATGTTTATATTGCTAACTATTTCTGAATAATATTTATCAATGAAACTTTTGGAAAGTTTTACTCTTTTACCAATCCATAATCCATATTTGTTATTCTCAAGTATTTCTATATTATTATAATAACATACTTTATATCTATAGATATAAGTGATAAAGGTGGTAAAATCTACATTATATTTTTTACATATTTTTATTATTTCTTCTTTTTTGTAATAACGATTTCCATATTTTTGTATATATTTTAAATCTAGTCTTATCATATTTACTTTTTCTCTGTCTGATAAACTTCTATTTGTAAAATTAAGTCTTGTCCAAGAATCTTCCTCTTTATAAACTATTTTCGCATATCCTCCCAATAAGTAAACTAAATCTTTTAACTCAATTTTTTCTTGATTTGATATATAAATCAGATCACTTTTATACATTTTTTGATTATCGAATAATGAATATTTTTTTACTATTTTCTCCAACAATTCTGTCATATTCTAAATCACCATGTTAGATTTTAATATTTTATGTTCATTGAGTCAATATCAATTGCTAATTAATTTACTGCTTTACCTGATGATATTTTAAAAGAATGGTTTGATTTTAGAGAAGAAACTTATTTGTGTTATGCAGATAAACAAGATAGGGAAAATG
>OIYY01001336.1_pt1 | contig 13227 bp, 12 predicted proteins | sample 1588341 | NCBI WGS metagenome assembly OIYY01 (sample SAMN03283287) | human gut metagenome | biome: human-associated habitat; material: feces | host: Homo sapiens | place: Peru | collected 2012
TTACCACCACCAAGATCACCAAGGCGCTGATTATCACCTTCAAGTACGCTTTCATCACCGTGCCGCTGAAACTGGTCTTTGCGCTGTTCATCGCATACATCCTGAACTTCAAGATCGCATGCGTCAACCTGTTCCGCACTGTGTACTACATCCCCTCCATTCTGGGCGGCTCTGTTGCAATCGCCGTTCTGTGGAAGGCCGTGTTCAGTGTGGACGGCCTGCTCAACACCGTTCTGCGCGCTGTCACCTTTGGTCTGGTGCAGGGCCCCGAGTGGCTGTCTGACCCCAGCTACGCACTGTGGATCATCTGCTTCCTGCGTATCTGGCAGTTCGGTTCTGCCATGGTGCTGTTCCTGGCCGCTCTGAAGGGCGTGCCTGCCGACCTGTACGAGGCTGCCACCATCGATGGTGCCGGCAAGTGGCGTCAGTTCTTCTCCATCACCGTTCCGATGATCACCCCCATCATCTTCTACAACCTGGTCACTCAGATCTGCCAGGCTTTCCAGGAGTTCAATGGCCCGTACATCATCACCAACGGCGGCCCCCGTGGTTCCACCACGCTGATCTCTCTGCTGGTTTACAACTACGCATTCAAGTCTTATGACATGGGTATGGCATCCGCTCTGGCATGGATCATGTTCATCATCGTCTGCATCCTGACGATCATTGCATTCACCAGCCAGAAGAAGTGGGTCTACTACTCTGACGAAAGGTAAGGTGACCAGTATGGGAATGAAAGCATCGAACAAAATCGCGACCTTCTTCAAGTATTTCGTCCTGATCCTGGTCGGCGTCATCATGATCTATCCTCTGCTGTGGATGATCAGCGCTACCTTTAAGGACAACAGCGAGATCTTTGCAGGCATCAGCCTGTGGATCAAGCATCCCACTCTGGATGGCTACCGCGGCGCTCTGAACAACTTCGGCGGTTCCATCAACATCCTGCAGGCCATGCTGAACACCTACAGCTACGTCATCCCCAAGGTGATCTGCACGGTGGTTTCCGCCTGCATCGCCGCTTACGGCTTTGGCCGCTTTGACTTCCCCGGCCGCAAGCTGATGTTCAACATCATGCTGGCCACCCTGTTCCTGCCGCAGGTCGTTCTGAACGTGCCGCAGTACCTGCTGTACAACAAGTTCGGCTGGCTGGACAGCCCCTTCTATCTGGCTATCTGGGTGCACTGCGCATTTGCCACTGAGACCTACTTCGTCTACCAGCTGGTGCAGTTCATGCGCAATGTCCCCCGTGATCTGGACGAAGCTGCCGCCATCGACGGCTGCTCCTCCTTCCAGACCCTGTACAAGGTCATCGTGCCCATGCTGGGCCCCGCTCTGGTGTCCTGCGCACTGTTCCAGTTCATGTGGAGCTGCAACGACTTCATGGGCCCGCTGCTTTACGTCAGCACCCCCGGCAAGTATCCCATGTCCCTGTTCGTCAAGCTGTCCATGGACGGTGATACCGGTTTCGCCTGGAACAAGATCCTTGCTCTGTCGCTGATCTCCATCCTGCCGCAGCTGATCGTTTTCTTCTGCGCACAGGACCAGTTCGTTGAAGGTATCTCTGCCGGTGCCGTCAAGGGCTAAGCCCCGCGCACAAGCATAAGATCTCTGATACAAACACCCCCTGTGCCGTTCCCGTAGATGGCACAGGGGGTGTTTTTGATGATGCATTCGCCTGCGGCGAATATGATGTGCTGCGCAATGATGTGCTCCCTGCGGAAACATGAGGTGCCGCTTTGCGGCAATGTGCCGTAAGGCACACATCATCTGCCGCAGGCAGACATCATTGCCCGCAGGGCTCATCATGTTCCGCGCAGCGGAATGATCATTTCTTATGTCCTTTGCGGTACTGCAGCGGGCCGGTGCCCATCACCTCGCGGAACACCCGGCGGAAATGGGCGGCGCTGGCAAAGCCGGTCTGCTCTGCCACTGCGCTGATGGACAGCTCTGTAGTCTCCAGCAGTTTCTGGGCCGCTTCGATGCGGCGGTTGTTGATGTAATCCACGATGGACTGGCCCGTCACCCGCCGGAACAACCGGCTCAGATAGTAGGGCGAAAGATAAAACTGCGCCGCTACCTCGGTGAGGGAAAACTTCTGCCGGTAGTTGGCTGCAAGGTAGGCGCAGATCTGCTCCACCGTCTCGTTGCGGGGACGTGCTACGGCACTGCTCTCTGCAAAGCACTCTTGCTCCACGTAGTGCAGGATCAGCAGCAGGTACAGCGGGCCGGGATAATCCTGTTCGTCCATTGCGCTGCTCATCATTTCCAGCAGGGTGCGCATCCGGCTGGTCCACTGCACCGGTGCATACAGCACGGTGCGCCCGCCGGGCGCGAACAGACGCGAAAAGTCCCGCCCTGCCGTGGTTTTCAGCTCGTGCAGCATCCCCAGCGGAAAATGGCACCCCACGATCTGGGGCACGGCGCTGCCGGTCTGCAGAAAGCTGCAGCCGCCCGGGCCCAGCAGCACGGCGCTGCCGGGGTTTACCAGCACGCTCTGCCCGCCCGATTCCAGCGTCACGCTGCCTTCGGACACCAGCAGCAGATAGCAGGTGTCCTCGTCGGGCAGCAGCTCGTGGCGGTTCGCATTCAGGCGCAGGGTGGCAGCGGCCACCTTGCCGGTGATCTTTTCACGTTCTGATCTCATAATGCATTCCTTCCATGTCAGGCCATCGGGTAGCTTTCTCCTCGGACACGAAATACGGGTTGCGGCACCCAGCAGCTGCTTCGCATCCGCTTGCATCTCGCTGGCCGCGGCCCCAACAACAGCTCCCTGTTTCCGCCACTGGCGGCGGTCACTGTTGTTGCAAGTCATTCCATCGCCCGCCCTATTGCCCTTCGGGCAACAGGGTCCCACCCCAGCGGACGGTCTTCGGAGAAACTTCCGGCCCGCCGCCCCGGTAAGCTGGGGCCCACCCCCAGGACATTCGCGGAGAAACTCCATGCCGCCCTGCCGGGGGAAGATATCCTTTCGAGCTTTCCAAAATCTATTTGCAAATTGTTCAAAAACTCCACAAAGAAATGCCACGATTGTCTGGTAGTATAAGGGTGCAGTCAGGGAGATGCAAAGACACCTCCCAAAAGCCGACAAGGGCTTTCATCTGCGGGGGCCGGTGCTTTGGGCACGACCCAGCAGATCCTTATTAAAACACTGTCCCCCGTCCCATGCCAGGCAATAGCCCGGGCGGCGGACAGACTACCAAATCCCTCCTGATCCGCCGCAAAGTTCGGGAGTTCTCATACCGCAGCCAGCACCGCTTTATCCTCCTTTCCACGGTGCTGGCTGCTTTTGTTTTGGGAAAAATAAGTTTTGAGCAGAGTAAAAGCCGGACGGTATGTAAAACTGTCCGGCTTTTAGTTCATAGAGAGAAGGGGCTATTTTGCAACAGCCCCTTGTGATTTCAGAAGCTATTTGGGGAAGCAGGGTGCACCAAATGGATGCAGCTTCTGCCTCTTATTCTGTCATTTCCAGTTTGGCGATCCATTCCCGCACGCGGTCGGGGCGGTTGGTCACAATGGCATCCGGCTGCAGCGGCCAGAGGTCTTTTACCGTCTTTTCCTCGTCCACCGTCCAGTATGCTGTTTTGATGCCCAGATCATGCAGCTTCTGCACCATGCCGGGCTGCTGATAGGCGGTGTGATACTCGCAGCTCACCCAGTCCGGCTTGAAATCCAGCGTCTGGACATACTTCACTGGGTCCCGCTGATCCAGCAGGTGCTGGATCACTTCTATCAGGCTCTCGTCCGGAAAATCCACCTGCAGCATACTGACCTGACTGCCTATCTGGCGCAGCATCCAGCTGCAGTTTTCATCGTCCACATTTTCCACCGAGAACATCGGCAGCTGTGGAAAATCGTCCTCCTCCAGACTGTTCTGCAAACCAAGCATCTCCCAAATGCCGGTGGGCAAAGCCATGGTCTCCATCGCGCCGTAGACCAGCACGCCCACCTTCAGCTCCGGCATCAGCTGCTTTGCCTGCCGCAGCAGGTCATGGTTGAACGAGATCACCACCAGCCGATCGGTGATATCCGCCGCACGGATCTCTTCGATCACCCGGGGCACAAAGTCCGGGTCGTTATCGATGGTGGCTTTCAATTCCAGCTGGACAAGGGTGCCTTCCATTTCCCTGCACAGCGCCAGTGCCTCCTGCAGGGTGGCGATCCTCTCATCCTTGTAGCTCACATCCTTCCAGCTGCCAAAGTCCAGCGCCTTCAGCTCGCCTACGGTCATGTCGTAGATCTGGCCCCGCATATCGGTGTGCCAGTCAATGAGAAAATCGTGGTGGATGACCAGCTTTTTGTCTCCGGTCTGCTGTACGTCCATCTCCACGCCGTCCGCGCCGATCTCCATCGCCTTGCGGAATGCTGTAAGGGTATTTTCCGGTGCAAGGTAGGACGCACCACGGTGTGCAATGATCTCAGGCATCATTCTTTTCTGATTCCTCTCTCGTTTGTTTTTGTATTTTATGCAAGGTCAGAGCCGTTTGAAGCAATGACCTTTTTGTACCAGTAAAAGCTGTCCTTGCGGCTGCGGGCCAGAGTGCCCCTGCCGTCGTTGTCCTTATCCACATAGATAAAACCGTAGCGCTTTTTCATTTCGCCGGTAGAGGCACTCACCAGATCGATGGGTCCCCATGTGGTGTAGCCCATCAGCGGCAGGCCATCCTCGTTGATGGCCTTTTCCATCTGCTCAATGTGGGCCCGCAGATAATCGATCCGGTAGCTGTCGTGGATGGAGCCGTCCGGCTCCACGGTATCCACCGCGCCAAGGCCGTTCTCCACAATGAACATGGGCTTTTCGTACCGGTCGTAGATGGTGTTCAACGTCACGCGCAGGCCCACCGGGTCAATAGCCCAGCCCCACTCGCTGGCCTTGAGGTAGGGGTTCTTTACGGCTTCAAACACCGCGTTGCCGTCGGCCTTTTCTTCTGCCAGAATTTCCTTGTCTGCGGTGATGCAGCGGCTGGAATAGTAGCTGAACGAAACAAAGTCCACGGTGCCCTCCCGCAGGGTCTTTTCGTCCTCCGGCTCGGTCTTCAGCACAATGCCTGCCCGCTCCATCCGTTTTTCGGCCCACACCGGGTAGGCCCCCCGGGCCTGCACATCGGTAAAGAAGTAGTTGTCGCGGTCCGCTTCCTGTGCGGCGCGGATATCCTCCGGTGCGCAGGTGCGCGGGTAATACTGGCCCGCTGCCAGCATACAGCCCACCATGGAACCGGGCATCTTTTCGTGGGCCAGCTTCACGGCCTTTGCGCTGGCCACCAGCTCATGATGCGCCGCCTGATACTGCACCTGCTGCACATTCTCGCCCGGATGGAACACCAGCCCCGCGCCGGTAAAGGGCAGATGCAGCAGCATGTTGATCTCGTTGAAGGTCAGCCAGTATTTCACCTTGCCCCTGTACCGGTCGAACAGCACCGCACAGTAGTGCACATAGGCATCCACCATGCGGCGATCCTTCCAGCCGCCGTATTTTTTGATGAGGGCAATGGGCGTATCAAAGTGGCAGATGGTAACAAGCGGCTCGATCCCATATTTATGGCATTCATCGAACACGGCATCGTAGAAGGCAAGGCCCTCTTCGTTCGGCTGGGCATCATCGCCGTTTGGCAGGATGCGGGTCCATGCGATGGACAGCCGGAAGCACCGGAAGCCCATCTCGGCAAAGAGGGCGATATCCTCTTTATAGTGATGATACAGGTCAATGGCCTCGTGGCTGGGATAATAGTGCCTGTCGTCGCATTCCAGCATTTCCAGCCGGCCCAGCGCCACCGGGAAGCGGTCGGCACCAAACGGGGTCACATCCACGGTGGCAAGGCCCTTGCCGCCTGCCTGCCATGCGCCTTCGCACTGGTTGGCAGCGGTGGCACCGCCCCACAGAAAATCTTTCGGAAAACTGCCCATACGTAAAACCTCCCTATTTTATATCTTTCCGGCACCGGACGGGCCGGGGCCCTACTTTACCTAGTATAAAATACCGCACAATTTGCTCTGTGTCTATGCCCGCATTTTACAAAAAACTGCTTCATTGTTGTGAAAGTACGACTTTTATCGTCAAATCGCCGAATTTCGCTTTTGTTTTTCGTACATTTTTCACGAGAAAAATGCAAAAACAGCCCGATTTTCCTTTCATTCTGTTTCTTTCAAACTGTCCGCAGACATGGTACAATAAGCAGGTAAGATACACCGCCGCTTTTTCGGCATTGGAAAATGGAGTGTTTGATTATGACTGAGTTCAAGCCTATTAAAGAAGGCAAGGTCCGTGAGATCTATGATAACGGCGACAGCCTCATCATGGTTGCTACCGACCGCATTTCCGCGTTTGATGTCATCCTGAAAAACAAGGTCACCAAAAAGGGCACCGTTCTGACCCAGATGAGCAAGTTCTGGTTCGATTACACCCGCGATCTGCTGCCCAACCACATGCTGAGCGTGGACGTGAAGGATATGCCGGAGTTCTTCCAGCAGCCCCAGTTCGACGGCAACAGCATGATGTGCCGTAAGCTGACCATGCTGCCCATCGAGTGCATCGTGCGCGGCTACATCACCGGCAGCGGCTGGGCCAGCTACCAGAAGACCGGCAAGGTGTGCGGCATCCAGCTGCCCGAGGGCCTGAAGGAATCCGACAAGCTGCCCGAGCCTATCTACACTCCCTCCACCAAGGCCGAGATCGGCGACCACGACGAGAACATCTCCTACGAAAAGAGCATCGAGGTGCTGGAGAAGCAGTTCCCCGGCCACGGCGAGGAGTACGCTACCAAGCTGCGCGACTACACCATTGCCCTGTACAAGAAGTGTGCTGAGTATGCGCTCTCCCGCGGCATCATCATTGCCGACACCAAGTTTGAGTTTGGTCTGGATGAGAACGGCAACGTGGTGCTGGGCGACGAGATGCTCACCCCGGATTCCTCCCGCTTCTGGCCGCTGGAGGGCTACGAGCCGGGCCACAGCCAGCCTTCCTTCGATAAGCAGTTCGTGCGCGACTGGCTCAAGGCCAACCCCGACAGCAACTACGACCTGCCTCAGGATGTCATTGACAAGACCATTGCCAAGTATCTGGAGGCTTACGAGCTGCTCACCGGCAAAAAGCTGTAAATTTTACGATAAAACGAATCCCGGCAGATGCTTGACAGCTCTGCCGGGATTCGCTATAATGTCTATAGAAAGGGCACTGCGACAAGCGGTTGGCCCCAGTTCAAGGTTTACAGTTTTTGAGAACCGTCACCGTGCCGGGTGGCGGTTCTTACTTTTTCACGCGAATGGTGAATGTCAATCCAAACAAGTGGAATGTCAAAGTAATTGGCATGTACTCACCTCCTTTCGGAAGTGAGGGCCGAACCGCCTGCCGTTGTTTGCAGTGCCCCGCCGCTTTTCAGCGGCAGAGATAGCATAACATAGTTTTCGGCTGATTTCAACAAAAAATGCTTCCGTGCGCCGCACGGAAGCATTTTTTTGTTTCACTCACTCAGCTCTGTGCCTTCCTCGGAAGCATCTTCGGCATCGGTCTGTTCTTCGTTTTCTTCGTCCAGCAGGTACTGTATCTCCGTCTGCCCTGCCATCTGCTCCGCTGTCCAGTCCAGCTGAGCGATGCCGTCCAGCTCCAGCGTGTACTGCTCCACCCGCTGCAGCGTACCGGCTGCAAGGCTCTGGCCCGGGTCGTTGTCCGGAGTCCATGCGATCCGCAGCTCGTCTGGCAGTGCACTGCACTGCTGCACGGCATCGGTCACCCTGCGGCAGTCCTGTGCAAATGCCTGCACGCTGTCATAATCGCCGAACAGTTCCACGGTCAGGTTCAGATGACCGTTTCCTGCGCCCAGATCCCGGAGCGTTTCCGTTTTGCTGCTGTACAAATAGGCGTTTCCGCGGATGTCCTTCACCCTGACCTCCGGCGCAGCCGTTTTGATTTGGTCATAGGCTTCCGCTGTGTATTCCTGCCCCAGCCTGAGCTCGGTCTGACGGCGCTGGGGGCTGATCTCCTCCCATACCACCGGCAGCAGGGACAGGCAGAAGCACCCGCCCATGAGCACAAGGCAGATCAACACCGACCAGAAATCGTATTTCCAGCGGCCCGGCCGGGCGGCAAAAAAGAGCACCTCGCCGCCCAGCAGCACAAGGCCTGCTGCCGGGACGATCCGGAGCACCGGCTGTGCGGGAAAGCCCGGCACAAAATAGGTAAGCAGAAAGAAAATTCCCGCTGCGATCAGGCATGCACCCAGCGTAACGCTGCCCACCCGGCGCAGCGGCGGCTGTTTTCCGGGCATTTCCGGGGCAGCGGAGCCGGTCTCATTCTTCTCGTCCATCCTCGTCCTCCGTCTCGTCCTCCGGGGTCACAGACTTACCCAGCAGGGCCGAGAGCTTGGGCATCGCAAAGCCTTTTTTCTCCGGCCCGGCCGGTGTTTCCTGTGCGGCATACTCGGTAAAATCGGCGTCCTCTGCCTTCTGCTTCGGCTTTCTGCCCTTGGGGCCGCGCACCAGCCACGCGCCGCAGATGATCAGGGCCACGCACACCACGATCTCCGGCAGCTGGTCCATCATCAGGTAAAGTGCGCGGAAGAAGGGGCTGCTCTGGCCCCAGCGCCACACGATATCCCCCAGCGTGTTCATAAGGATGTTCTGGTAGGCCACCAGTGCGCCCAGCACGATCAGGCCCCAGCCCAGCAGCTTGTGGCTGTCCATCATGAACTCCTGCATCCGCTGGTCTTTCCAGTTGATATGCACCAGATAATCGTCCTCCGGGGCGGTGCCTGCGCCAATCTGCGCCCGGAGATTGAAGGTGTCAAAAAAGCTGTACATCCACACAATGACACAGCCGATGGTCAGCACTTCCAGCGTAGATACGCCAATTACAACGAACAGGCAGAACATCGTGATCAGCGAAAGGCCGCGCTTCATATAGCCCTGATACATTTGGCCTGCGCCCGGGCAGAAGGCAAAGATAAAGGTCAAAATCCCGTTTTTCATCATGATCGATTCCCTCATTTCGTTTGATCGGTAAGCGGCAGTTCTCTGTTGTTTTCTGCCGCCGGGCTGTGGGCCCCGAACAGCAGGTCATTGACCGCCTTTGCAAAAGACGCCTGCGGCTTCGGCTTTTCGTCCTCCACCGGCCGACCCAGTGTTTCCGGTTCGGCAGGCCGGCGGCCATCCTCCACTGGCTTTCCCAGCTGCGCAGGCTCTTCTGTCTGGCTCTGGCTGGCTTCCTGCGTCCAGCTGCGCAGCTCCTGCCGGAAGTCCAACAGCTGTTCCGCTGTACCGGAGCGCCACATGGTGAACGCCAGCACTGCTGCCACACCGGCCACTGCAGCACGGCCCCATGTGTTCTGCATCAGCCGCACCCAGATGGCGGCCATCACAGCCTTGTGCGCGGAGTGCGGCGGCGTTTCCAGCACATCTGCCGTCAGCAGGGCCGTGTAGCGGTCCATGCATTTATCACAGTAGGCAAGGTGCTCGGCAGTTTCCAGCCGTCCCAGCTCGTCCAGCCCGCCTGCCTGCAGGGCCTGCAGGCCTTCGTCGGTCAGGCAGCCGTTTTTGTCAAACAGTTCCATGTACACACTCCTTTCCACAGCTCTCACGCTGTAATATCTGCTGCGCCAGCATCTTTTTGGCCCGGTAGATCTGCGCCTCCACCGTCTTGGGCGGGCGGCCGCACAGCTGTGCCGCCTCGGCCATGGTGTGCTGTTCCAGCAGCACCAGACGGCAGGGCGTTCTGTAGGGCTCCCGCAGGTCCAGGATCATGTGGGTGAGCTCCTCTTCGCCCAGAGCATCCAGCACCTGCTTTTCCGGCTCGGTGCCGGGCGGCGCGCCCTCCAGTGCCAGCACCTCATCGCCGGGGGTGTTCACCCTGCGCACCCATGCGCTGCGCAGATGGTCCTTTGCCTTGTTGGAAGCGATGCGCGCCAGCCACTGTTTTTCAAACCCGGGCGGGCAGCGGTTAATGGCCCTCCATGCCGCCAGAAAGGTCTCCTGGGTCAGGTCCTGCGCATCGCCGGCATCCGGCACCAGCTGGTGGCAGACCGTATACACGAGCGACTGGTATTTCTGCACCATCGCGCTGAATTCCAAGGTCGTCAACGATCCACCCACCTCCTTTCGGTTTCGTCCCGGTCCGACGAAGTGCAGCCCCTGTGCTGCCCCTCTGCACATTCATACGAAACAGCCGTTCAAAATCCTGCAAAAACTTTTATTTTTATGATACAATAGAAGTAGTATAGCACAAAAGGAGGCATTCGGCCATGGTTGTCAGTACCCGTCAGGCACTTTTGCAGGCACTTTCCTCTGCCGGGGGCAGTTACGTTTCCGGCCAGCAGCTGGCCGAGACCCTCGGCGTGAGCCGCGCTGCCGTGCACAAGGCCGCTGCGGCCCTCACGGCCCAAGGGTACGCGCTGGAAGCTGCGCCCCGCCGGGGCTACCGGCTGGCGGGCGGCGACCCGTTCTGCACCGAAGCCATCGGGAACTACCCTGCACCCATCTATTTATATGACACGCTGGAAAGCTCCAACCGCACGGCAAAGCTGCTGGCGCTGGATGGTGCACCCCATGGCACACTGGTGCTCACCGCCCACCAGAGCGCCGGACGCGGCAGGCTGGGACGGAGATTTGAAAGCCCGGCGGGCAAGGGCGTTTACTGCTCTGTGCTGCTGCGCCCGGAAATGCCCGCCGCCAATGCCCAGACCGCTACCATCAGCGCCGCGGTGGCGGTGTGCCGTGCCGTGAAAAAGCTCTGCGGGCTGGAGCTTTCCATCAAGTGGGTCAACGATCTGTACTATCAGGGGAGAAAGGTCTGCGGCATCCTGACCGAAGCGGGGACCGACCTCGAGAGCGGACAGCTGGAATGGCTGGTGGTGGGCATCGGGCTGAACCTTACCTCCACCGCTGCCGACTGGCCGGAGGAGCTGGCCCGCAGGGCTGGGAGCCTGTATCCCGGCGGGCCTGCCCCGGTGAGCCGGGCCGCGCTGGCCGGGGCCATTGCCCGGGAGCTGCTGGCCCTCTGCCCCGGCTTTGACTGTCTGGATGAGTACCGCGCCCGGTGCTTTGTGCCCGGCCACTGGGTGACGGTATGTGCCGAGACCGAGACCTACGCCGCAAAGGCCCTTGCCATCGACGAGGAAGGGCGGCTGGTCATCCAGCGGGAGAACGGCCGGCAGGAGGCTCTGCGCTGCGGCGAAGTGACCACACGGCCTGCACGGACTGAATAAGACACAAAAAAGGGGCTGTTGCACTGGCTTTTATCCTTGTGCAACAGCCCCTTCCAATATAAAATAAAGCGGCGGCTATTCCAGATTATGCTTTTTGCAGAACTTCCTGCTTGCCCAGTACATGCCTGCCCACAAAAGAATGGCCAGCACCAGATACACCGGGTTCTGCAGGGAACTGACCAGCGACTGCCCGAACAGCGCGATCATGGCCACCATGACGCCCTTGCCCAGCAGCATGGTGATGAGGTATCGTTTTTCGTCAAAGTCCGAGATGCCAAAGGCCAGATGCATAAAGGAGCTTGGTGTGAAGGGCAGAAGCGTGAGCATGAACAGCGACGAAGTGTCAAAGCGGTTCACCCACTGCTGAGCCTTTTCCAGTTTGGGCGAGCGGGAGGCGAACTTCCAGAAAAAGCGCTTGACCACCCGCCGCCAGAACAGGAACATGATGCTGCCGCCCAGCGCCACACCGGCCCAGCTGTACAGGAAACCCAGAATGCCGCCGTGAGCCGCTACATTCAGCGCCACAATGGCAATGAGCGGCAGCGGCGGAAAAAACGACTCCACCATGGCCAGCGTGATGGGGGCAATGGGGCCAAGGTTGCCAAAACTGTCCAGTAATGCTTCCCAGAATCCCAGCGTTCCAAGCTGACGCAGCCAAACGTTCATCGTGCGTATTCCATCCCTTCTGCCTGCGCCCTTTTCCAAAGCGCGGGCCGTCTATCCGTAGTATATCCACATTGTATGACAGAGCCATGAACAGAAAACGACTTTTTTCGTTCTGCCGCAGTTCTCTGTGAATGGATACGAGATAAGAGGGAGATTTCCTGCCTTACTCCGCAGCCTGCTTTTCTGCGCGGGCCTTCATCCGCTCCAGTTGGGCAGTGCGCTGCTTCTCCCAGCGGTCAAGGGAGGCTGTGTCCGGCATCTGGAGACAGCGGGCGTAGCTCCAGTGCAGGCCGTCGCGGCGGGCAAGCTTGTACCGCTGGAATACGCCTTTGCCGGCAGCGCTGCCGCTGCCGGCGCAGTGGGGGCACTGGCTCAGGGTGTACCAGCTGTTGCTGCCCTTTTTCAGCCACACATCGTCCGGGATCAGAGGTGCACCGCACTCCGGGCAGTTCATGGTGTAAATTTTGGGGTCGGTGCGCCAAGTGTACTGCTCCACGTAGCCGTGGAACACCTCAAAATCCCGGTAGTCGCCGGGGGCAGGGCACAGGCTGGCCCGCAGGGCTTCGTCCTCGGTGGGGTAGGCCGCAAGGCCCGCCCGCAGGTCCAGCAGACGGCAGACATCGGCGGTGTACAGCGTATCGGAAAGCGCATCGTGGAACTGCCGCTCCATGGGGATACCCATGCGGGTGACCACGCTTTCCAGCGTCATGCCCTCGCCCTCTTTGCGGGGGTGCTCCCGCAGGAACACCTGCTGCAGGTCGTACCAGACGGTGGGCTTGCTTTCGTCAATGTTGCACAGGTAAAGGTTCTGCTTGAGCACGGGCACATCGTCCATGCCCCACTCGGCAAACTCGGCGTCCGGGCCGCACCACTGCATAAAGCGGCGAAGTCCCTGCACGATGGGCTCCCCCTTATCCAGATCGGCCTGTGTCAGGCCGGTGACTTTGGCGATGTGGTGCTGCAGCTTGCGGAAGATGCGGGGGCGCAGATGGATGGAAAAGGTATCCAGCACGTTGGCGTCCTCGTCGATCTTCACGGCGCCGATCTCTACGATCTCGCCCCGAAGGGTCTGCTGCACGCCGTGGTAATTAAAGGTATACGGCTGGTAGCCGATGTTCCATTCCAGATCAAATAAAACCAGATTGCGCGGCATTGTTTTGTGTTCCTCTCGTTACTTTAAAATAAACTTCTCCACGGCCTCAGCTACGCCGTCGTGGTCGTTGTCGGCAGCGGTCACATAATCGGCGCAGTCCTTTACCGGGTCTTCGGCGTTCTGCATCGCCACGCCCACACCGGCGTATGCGATCATGGAACGGTCGTTCAGGCCGTCGCCGCAGGCCATCAGGTTTTCGCGGGTCAGGCCCATGCGCTC
>OIYY01001338.1_pt1 | contig 13201 bp, 11 predicted proteins | sample 1588341 | NCBI WGS metagenome assembly OIYY01 (sample SAMN03283287) | human gut metagenome | biome: human-associated habitat; material: feces | host: Homo sapiens | place: Peru | collected 2012
TTTCTCTGGTTTATGAAATGAAACTATTACCACCAGATCATCTCGTTTCCTAGCAATTTTTATATATACCTCAACATTTTCTATTGTTCCCCAACTATTTAATTCATACTCTCTACAAAAAAAATATAATTTTTCTTGCGGATTATTATAATTATCTGCTGAGTAACAAAAATCCTCTACTTGTAATTCTAATAACATTTTCTTTTGAGTACTTTTATTAAGTTTATATTCCTCAATAAATTTTCTATTCTTTTCATTTTTAGAAGTTGTGCAAACAAAAAAATTGTTATTAGCTACGCTCTTCTTTATTATATCTAAATATCTACTTATTTCCTCTTTTGTATGATTTGTATATTTAGAAGTATTAATTAACGTTACAAGCACCGCCTTTCGTGAGTATCAATTAATACTTATTATACAATATTTATTGGTAAAAGTCAATCTTTTAATACCATTTCACACTATTTACAAAAAAATATAGAGTAACATTTAGCTACTCTATATAACCTAATTCTAACTATATTCTAATTTAAATCCAACAATATCAATTGTATCACCTGTTCTAAGTCCCATATCTCTTAGTCTATCCATAACGCCCATATTTTTTAGGACTCTATCCATATATTGTCTTGATTCTATGTCAAAGATATTAACTTTTCCCATAAGTCTTTCAATTGGGCCACCAGAAACATAAAATACACCATCTTCTACTTTGATAATTATTTCTTGATCTGGTAGTTGTTCTTTTTCATAATTTTCATCAATACTTACTACTTCTTCTTTCGGTATTTTCTTAAGTTCTTCTGCTACGTAGTCGATAAGCTCTCCAAGTCCCATGCCTGTAGCACCTGATATCTTAAATAGCTTTAAGTTTTCTTTTTTACAAACATCTTCTAATCTTTTTAAGTCTTCTTCATTATTTAAAGCATCCATTTTGTTTGCAACCACTATTTGTTTTTTTTGACTTAACTTTTCGCTATATTTTTTAAGCTCAGTATTAATTTTGTAAAAGTCATCAACTGGATCTCTATCTTCCATTCCTGAAATATCGATTACATGTAATAGTAATCTTGTTCTTTCAACGTGTTTTAAAAACTTAAGACCTAAACCTACACCTTCACTTGCTCCTTCAATTATTCCTGGAATATCAGCCATAACAAATGTTTCTCCAGAATTTGCTCTTACTACACCTAGTGCTGGTTCAAGTGTTGTGAAATGATAATTAGCTATTTTAGGCTTTGCAGATGAAACTGTTGAAATTAAAGTTGATTTTCCTACATTTGGAAATCCTATTAAACCAACATCTGCAATCATTTTTAACTCTAACTCAATATTTTTAGTAACACCTTTTTCACCAGATTCAGCAAAATTTGGAACTTGACGTGTAGAAGTAGCAAAGTGTTGATTACCTTTTCCACCTTTTCCACCTTTTGCTATTAGTATTTCATCTGAATCTCCTGATAAGTCTGCAACAATTACATCTTTATCCACATCTTTCACAATAGTTCCTTGTGGAACTAATATATATAAGTCTTTAGCTGATTTTCCTGTACAACGAGATCCTTCACCATTTTTACCATCATCAGCTTTAAATATCTTTTTGTACCTAAAATCTAGAAGAGTATCAGTACTCTTATCTACTTTTATATAGATATTTCCTCCTCTTCCACCGTCTCCACCATCAGGACCGCCATTAGCAACGTATTTTTCTCTTCTAAAAGATATAGCTCCGTTTCCACCATCGCCTGATTTTACGACTATTTTTACATTATCTATAATCATTAATTTTCTCCTTCTTCTTCAAAATAATTTATCTTTATAGCCTCTTTAACCTTTTTCATTGTGTATTTAGCACGTTTTCTTGCTCTAGCTGTTCCATTAATTAAGACTTCATCTATTATTTCTGGATGTTCTTCATAGTATTTTCTTTTTTCTCTTATTGGTCTTAAATAATCATTAATCTTTGATATTAATTCTCTCTTGCATGCAACGCATCCTCTTTTGCCCTCTCTACATTCTGAAAAAACACATTCTTGATTATCTAAGTTAAATAATTTATGATAATATCCAACCATACAAATATCTGGATTTGCTTTATCATCTTTCTTTATCTTAGCTGGATCTGTAACAGCTCCCATAACTTTTTTAGAGATTTCTTCCTCACTATCAGCAAGATATATAGCATTTCCAAGACTTTTTCCCATTTTAGCGTTACCATCTAATCCCTTTATTCTAGGAGTTTTACTTAAACGTATCTCTGGTTCTACCAAAGTTTCACCATAAATAGAATTAAATTTTCTTACAATTTCTCTTGTTTGTTCTATAAGTGGTTCTTGATCTTCACCAGCTGGAACAATATGAGCACCGAAAGCTGTGATATCAGCAGCTTGACTTACTGGATATCCTAAAAATCCATATGTAATACTTTCTCCATTATTTCCAAATAATTCTTTCTTTTGAGCAATTTCAGTTTTAACAGTTGGGTTTCTTTGTAAACGTGAAACAGTTACTAAGTTAGAATATAGCACTGTAAGTTCTGCAACTTCTGGTATCATTGATTGTACATAAATTGTAGTTTTTTCTGGATCAATTCCACATGATAAATAATCTATACAAAGTTGTCTTACTGAATTTCTTACTTTATCAGGATTATTAAAATTATCTGTTAAAGCTTGAATGTCTGCTATTAATATAAATTGATCAAATTCATCTTGTAATTTCACCCTATTTTGTAATGAACCAAAATAATGTCCTATATGTAACTTACCAGTTGGTCTATCGCCAGTAAGAATTATTTTTTTATTTTCCACAAAATCACCTTCTAAAATTATATGTAATATTATACATTAAATTTGTACAAAAATCTAGTATTCTTATATATTTTTATGTAAGAAAAGGAGACTTTATATTATTAAAAGTCTCCTAAAATTTATTTTACTATTAAAGTTACTCTAAAACCACTTGCATTTGCAACTGGAAAACCAAATGTGTTGTCATAGGCAAATATACCTCCACCATGTTTGTTATTATAATAATATCCACCTCTCATAAAAAATGGATTAGTAGAATTTGGATAATATGAGTTTTCATCATTAATAGCCTTATTTCCAATTCCTGAAGTAGATGTTTCTGCAATTGCATCTCCATATATATCATTTACGCCGAAGTTTTCATTACCAGAATCATTTTCTTTATTGTATGAATAAACCGTAACATATTTTGTACTCTTATTTTCACTTGTCATTACTTTTCCCCAAGAAGAAAGATTTTTTTCTCCATTTGAAATATATGCTGCTACTCTTTCAGAAACACATCCATTTAAATCAAATATTCCCCATTCATTATTTGTGCTACTTGCTCCAACATAATTTGGTTCATTTTTACCACTTTCTTTATTATATCCATAACCGGTTATAGCATATATATTAGAATTAAGACTAGAACCATCTACATCAATCATTTTTATATTGTTTAAACACATGCTATTAACTGCTACTTCTTCACCATTTCTACCATACTCACTCCATGTTAAATAAGCTACAGCACCCCATTCACTATTCTTCATCAAATGACTATCAATTTGCTTACTTTTAAGTCCATAAAGTGTTGTACTTGTAGAAACTTTACTTGATAATTTATAAGAATCATCTATGCTAATAACATTATATGCATATGTTAAAGGCTTAAATACTGGGAATGTTAATGGTTCACTATTGTACTTTCCCTTAATTAATTGTTGACCAAGGAAATTAGTTTTATTATGTCTATGATATGAAGAATAATTTATATTTGATTTTACAAGATCTTCAATATTTGGTACTTCTGGTTCAGTAATAGTTCCATCTGTTCCTATCGTTTGTGTTGCTCCTTGAAATCCAGCTGCATATTTTGCTACCCATATTCCAGGAATTTCTGAGTCCCATTCTCCATTTTTATAGTCTACATCTTTACCATTTTTAAATGCAGGATGAATGATATAACCATTTTCAGTGGCGTCCTTTTCCACACCATTTTCCACATAATTATTGGTTGTGTCTTTTAAGAAAACTACATCTATTTTTGTACTATCACCACTACCAGTTATTTTATAAGCAAATCTTGGTATCCATACAAAATAACTTCCATCTTTTAATTTTACATTTGCCCATTTATTATTTTTATAATTATACCAACTATAATTATAAGAAGGTTTATATTCTTTTCCACTTGAAGTCCAACTGATAATAGACATTCCATCAGTTATCTGAGGCGTATTTACATTTCCATCAAAACTTCCATCACTTACTATATTTGCTTCATCAGTTGATAATAAATTTACCCCCTCTTCAAGAGAAATGTTATTTACACTATCAGAATTACTTAAATTAATTTCATCATTTATTTTATCCGATTTCATATTTTTAAATGACATTACAATTGAAATCACTATAACAATGCTTATTAATACAATTATTTTAATGCTTTTATTACTTTTTTCCATGATCCACCTCCTAATTATTCTCTAACGTATTTATACTAGGTGCAAAATAAATTTGACCTATTTCATACCATTTAGTTTCAACTATTTTTGTATCATTAGCAATTAGATAGTCTGGATCACCATCTTTATTATCTTTAAATAGTCCCAAAGCAATTTTATACTCACCTTCTGGTATTTGATCAGCTACAGTTATATAAAATTCCCTTTGCTCAGTACTTTCTGATTCAATACTATTTAAATTTATATTATCAATTTTATATTTTCCGACAAGAGTATTTTGATTATCCAAAATTCCTATATAACCATCACAATTTTCATATAATCTTGCTACTCCGTCATTTTCTATAGACAATTTTATATTAATTTTATCTCCTGTTGTAATTGGATTACTTTCATCAGATTTTGTATAAGTAACATTATTTATTTTGAAATAATATCCTAGTTTATTTGCAAGATATTTCCAAAATTCTTTATTACACATTCCTTTGTTATCTTCTGGAACATCATCATCAAAAAACATAACGGGAATAAATTCTAGATATGATAACTTTTGAGCCTTTACTTCATCTTCAAGTTCATCTCTCCAAGATCTTCCATTAAATCTATCATTTTTATAATAAAAACCCGAACCTTCCTTTTCAACAGGACAAAATTCTGCTGCAACTGGAGCATATTCTGTTATTGATGTATCCAACATTCCATCACATCTAAGTCCCACGCCTTTTTTATACTTGTCATTGTTACTAACACTTTTAGCATAATTTTGATACATTTCTTTATATCTATTTTCTGTTGTTTGATCACAGGCTGCATTTAGCACCCAAGTATTAGGAAACGTATCTTTAAAAGGAGATATATACAAATCTCTTAATTCGTTTGCAGATATTGGTTCACTTCCAAAAGCATTAATCTGCCGTTCTCCAAAATTTCCATAAAATCCAGCTTCAATAAATGCTATACTTTCTGTTAAATCTTCTTCTCCTTTTTGACCTTTAGAATTAATATCATTCTCCAATCTATTTTTTAATATTTCCAAATAATAATTAACAGATGCAATGTAATTTTCATCTTTCCAATCTGGAATTGTTTGCATTGTGGTTATTGCATTCCAAAAGTACTGTCTATTAATTCCATTTATATTATAATTAATAAATTTAACTCCTTTTCCTCCCTCAATACTAGAAATTTCTTGTGCATCACTACTAAATAAATTACTTGGTAAATTAGAACCATTTTGTGCAGTAGAATTAGTTGACCTAATTCTAAATGCAAATTCTTTACCAGCTCCTTTATATTTTTTTATAGCATTTCTTATTTTTTGATTATAACCTTCAAGTGTATAAACTGACCCTAAATCAAATCTATAATAACCACATGATATTAGTGTGTCAAATTTTCCATATTCTTCTGCCTTATCGTTTGAAGCTAGCTTTCCATTCCAATCTGCATACACATCTCCCTTATCATAGTAAAACAGTCCTTTTCCTGGATTTATTAATACCTTGTCTTTAATATCTGTAAATTTACTTTGAGGATTATCTACTAATAAAGAAGAGGCTTTAAAATTTTTTACATAAAGTTCCTTAACATAGTCTGAATTAAAATTTATGCCTGTATTATCAGTATATTCTGTTTTCAAATATCCATTTTCATCAAGCATATCATCAGATACATCAACATAATACAAATTAGAAACTTTATTACACCAACTAATAACCTCCTTGTTAATTCCTTCTATTTTCTTTTTAATTCCCTCTGCATTTTTTTCATATTGACTTGAACATGGTAATATGGAAGCTATATATATTGGTTTAGTACGATAATTATACAATAAACGCCCTAACGTACTACTCACATCATCAAAGTTATCTACTTCGTTTGCGCCCAATATTACCAAAACGCCTGAAATTTGGTTACTACTTATTTTTCCTGATTCGGTTTCTATAGTAGATTTTATATCTGGATTATTATAGAAATCTGTTTCAATTACATTAATATTTTTTCCAAGTCGTTTTAATTTTTCTTTTAATCCATGAATTTGTGAATCTTCTACAAATAAGAAGTTATTAAAGTTTTCCGCGGCTGCTTTAATTTCATTTGACTTTCCAAAGTAACCTAATATTATTATCATCAAAAAAGCTAATATTATTTTTTTCTTTAATTTCATACATATACCCCATTACAATTATAATTTTATAATAACGTATAAAAATTAGCAACTTTTCAATGTATATATTTCTATCATTTTTGACTTTTAATGAATAATATGATATAATTTCCGTGTAGACCTTTTATACTTTATTAACTAATAAAGTAAATTTGTAAAAAGGAGATTAGTCTATGAAAAAAAATGACATGTTTGTCGATCTAAAGGCTCTTCACGCAGAAGTAACTGGTTCTCTTTTTCTTTGCACAGCTCGGTTTACAAACGAAAATACTTTAAAGTTTATTATCGATTGTGGACTTTTTCAGGAAGAAAAATATGACAAGTTAAACTCATCACTGGGCCTGAAAGCAAATGAAGATTTAAGCGAATATGAGTTTGCAATTTGCACACATACTCATATTGATCATTGTGGACGTTTCCCAATGCTCGTAAAGAACGGATTTAAAGGACCTATCTACATTTCAAGTTTCGGCGCTGAACTGATAAGACCAGCTCTTGAGAATACCCTCAAAATTCTTGAGCAAAATACCAAAGTAAAACCTTTATTCGATGAAAAAGATTTGGAAAATACTTTTTCTCTTATAACACCTGTAGATTTCTACAAATCTTTCAATCCAGCAAAACATGTGCGGGTATCACTTGCAAAGAATGCGCATATTGCCGGTGCCTCAATAGTTACAATAAGGCTAACATACGGCGGTAAAGCTCCGATAAATTTAGAATTTTCAGGAGACTACAATGAAACTAATTATTTCTTCAACACAAGAAAACTACCAGCTAGCCTTCTTAAAGAACCAACAACAATAATCCAGGAATCCACATATGGTTCAACTGAAACGATTGAAGTTGAAAAAACATTTGAAGACAATATATGCAATGCTATCTTGAATGGATACTCTGTTATCGTTCCGGTATTTGCTTTTGAGAGAGCCCAGCTTATAATGCTGATGTTAAAAAGATATCAGGATAAAGGAGCTTTAAGCAAAAAGATTCCTATTTATCTTGATGGTGAACTGGCAATAAAGTATACTCAAATATACAGACGCAACTCTCACATGTTCTTAAGTAATGCTAGAGACTTTACACCTGAAAACTTTAATTTTGTAACCGATCAGACTATGAGACTTTCCCTTATGAATATGAGAGAGCAAAAAATTATCCTTACCACTTCTGGTATGGGAGGCTGGGGACCTTCTAAGTTATATCTTCCATACTTTACAGCACAAAAGAAATGTTTAATTCAATTTTCTGGATACGTTTCTAAGTGTTCACTTGGAAGGAAGATATTAGATGCTGAATATGGCGAAGAAATCACACTTTGTGACGGCACTACATTCAAAAAGAAAGCCATTACAAAAATTACTGGCGAATTTTCATCCCATGGAAAAGCAGACCAAAACATCAGATTCATCAACCAATTTGAGAGACCTCAGACAGTCCTTATAAACCACGGTGAATATAAGGTAAGAGAAATTTATAAGACTAAAGTTGAGGAAGAGACCTCTGCAAAATCAGTTTCAATCTTAGAGAGAAACATGGTTCACAGAATTGGTCCTTATGGCCTCATCAAGAAATTTTTAGACAACTAATTATTCCCTAACATTCTTAATTAACTGCCAAGATTACTACAAAAAAAGAAGAAAGCTAAGCTTTCTTCTTTTTATTTATTCACTTTGTGTTTATTTTTCTTTTCTCTTTTAGGTTTAATTTTTCTCTTAAATTTCACTTTTGTTTTCTATATTCATTTCTTTTCTTCTTTTGATGCGTCTTTTATCATGGTACATGCGATCATCAGATATTTTTATTAATTCTTCAATATTTTTGCACTCTGAGGATTCAATTATGCCGTATGCAAAAGTCACGTTTATCGTTTTTTTCTTATCAATCAAATACTTTTTTTCTTCTAAGAATTCTACTATTTCTTCAAGTTCATTAGCTGTTAAATTGTTTTGAGATAATAATATAAATTCATCGCCTGCATATCTGTATGCCTTTACATCATATAATTCTTGAACGTTTTTGAGTGTAAGTCCAAATTCTTTTAAAAGTCTATCGCCGTTTAAATGACCGTATGTATCGTTAATACTTTTAAAATCATTTAGATCAATAAAACATATCTTTATTTTCTCTTTTCTTTTGTAACATTTATGACAATCACGAAAAAATTTTCTCCTATTGCCAATTTCAGTCAATTCATCAATAAATACTTGGTCTTCTATTCTTTTTTTTATAAAATAACAGAATGTTATATATATAGCAATTATAGTAATGTTTTTAAGAACAAAATTAATTGTATAATTATTGAATAAATCATTTGTACACTGTTCCATTACTATAACAATATCTTTAATCTCAAAGAATATATACACCACTATACTTATTATAACTATTAAGGTAATTCCTCCAAATCCTTTTTTCCGTTTCATTAGTATCCCCCTAACTTTCAAATATGTTATTAAACATTTTATTTCACAAAATACCCTTATATTATATCATATGAAGTCAAGGAAAAAATGTTGAAAAAAAAGACACAATATAAAATTGTGCCCTTTTAAATTTACAATTATTCAGCTTCTGGGTAAACACTAACTTTTTTGTCGTCTCTACCTTTTCTTTCGAATTTAACAATACCATCAACTAATGCATATAAAGTATCATCTTTACCAATACCTACATTAGTACCTGGATGTATTTTTGTTCCTCTTTGTCTATATAAAATATTTCCTGCTAGAACGAATTGTCCATCTGCTCTTTTGGCTCCAAGTCTCTTTGACTCACTATCTCTACCATTTTTTGTAGAGCCGCCGCCCTTTTTATGTGCCATTTAACTCACTCCTTTTCGTTTTTTATTTTAAAATTTAAATTAAGCTTCTTTGCTTTCTTCTTTTTCAGCGTCAGCTTTTTTTGCTCTTGGTGCAGTTGTTGTTATTTTTTCTATTTGAATTTTTGTATATGGTTGTCTATGTCCTCTAGTTTTTCTTTCATTTTTCTTAGCTTTGTATTTGTAAACAATTACTTTTTTAGCTTTTCCATGTCCAACTACACTAGCTTTTACTTTAGCATTTTTAACAGTATCTGTACCGATAGAAATCTTTCCATCTTTGTTTACGAATAAAACTTTATCAAAAGTAACTTCGCTACCTTCTTCAACGTTTTCTAATCTATCAACAAAAACGATATCTCCTTCTTGCACTTTGTACTGTTTTCCACTAATTTCAACGATTGCGTACATTTTACTCCTCCTTATTCTAACTTGTTCTCGCCATTAAGGTGACTAAAAAATAAGTTCTTTTTAACCCAGTCTGTGCGGAATACTTAATTATTTTAACATTTTTTTTATAGAAAGTCAACATTTGCATATGATTTTTGTATTTTTTTATATTTTTTCTACAATAATTTACAAAATGAAAAATATATGATATATTCATTCTCGGTGAATGTTATGAAAATAAAATTAAAGAAAGTGAAAAATAATGCAATTATTCCTACACGTGGTACTACTCAAGCAGCTGGATACGACCTATATTCGTGTATGGATGAAAATGAGGAAATAATAATAAAGCCTAAAACAAACCAAATGATACACACAGGAATTGCTCTTGAAATTCCTGAAGGTTATTATAGTGCAATATTTGCTAGAAGTGGTGCTGCATCAAAGCAAGGATTACGCCCAGCCAATTGTACTGGTGTTATTGATTCTGACTACCGTGGAGAATACATGGTTCCTTTATATAATGATTCTAATGACGATAGAATTATAAAACATGGTGAAAGAATTGCACAAGTTGTAGTTATGCCTTACTTGGAAGTAGAATTTGAAGAGGTTGAAAATTTAAATGAAACTCAAAGGGGAGCAAATGGCTTTGGCTCAACAGGAAAAAACTAGTAGATTGTATTCTACTAGTTTTAATTTTTGTTACAAACAAATTCTTTTAACTTTTCTTCTACATTCTCAAATGTATTTTGTAGCTTTTCTAACTGCTCTTTATTAAATCTGCTTAATACAAAATCTTTCAAATCATCATTTGGATGCCTTAATCCACCTATTCCCACTCTTATTCTTGGAATATCTTTTGTATTTAAACATTCTATTATATTTTTCATTCCATTATGGCTTCCACCACTCCCTGTCGCTCTGAATCTTATAGTTTCAAAATCGATATCAATATCATCATAAATTATGATGATATCTTTGCTATCACATTTGTACCATTTTTTTAATTTTTGCACAGCATTTCCACTTAAATTCATGTAAGTTTGTGGTTTTACAAAAACAACCTTTTCACCTTCAAATGTTGTTTCACAAATTAGACTATCGCACATTTTTTTAGTAACTGAGAAATTATACTTGTTTTCTAAAAATTCAATAAATAAAAAGCCTATATTGTGTTTTGTTTTTTCATATTCTTTTCCAGGATTACCAAGTCCTACAATTATTTTCATTTTCTCATTTTCTCCTTTATTTTTTTACCAACTTTATTCTACAAAAGTATTGAAATTTTGTATATTTTATAGTATCATTATATATGAATTTTAGACTCATGTCAAACTTACTTTGAAAGTGGTGATATTTTTTGATTGAAAATTTATTTAAAAAGTTGCATATAAAGACAAACCCTAACAAATTTCTGTCTTTTACATTATATGGGGTTTCTCTTGTACTAGCACTTTATTCAATAACAAGAACATTAAGCATGCTTATTGGAGATGCAAAACTTACTAACAATATTTCTCCATATCTATATAGTGTGTTCTTTTTAATACCGGTTTTAGCTTATTCTTATTTCGTTAATTCTGGTCTTGCCAAAAGTGATGATATAAAAATAAAAATGTATATTGCTACATGCTGCGTTCTAGGTTGTATAGTTGGTGGTGCTGCATGTACTTATATTAATTCTGGTACTTGGTATGTTTTAGAAAGGCTCCCTAATTATCAACAGGTTTTAGAAAACTATCCTGAACTTTTTGCACCAGCCTTAAAGGCTCTTTGTATAGTTGGACCTTTTATTTCTATATTTAAAATAGTTGATTACTTTCTATTGATATACAGAGATGAAGATTTATCAAAAGCAATTGGAGGCTTTGCTGGAATTAATGCTACATCATCTTCTAAAGATAATGGCGCATTTTCTTGCGAAACTGTTATTTGTAAAGCAAAAGGTTCTTCAATTCCTGTAGTAGTACCAGAGAAAAAACGTTATGAAGCTACTCTAGTTCAAGGTGCTACAGGTACTGGTAAAACTGCTACTGTACTTTTACCAATGAGTGCACTTGATCTTGAAAAGAAATTTTTCTTTAGAGAATATGCTAAAAAAATTGGTTATTCTATGTTAAAAAGAGGTATTGCTTATATATCTGGACCTTTTAACAATGAATACATTAATAGAAACTTTTCACTTAATTATTTAAAACCAAAACGTGGTATGGAAGATGAATTCATGTCAGCAGTAAAACCTTTAGTTCAATATGTTGATAATTCTTCTGGCCAAATCACTTACAGAAATATTGGTATAACTGTTGTAGAAAATGATGGTAACTATATATCTAATTTTATATCAGTTGCAAAAAACTTTAATATAGATGTTTTATCAATTGACCCTGCAGCTCCTGAAACAACTTTAAGTATTAACCCATTTGCTATTGAGGATCCTGCAAAGGTTGCTTCAATTGTAGCAGACGTTTTAAATGCTATGTATGAAAACTCTGGCGGTGGCGGAAGCTCAAAATCAGATCCATTCTTTACTCAAGTAACAATTGATGCATTCCAAAACTTATCTATATTATTAAAAGAAATGTACCCTATTCTTCATAATGGTGAGATTGCCAGTCTAGAAGATATGTTACAATTACTATATAATTTTGATCAAGTTGAAGAAATGACTGAAGAAATGAAGAAAATTCCTGAACTTGAACAAAAATATAAATTACTTATTGCCTACTTCGAAAAGAATTTCTATAAACCTTCATTAAATATTAATGGATATGAAATTCCTGGAACTCGTGGTAGTGGTAGAAAAGATACAGAAAAATTCCTATATGGTGCAATAACACAACTTAATAACTTAATCAGAAACCCAGGACTTAAAGCTGCACTTTGTGGAAAAAATAATATATTAGACTTTGATAAAGCACTTGAAACTGGTAGCGTTATTACAGCTTGTTCTAGAAAAGGTGATCTTGGTATGATACAAGCAAAAGCGTTCGGTATGTTCTTCATATTGCAATTTCAAGATGCTGTTTTAAGAAGAAAAGGAAACGAAGATTCTCGTACTCCTCACTTCTTATACATAGATGAATTTCCTGAATATATTACAAAAGATATGGAAGTTATGTTCACACTATTTAGAAAATATAGATGCGGTGTTTCAATTGCACTTCAAAACTTATCACAATTATCTAAAGGAGATAAATCAGGATATTATAGGCAAACAGTTCTTGCAAATACAAAAACTCAAATTGTATTTGGTGATACAGTTCCAGAAGATAGCGCATATTGGGAAAAAGCTTTTGGTCAAAATAAATTTGTCCTTTTTAAAAGATTGTTTTAAACAGGC
>OIYY01001340.1_pt1 | contig 13183 bp, 13 predicted proteins | sample 1588341 | NCBI WGS metagenome assembly OIYY01 (sample SAMN03283287) | human gut metagenome | biome: human-associated habitat; material: feces | host: Homo sapiens | place: Peru | collected 2012
ATGAATAAGGGTGTAGCATAGGGGATATTGGGGCTTTTATTGTAAAGGATTAATCCTCTTTTTTACAAATATGATTGCGGATATCTTTTAAATATTGTAAGGCATCTGAAAAGCCAATTAATATAAGTCCGGCAACACCAAACGAAAACCAATACACAAATGCTGTTTTCCACGAAAATTCAGTAGTATTATAATAATAGCCAACAGTCTGAGTACCCATTACCATGCCTATTACCAGCCCTCCTATAATTATAAAAATTCCTGTATAAAACAATAATGAAATCACTATATCTCCCGATGATTTTTTCTCTTTATTTTCTTCTTTTTCTGCACCTTGATTTGCTTTTGCTGCTTCTTCATCATTCATAGTGTCATCAGCTTTGTTTTCATAAATCTTATCGTGTTTAAAAGCCTTAAATACAGATTCAATTCCAATTCTAATATCTGCTAAAAAGCCATACTTATTAAACAAATCAACATACTGGTTATCGTATGTTACCTTTTCATCCCAAGAAATATTATTTCTACCTTTGATCTGTGCCAACCCAGTTAAACCAGCTTTAACTTCAAATCTCTTCTTATATTTTTTATTAAGAGGACAGTTTGGAATTGAAACTCTATCTTGGGTATGTATATTAGGTGCTGCACCCTTTGCTGCAATAGGTTTTGTAACTTATAACGGTATGACAGCCGAAAAGTTTTTATACGCCTATATTAAATCAGAGTTTTTAATACCAAAGAATCTAACATTTAAACCAGTTAATTTTTACTACGAATTATTAAAAGATAAATTAGAAAAGGAAGGTGAAAATAGTGAAAACATTAAGAACACTATTCAAACAAGATAAAGAAGCATTTGTAGTTCCAAAAGGAATACAAGATGTTATCCCTGTTACAAGAATATGGCAAGATGGAATATTTCAAGTAGGAAAAATAAATATTCAAAATGTTACCGATTTACTGATATAAATTATGCAGTTGCAAGTAGGGCAGATAAAGAGGGTATGTTTTTAGAATATTCTGAATTACTTAACTCATTTGATACAGGAGCGACTACAAAAATAACAATATTAAATAGAAGATTAAATAAAGTAGATTTTGAGAAGAATATTTTATTACCATTAGCAAATGACAAGTTAGATGAATATAGGAAAGAATATAATAAAATGCTTTTAGATAAAGCAACAGGTGCTAATGGAATTACGCAAGAAAAGTTTTTAACTGTTTCAGTCAATAAAAAAAGTGTAGAAGAAGCAAGAAACTATTTTACAAGAATTAGTGCTGATTTAATAAATCACTTTTCACAACTAGGTTCAAAATGTATTGAATTAGAGGCAGAAGATAGATTAAGACTATGTCACGATTTTTATAGACAAGGGGAGGAAAATGCTTTTACTTTTGATATGATACAAAATATGAAAAAAGGACATAGTTTTAAAGATTTTATATGCCCTGATAGTTTTGAGTTCGAAAAAGATTATTTTAAAATGGGTAAGAAATATGGTAGAGTTATTTTCTTAAAAGAATATGCAAGTTATATTAAGGACAATATGGTTGCAGAACTTACAGATTTAAACAGAAATATGATGATGAGTATTGATGTCATACCAGTTCCTATGGACGAGGCAGTTAGAGAGGTAGAGAATAGAAGATTAGGTGTTGAAACTAATATAACTAACTGGCAAAGAAGACAAAACTCTAATAATAATTTTAGTGCAGTAATACCTTATGATTTAGAGCAACAAAGAATTGAATCAAAAGAGTTTTTAGATGATTTAACAACTCGTGACCAAAGAATGTTTTTAAGTGTTTTAACAATGGTTCATACGGCAGATAGTAAAGAACAATTAGATAATGATACAGAAAGTTTATTAACGACTGCTAGAAAGCATTTATGTCAGTTTGCAATACTTAAATATCAACAAATGGATGGCTTAAATACTGTAATGCCGTTTGGGGTTAGAAAGATAGATGCATTAAGGACATTGACGACTGAAAGCCTAGCAGTATTTATACCTTTTAGAGTACAAGAGATAAATCACGAAAATGGAATTTATTATGGTCAAAATGTTATAAGTAAAAATATGATTATAGCAGATAGACGACAATTATTAAATGGTAATTCGTTTATTCTTGGAGTTTCTGGTAGTGGAAAATCATTTACTGCTAAGAATGAAATAGTGTCTGTAATACTTCGTGACCCTAATTGTGATGTTGTTTTAATAGATCCAGAGCGTGAGGAAAGCAAGTTAGTTGAAGCACTTGGAGGAGAAGTTATTAAAATATCAGCAACAAGTGATAATCATATAAATGCTATGGATATGAATAGTGAATATGGTGATGGTGCTAACCCAGTAATATTGAAATCAGAGTTTATACTTTCTCTATGTGAACAGTTAATTGGTGGAAATAATCTCGGACCAAAGCAAAAAAGTATTATAGATAGATGTACTGCTTCGGTTTACAGGTATTATCAGCAAGGAAACTATCAAGGTACACCACCAACTCTGCAAGATTTTAGAGAGGAACTTTTAAAACAAAGTGAGCCAGAAGCAAAAGAAATTGCGTTAGCGATTGAACTATTTACAAATGGAAGTTTAAATACTTTTGCTAAACAAACTAATGTTGATACAAGTAATAGATTGATATGCTATGATATTTTGGATTTAGGAAAGCAATTACAACCGATTGGTATGTTGGTCGTTTTGGATAGCATACTTAATAGAATAACAGAAAATAGAGCAAAAGGTAGAAATACCTTTATTTTTATTGATGAAATTTATCTATTATTTCAACACGAGTATTCTGCTAACTTCCTATTCACTTTATGGAAGCGTGTGAGAAAGTACGGCGCATATTGTACTGGTATAACACAGAATGTTGATGATTTATTACAAAGTCATACTGCTAGAACAATGTTAGCCAATAGTGAGTTTATAGTAATGTTAAATCAGGCTAGTACCGATAGATTAGAACTAGCAAAATTACTTAATATATCAGAACTACAAATGGGCTATATCACAAATGTAGGAGCAGGACAAGGGCTATTAAAAGTAGGCAGTTCATTAGTTCCATTTATAAACAAATTTCCAACGAATACTAAACTATATAAACTTATGACTACAAAACCCGGCGAAGGTAATTAACAGTTAGGAGGTGGTTATCTTGGCAGACATTAAAGTCAAAGATATAGCAAAAAAAGGTGTAAAAACAATTAACAAAGCAGTAGTTCAAACTGAAAGATTTAAAGCTAATATTGTAAGAACAAAAGAAAAAGCAGAAGAAACTGTTAGTAATGATATTAATAGTAATGAATATGCAAGTAATAAAATAAAGTTTGCTACTGATAGAGCCTTTGATGAAAGTGTTAATCAATTTAATAAACAAGGTCAAAAATCATTTATGAAAACCAAAGAAAATTATCAGAAATCAAAGGCAAAAATCAAACAATTAAAAAAGAAAATAAAAGATAAAAGAAAAGTAAAATCAACAGTTAAAAATACCAAAACTACCATTAAAACAAGTAAAGAAGTAGCAAAAAAAGCAGAAAAGACTGCAAAAGAAACAATTAAAGCAAGTAAAAGAGCAACACAAATTGCAAAAGAAACAGCAAAGAGAACTGCACAAGGAGTTAAGGTGGCAATTAAAACAACAATATCTGCAATAAAAACAATCATAGCCGGAACAAAGGCTTTGGTTGCTGCCATTGTTGCAGGAGGTTGGGTAGCCGTGATAGTTATCATAGTTATATGTCTAGTTGCTTTAATGTGTAGTTCAATTTTTGGTATATTTTTTAGTAGTCAAAAAACGAGTGCTAATTCTATTACAATGAATACAGTTGTAGCAGAATGTAATCAAGAATTTTCTGATAAGTTACAATCTATTCAAGATTCTAATCCACACGATGATTATGTTTTAGAGGGGAGTATGGCAAGTTGGAAAGATGTTCTAACAGTATATACAATAAAACAATCTAATGGTGTAAATCAACAAGATGTAATGACAATAGACGATAATAAGAAAAATGTTATTAAACAAATATTCTGGGATATGAATAGTTTAACATCAGAAGTAAGAGATGAAATGGTTACAGAACAAGGAACTAATGCAGATGAAATGCCTAAACAAGTACAAAAGAAAGTGTTGCATATCAAGATAAATACAAAGACACTAGAACAAATGAAAAATGATTATCACTTTTCATCTGCCCAGAATAAACAATTAGTAGAACTTACAGATAATAAATATGCAAGTTTATGGAACGGAGTTATTTATGGTGCTGCTGATTCAGGCGAATATGTTAATTGGCGACAAGCAGGACAAAGTTGGTCAAATATTAAAATTGGTAATACAAATAGTACACTAGGTCAAATCGGTTGTTTAGTGACATCCATATCAATTTTAATAGAAAAGTCAGGTTGTAATACAACTATTAGTCCATTTAATCCAGGAACTTTTTTGGAGGCATTGAATAAGAATAATGCTTTTGATGGAAGTGGTAATTTGCAATATGCAGGAGTAACAAGAGCAGTACCTAATTTTAGTTATGTAGGTAATGTTAATTTAAGAGGAAAATCAAGGACAGAAAAATTAGCATTAATAACTCAATACTTTAATCAAGGTTATTATCTAGCAATAGAAGTTAAAGGAGCAACACCAGGTAATCAACATTGGGTTGCTATAACTGGAATAAGTGGTAATAATGTAATTATTGTAGATCCTGCAAGTGATGGGACTGATTTATGGAGTTCTTATGAATGGGGTAAAACATCACAATTTAATTACTTTAAAGCAAATTAGATGATATTAGCATTATTAAAATTATTTATAGGTATTGGAATTTTGTATATTAAGATTAAAGAGGTTATTTCTAAAATAAAGAAATAACCTTGATACATATTTATATAAATTCAGATGGGATTATAGATTTTTTGTAGTATAAATGATATAATTTAATACAATGAATAAATCGTTAAATAGTAATTTATATGGAGGTATATTGTGAGTAACATTTTAATAGTTGATGATGAAAAAGAAATAGCAGATTTAATAGAAATATACTTAAAAAATGAAAATTATAATGTTTATAAATATTATTCTAGTGAACATATAATGAATGATTTAGAAAACATAAAAATAGATTTAGCAATATTAGATATTATGATGCCTGGTGTTGATGGATTTTCGTTATGTGAAGAAATAAGAAAAAAGTATAACTTTCCAATAATATTTGTAACTGCTAAAGTAGAAAATATAGATAAAATAAGTGGATTTGCAATTGGAGCAGATGATTATGTTACTAAACCATTTGAACCATTAGAATTAGTAGCAAGAGTAAAAGCACAAATTAGAAGATATAAAAATTATAATAAGGTAGAAGAAAATGAAGAAGTAATTGATTTTCGAAATATTGTAATAAATAATAATAGTCATGAATTTTATTTTAAAGATAAAAAGATACTGCTTACTCCAATTGAGTTTTCTATTATGTGGTACTTATGTAAGAATAGGGGAACTACAGTAAAAACTGAAGATTTATTTATGGAAGTATGGAAAGAAAAATATTATGAAAAAGATAACAATACAATTATGGTACATATTAGACATTTAAGAGAAAAAATGAATGATATAGGAAGAGAGCCTAAATATATAAAAACAATATGGGGAGTTGGATATAAAATTGAAAACGGAAATTAAATATGGCAAAAAATTAACTAATAAATTTATAAAAAGAATATTTTTATGGACTTCTATTTATACTTTTATTTTTATAATATTATGGCTTTTATGTAGAAGTATATGTTCTAGTGTTATTTGGTATGAAGGCGATTTCTTTTATAATATATTAAGAAATATCGGATATAGTTTTACAACATTATTAATAATATGGTTAATAGGGTTTTCAATAATAGTTATAAAATGTTTATATAAGACATTATCATATGTTGATTCAATAGTAGATGCTAGTGCACTTTTAATAAGTGATAAAGAAGAAGATATAGTACTTCCAGAAGATTTATTAGATGTTGAAAAAAGAATGAATCAAATAAAAAAACAGGCGAGAAAAAATTTAAGACTTGCCCAAGAAAATGAACAAAGAAAAAATGATTTAATCGTATATTTAGCTCACGATATAAAGACACCTTTAACTTCTATGATTGGATACTTATCTTTACTTAATGAAATTAACGATATGCCTTTGAAACAAAGAGTAAAATACATAAATATTGCTTTAGAAAAGTCATATCGTTTAGAAGACTTAATTAATGAATTATTTGATATATCAAGATTTAATGCTGAAACAATTATTTTATCTAAAGAAGAATTAAATTTAACTATGATGTTAGAACAAATAGTTGATGATTTTTATCCTATATTAAAGGAAAATAATAAAGAAATAACAATTAAAAGTGATGATAAAATAATTATATATGCAGATTCTGATAAAATAGCTAGAGTATTTGGTAATATTATAAAAAATGCTATTAATTATAGTATTAATAATGATAAAATAGAAATAGAAGTAAAAAAAGATAATCAAAATGTTATAGTTAAAGTAAAAAATAAAGGTGCTAAAATACCGGAAGAAAAATTAAAAAGAATTTTTGAAAAATTTTATAGAGCTGATTCTTCAAGAACAAGTAAGACTGGTGGCAGTGGATTAGGACTTGCTATTGCAAAAGAAATAGTAGAATTACATAATGGAAAAATAATTGCAACAAGTAATGATCTTGAAACAGTATTTGAAGTAGTTTTGCCTTTATGTAAAAATTAAGAAAATTTTAAGAAATTTATAAGAAAAAATTAAAGAACAATCATTCATAAATCAGTATAATTTAATTGTATTGATTTGAATGATTGTTTTTTTGTTGATTGGAGGTGCTGCAAATGGCAAGAAAAAGGTTAACACAATTATTTCCATTTTTATTACCATTACGAATATGGCAAAGGAACTTATTTTATCAAATTGGAATGAAGTTTGACGAAAATAAGTATTCTAAAAGTTTTGGAGAAAAATTAAAATATGAAGTTTGTAAGACTAAAACATTGATGATAAACGAAAATAGTGGATACGATATTATTTATCAAAAAAACAAAGTCGAAAACTTAAAAATAGCAAGTAAAACTATGAATCATATTTTAATATATCCTAATGAAACATTTTCCTTTTGTTATTTAGTTAGAAACAGTAAAAAGTACGGAAAATATAAAGATGGTTTGATATTGGTAGATGGAAAAATAGTAGCAAAAAAAGGTGGAGGGCTTTGTCATTTAAGTAATTTGTTACATTATCTATTTTTAATGAGTCCACTTACAGTTACTGAAAGGCACGGACATAAAGTAAAATCTTTTCCTAATCCAGATAAATCTTCTTTAGAAGGAATTGACGCAACAATTAGTAGTGGTTGGTTAGATTTAAAAGTAAAAAATGAAACTAACAATATATATCAAATAGACATTTCATTTGATGAAGATTATATGTATGGAAAAATATTATCAAATAGTGAATCAAATGTTGATTATAAGATAGTAAATGGAAATTTAAAGTATGTCAAAGAAAACGAAAATATTTATGAATGCGTTGAAGTTATAAGAGTTGAAATAGACAAGAAAACAAGAAAAGAAATCAAAAAAGAAAAATTATATGATGAGAAAGTTCTTATTGAATATGAATTGCCAAGTGATGTTAAAGTAGAGGAGATGTGATTTTTATGAAAAAAACAGTAGCAATTTTATTTGGAGGGTGTTCAAGTGAATATGATGTATCACTTGTATCTGCAACTTCCGTAATTAAAAATATCAAAAAAGATAAGTACAATTTATTGATGATTGGAATTACAAGAGATGGGGATTTTTATTTATATAATGGTGATGTAAATAATATTGAAAAAGATGAATGGTTAAATGAAAAAGATACCAAACGAATTACAATTTCAACAAATAGAAGTGATCACGGAATCATAGTTTTAGAAACAAATGAAATTATTCAAATTGATGTTGCTTTTCCAGTATTGCACGGTCAAAACGGAGAAGATGGAAGATTACAAGGACTATTGGAACTTGCAGGAATAAAATATGTTGGGTGTGATATGACTTCATCTGCGATATGTATGGACAAGTATTTAGCCCACGAAATTGTTTCTTCAAATGGTTATTTATCACCTATATCTTATTTATTTAATGAAAAAGATAGTTACGAGATGATAGAAAATAAAATTTGTAACTTACATTTTCCATTGTTTGTAAAACCTTTGAAAGCAGGATCATCTTTTGGTATTACAAAAATAAAAACAATAAGCGAATTAAAAGAAGCATTAAAAGAAGCATTTAAGTATGATAATAAAGTGATTATAGAAGAAAATGTAGATGGATTTGAAGTTGGATGTGCTGTATTAGGAACAGATAAATTAATAATTGGTGAAGTGGATGAAATAGAGTTAGAAGCTGGCTTCTTTGATTATTTTGAAAAATACAATTTGAAAACAAGTAAAATACATTTACCTGCAAGAATTAGTAAAGAAGAAAGAGAAAGAATTAAAGATACTGCTCTTGCTATTTACAAAATATTAGGTTGTAGTGGTTTTGCCAGAGTTGATATGTTTTACACAAAAGATAAAAAAATCGTTTTCAATGAAGTAAATACTATTCCGGGCTGCACATCACATTCAAGATACCCTAGTATGTTAAAAGAAATTGGTATTCCTTTTGAAGAAGTTATTGATCGTTTAATTGAATTGGGGTGGGATAAATGAAAAATATAACTTTAAAAAAAGAAGATATTGGAAAAGGAGAATTAGTCCTTATTAATCCAGATTATACATTGAAAAGTACAATAAATAATCTAGTATCCTTTGATGAAGAATACAACAATATCAAATTAAATAATATTGCAAATTATTCTTTACACTTAATACTGAATAATATAAATGCTGAAAATAAAATAGTCCCTGTAAGCGGGTATAGAACACTTGAAGAACAAAAAGATATATATAATACATCTTTAAAAGATAATGGCAGAGAATATACACAAAAATATGTTGCACTACCTAATGCTAGTGAACATCAAACAGGTTTGGCGATAGATTTAGCATTAAATGAGGGAAATATTGATTTTATTTGTCCTAAGTTTCCTTATTATGGTATATGCCAAAATTTTAGAAATATTGCTCCAAAATATGGCTTTATTGAGAGATATAAAGACGAAAAGAAAGCAATCACGAAAATATCAAAAGAAAAGTGGCATTTTCGATATGTTGGTTATCCACATTCAAAAATAATAACAGAAAAAGATATTTGTTTAGAAGAATATATAGATTTTTTGAAAGATTTTATATATCCAAATAAGCCTTTAATTTATGAAGAATATAAGATACTTTTCATTCCTTATAAAGAAGAAAGTATTAGTTTAGAGGTGGAGGAAAATTATAATATTTCTGGAAACAATGTTGATGGATTTATTTTAACTATCAAAGGAGAAAAATAATGAGTAAAAAAATAAATATTGATATATGGAGATTTATAGTATCGTTCTTGATTGTTGCTATACATATTTCACCATTTGCCAAAATTAATCCTGAATTTGATTTCTTCTTTACAAGAATATTAGGAAGAATAGCAGTTCCTTTATTTCTAATGATAACTGGATATTATATATTAGACAGGGCTTTAAAAGATAAACAAGTTTTAGTTGACTATACAAAGAAAATACTAAAAATTTATCTTCTTTGCATATTACTTTATTTACCAATAAATATTTATATTGGTAGTTTTAAGAATATTGATATTATTACAATATTAAAAGATTTTTTTATAAATGGAACATTATATCATTTATGGTATTTTCCAGCACTTATTGTTGGAGTGTGGATTACATATTATTTAGTTAAAAAATTAGGACGAAAAAAGGCTTTAATTGCAACGATATTATTATACATAATAGGTGTGTTTGGAGATAGTTATTATGGCATAACTATTATGAATCAGATTACAAAAAATATATATGAATTAATTTTTAATATTTTTGATTATACGAGAAATGGTTTATTCTATGTACCAATATTTATATGTTTAGGACATATTATAAAGGCAGGCACAAGAAAAACCACAAAGTTTGATTTATTGTATGCTTTATTATTCTTTATTCTTATGAGTGTGGAAGGAAGTATTTTACATTATTATAATTTACAAAGACACGATAGTATGTATTTATTTTTACTTCCGTTTATATACTTCTTGTTTTGCTATTTAATGGATCATAGTAAAACATCAAATAAGAAAATAAGAAATATTGCAACATATATTTATATTTTCCACCCACTTTTTATTGTAGGGATTAGGTTTGTTTCTGGTATTATTGGAATGGATAAAATATTTGTTGAAAATAATTTAATACTTTATCTGTTGGTTTGTATAACAACAACAATATTTGCCTTTTTAATAGAAAAAATAAAGGAAGTAGTAAAAAATGAAAGAAAATAATTTGTTAAAAGACAGAGCGTGGATTGAAATTGATTTAGACAATTTAGTAAATAATATAAGTGAAATAAAAAAAATAATTTCTCCAAAGACAAAGATAATGGCAGTTGTAAAAGCAAATGCTTATGGACACGGGGCATTATTAATAGCAAGAAAATTATCAGAAATTGGTATAACTGATTTTGCAGTGGCTACATTAGAAGAAGGTATATATTTAAGAAAAAATAATATACAAGGTAATATCTTAATATTAGGTTTTACTAATTTTGATGATTTAAAATATGTTATGAAATATGATTTAATTCAAACTATTATAGACTATGATTATTCTGAAAAGATAAAAGAGTTAAATTTTAATGAAAAGTTAAAATGCCATATAAAAATAAATACTGGTATGAATAGATTAGGAGAAAAATATAATCATTTAGATAAATTATATAAGATTTACGAAAATGAAAAATTAAATATTTTAGGAACATTTAGTCATTTATGCGTTGCAGATTCTAACACAAAAGAAGATATTGATTTTACTAACCGACAAATAGAATTATTTAATGAAACTATAAAAAGAATTAAAGCAAAAGGATATGATACTGGAAAAGTGCATTTACAGAGTAGTTATGGTGTAATAAATTATACTGGATTAGACTATGATTATGTGCGAGTTGGTATTCTTATGTATGGAATAAATAGTTCATACGAGTCATATCAATTAATACATTTGAACTTAAAACCTGTTTTGTCATTGAAAGCCAGAATTACAAGTGTAAAAGAAATAAATAAAAACGATTCTGTTAGTTATGGAAGAACATATATTGCAACAGAAAATAGAAAAATTGCCTCTGTATCAATAGGATATGCAGATGGAATACCGAGAAATTTATCTAACAAAAATATGCAAGTCAAAATAAATGAAAGTTATGGCACTGTAATAGGTAGAATTTGTATGGATCAATTACTAATTGATATTTCTGATATATCAAATGTAAAAGTTGGAGATATTATAACAATTATAGGAGAAGATAAGAATATTACTGCTGAACAAGTCGCTGATAAAGCAGATACTATTACAAATGAATTGCTATGCAGACTTGGAGACAGACTAGCAAGAATTATTGTCTGATTTTTTGGAAAGAATTTATAATTATTTTATAAAAATATTATTATATGTATAGATTAGTATTAAAATGTAAAATTTTTAGTTTGCTTACACAATTCGACAAAATTTGCAAAAATAATGTTGTATAATGTAATCGTACATATAGCAATGCCAGGCTGTGTGATATATGAAATTAATTATAGTAGTTTTGATAATTAAATAAGGACAAATAAAAGAAATAATTAAGCAGTACATATTTCTTTGACAACAAAAGAAGAAGATATATTACTGGTTAATTTTTCATAAGAGGGAGCAATACCTTACGCTATTACTCGTATAAAAATTAGGGCATTGATTTTTATACGAAGTAGGAGTTGTTGCCCTTATGATTGTGAGAGTAGTTCTTATTTGTTTGTTAGAAATTGATAGAAGCGATTATATTCATAAAGGGGTATCTTTCGCTCATAAACGTAAAAAAACAAGAAAATTAAATAATGTAGTTTTGATTGACGCTAATAGTTTGACTCAAAATATGAGTTTGACTATTGGCGTCTTTTCTTTTTGCGTAAAAATTTTTAGGTGCAGAAGCCCACCAAAGTTCAAGTTTAAACAAAAAACTTGAATGGAGGAAAGAAAGATGGCAGAAAGCCCTAAAAGAAGAAAATGTAAGGACAACCCTTATACATTAAATTATATTGAAGAAAAAAATATTTATACAATTACATTTAAAGATGTTAAAGGACATCTAAATAAAGTAGAAGTTAGTGAAGAAGTATATAGAGTTTTTGATAAGTTTGAACACAAGATATTAAAGAATTGAATGAATATGATAGACATATCGAACATTCAGAAATATTTGAAAATAATCTTGAATCAAGAGCATTAAATAAACAAATACCAACTGATGAAATAGTAGAAAATAAAATCAATAATGAGAAATTAAGAGAAGCAATTCAAGAATTACCTAAAATTCAAAGGGAAAGATTAAAAAAATATTACTTTGAAAATAAAACTTTTGAAGAAATTGCAGAGGAAGAAAAGCAGAAACAGCAGGGACTTCCGGTACAGGCAGGCACCCTGTTTTCAGAGAAATTTATGCGGAGAGGAGGAAAGCTGACGGGAAATGAAGAAGATGAATAGATGGTTACAAAGATGTAAGGCGGCAGGAAAGACATTTCTTGCCGCTTTTGCCGTGTTTTTGCTGAACACACAGACTGCCTATGCAAGCGGTATCAGTGAGAGCAAACTGGCAAAAGGAACAGAAAAGCTGATCGGGGATGCCACAACCTGGCTCATGGTGCTGGCACCGGTCGTTGCGGGACTTCTGATTATTTATTTCTGCATCAGGAGAAGTGCGGCGGACGAGATGGATCAGAAAAAGTGGAATAACCGTATCGTGGTTGCCATCGTGTCCTGCATCGGGGCAGTAATCGGAAGTGCAACCTTAAATATCATTATTGGTTATTACCAGTAATGCAGACAACCTAAAATAATTTATAATTCGGAGGAATGAACACTATGAGAAAAATCAATGACACTATGAATAGACTGACTGTAACTGCTTATGTATGTGGCGGAAAAATGAAAAGGAAACTTGCAGACATCCTT
>OIYY01001341.1_pt1 | contig 13172 bp, 12 predicted proteins | sample 1588341 | NCBI WGS metagenome assembly OIYY01 (sample SAMN03283287) | human gut metagenome | biome: human-associated habitat; material: feces | host: Homo sapiens | place: Peru | collected 2012
GCAGACGTCGAAGATCATGAAAGGGGATCTGCTGCAAACGACGGTTCGTTCTTTTACAAAGGGGACGCAATATGAGCTTACGGTGAAGCGTGAGTTTCTTCCGGCAGGAGAAAAACTCCTGTTGATCGACGATTTCCTTGCAAGCGGAGAAGCCGCGTTTGGTGTGCTGAACCTTGCTCATCAGGCAGGTGCTGAAGTTGGCGGCGTAGGTATCGTCTTGAAAAGGCATTTCAAAGCGGACACAAACGGCTTGCCGATACGGGCATTGAAGCGGGCTGTCAGACGGCCGGTGGTAGGTATGTTTATCAGTTCCCAGTAGGTCTGCGCCGTCAGGTTCATCTCGCTGTGAGGCGTCAGCAGTTTCAGGGAGGGAATACGGATGACGGTGGAATCGGCAAACAACCGCCCGGTCAGGGAAGTGACACTCAGGCCGGAACGCTCGTACATGGACGGTCCTGGCGATCTCGTCGGCCTGAAGCGTCGGGTATCGCGTTGAGTATCTCCGGTGACCTTCTGAGTGACGAGCCGGTCAAGCCTGGCCCCGGGCATGTGCCGGTCGATCCGTATGATGTTCTCGGGCATGGTTCCGTCTCCTGGTTTCCAATCGCGGTTTTTCGTTTTGGCGAATGAAAATCGTACACAGGACGCGGGCCATGCCCTCTTACGTCAGGGCTGGAATCCGAAAGTGCGTAAGAATTCGGGCGTTATCCTCAAAGTACGTAAGAATCTGGACATTATCGCATTCTAGCAATCGTAGTTCTGAGGTAGACGAGTTAGAACTGGAGGAATTAGATTTAGATTCGTCGTGAGTGGCATAAAAATGAAGTCTTTGTGTAGCAGAAGTGTGCACTATCATGAGTAGAAAAGTGTAATTATGAGTGGAGGCAATATGCGACTTGAAATCCGGAACATAGGTAAGGTTCGGCACGCCGACATTGCCATTGATGGAATAACAGTGATTGCAGCTGCCAATAATACCGGCAAGAGCACTTTGGGGAAAGCGTTATATTCCCTGCTGTCACCGTTCCATAATTATGATTCCAATGTGCGCGATAGGCTAGTGCGGTCCGTTTTTCGGGCGATGTCTCAGATGGCTCCTATTGCGATAAAAGATTCACGTTCCTCTACCGGTGTGTTTTTGGAGGAAACGGTGAGTAGCCGAACTATGAGGGTGCTTGCCGAAAAAATAGTTCAAGAGGTTCAATATGGTTCGGAAAGGAGCGAAGAGGACGTTTCTGCGGGTTTCTTAAACATTGCTACACAAGATGATGGCGAGTGCAAAAAAGAATCACTTTCGCAAGAGAGATGGCTTAGATGGGATGATTTAGAGACAATTAGCTCTGCCGCTAAGCATTTTGGCGAGGATGAGAAATATATTGTCATTCGTCAGCGTATTGCAGAATTGCTCAGCGTCTCGGATGAACAGAATGCTCAAATAATTACGCAAAGAACATTTGAAACCCAATTTGGGGAACAGATTAAGGGACTGTTTCCTTCTTCAGGTGATGAGTCCGAGATCGTATTTTCAGATGATCAGAACAGAAGAGAAGTCAAATTCATTGACAATAGATGCGTTTCAAGTCTCCCTGCAACGAACGAAAGACGAAATATCTACATCCTTGATGATCCTTCTCTGATCGATAACATCTCAGTTGCGCACAGAAGAAGACCATCCTCGTCATGGGGGCCTAAATACAGAGATGAACTTATCGAGGCGATGCTTAATCGAATGGAAGATCTTCGGTCGGATATATATGACGATTTGGCTGGGTCGGTAGTCGCGCAAGAAAAAATGCAGGAAGTATTGTCGGTGTTCGATAATGCGTTTCACGCTGTTCTCGCGCCATCTCCGTCTGGCTTGGTAATCAATACTGACGAGAAAGTAAAAAATCCGATTCAGGCCGGCAATGCTTCTATGGGGGTGAAAGCATTTGCTATTATCCGTTTCCTTATCGAGAATGGAATCGTTTCAGATGATGACATACTCGTTCTGGATGAACCGGAAATCCACTTGCATCCTGAATGGCAGGTCACGTACGCACACGCATTGGTGCTTACGGCCAAAATACTGAATGTGAAAATGCTCATTACTACGCACAGCCCGTACTTCTTGCAAGCCTTGGTGGACTATGCGTACATTCTCGACTATTTGGATCAGACGTCGGTTTACACTGCTGAGTCGCAGGATGATGGCTCTTCGACATTTGTTCAACTTGACGATGCAGGTATTGCTGATACTTTCGATAGAATGGCTCGTCCATTCTTGACGCTTCAGAAAGCGGTCGCTGAGAAGGATATGAAAGGGTGAAGCAAAATGCTGACGCCAGATGAATGTCTTTCTTTCCTGAAGATGCAGATGGATAGGTTCTTGGAGACTGATCCAGATAAGCAAGATGAATTTGGCGATCCCGTTGAAACGATTGCTCGGTTGTCCTTCGACGAGAGCAGGGGAGAATCGCTTGTAGAGAAAGATGTACGGCAAATCAACTTCGACTTATATGCGGAGACATTCCGTGAAAACCATACTGTGTCGTCTTCTCCATCGTGTGATGGACAGAACGAATCAGTTGACGGTGAACAGCATGAAATACTACGGCCCTCATCATGTGACGGTCTAAGCAAATCAAATATCAGTGATAATTTTTTTTTGTTTTGTTGAATATAAAAACGGTAACATCGTTGCTTATGATCAAAAAACTGGCGTTTATACAATTAAACAGAAGCCGGCTCAGGAAATAGAAAGAAAACTGAATGATTCTGCTTATATGCTGGAGTGCGATGGGGTGATAAGTGCCGAAGTTCTTGGTCGACATTTTGGCGTGATCGTCGTCGTCCGGGATGAAAGGGTGCAACGCCAGAAGGATTGTATGGTTTCTGTTGGACCAAATCCTTTGCTTATGCATATACAAGATTCAGTTCGTGAATTTAAATTGCATAAAGGAATCAGCGCCTCCGAGTCTCGTTATAGTTGGGTTAAAATAATGACTGTTTCCCAATTTACTGAGGTTTACCTTCCATTTCTTGAGGATGCTCGTAAAAGCGTGAATTGAGAAGCGTGATTTGTTTTTCGAATGTGATAGAGGTCCATCGTGTTGTGTCTGTTTACTCGTTACTCGTGAGGGTTTCAATAAAGCACGAAGGTCGTCTTTCTGTAAAGAAGAACGACCTCCGCAAACTGGACACTGCCCAACTTTATCGTGAATAAAAGTACATGTAACCGCATAAAAAAGTACATTCAGTTTTGCTGTTTGCACAAGTCCGGAAAAGCGGCGTTGCGGTAGGTTGTGTAGACGCGAAAACTACATGAAGGTCACGCGAATGCGCCATGAATGTCCTAGACGAATTCAGATGGGCGGTGCTGTGGTCGAAATAGCTGCGTAAGAAGAAAGATTGTATCATCCTCTCGATTTGATGCATTAAACGGAAGCGGAAAGGACAAATTTTTCTGGAGGACTCTGACCTATAACCACAAACACTACCGATTGTTTTGTTAATTTTATGGTTCACGTCTGAGTTTGCATATGTCCGATCACCACGGACTTGCACGCTTTTGGGCACTACCCAGCTGAAATCAGTGTGCCCGTCTGCCTGTGTTCTAGTGGGACTATGTTTTTCCGTCGAATGGTCGCTGCGATATTCCTTGCGCATCAATAGCGACTACCAGTAGTATAACGAGAAAATGTGCTGGTGGTTAAGACTGACTTGTTCCGAACTTGCTTAACTCTGCAATGGGCATACTTTTCCTTGGTTGTGTTATGCATAGCATGTGATTCGCATATCCGAAACTAAGCTTAAAATCAGGATATGCGAATCACATGCTGTTACCTATCTTTTACAAATAAGGAAATAATAGGTGTTATACTACCTTTTAAAGGGTGGAGATAATCACAATTGTGAGAATCATGATAACGATCAGATCCTTCATTATTGCTCCTCCTTTCGATAAAGAAGATGCCAGCGATGATTTAGAACGTTGACGTTGGCATCTTGTTTTATTTTGTCAGTCCGTTAGCGTCGTTCTGCGTACTGAAGGTCTGACAGGAATTTTTCTCTCTCTGTCAGAAGCTGTTGCTTGGCGCTGATTTCTTCTTTTAAAGAGTCGACTTCTTCTTTGACTATCGAGATTAACTGAGCAACTGTAAGTATGCGAGACTGTGGCTCAGTCTCAAGCGGTTGAATTATTCCGCGTTGGAGAGCAAAATCTTCCACATCACTCCTTTTGAAGAAAAGCTTATTACCTTTTTTGTGTGATGCGAGTTTCCCTTCCGTGGCAAAACGTGCGACACTGCGGCGAGTCACATGCAAAAATTCAGCGGCTTCCGTCGAAGACATCTCAGATTTGTCGATGTGATCTTCAGGCTTGGTTTCCATGGTCCCTCCTTACTTAGTTAAGGATAACTGGATGCGGCGACATATGAGACATTGGAGAATGCGACGTCCTTTCGGGCTGCTGGGACAATACTGTCGACTAAATCAGAAAAAATGGTAACATAGCTCAAGAACAAATGAAGCGGGGAGACGCTGGCGATCTCGATATTTAGTTCTGATCGGACATAGTGAGGGAATCTTGCTGCATGCCTGTCTCCGGATCCTCAATGCGCTGGTGGCACCACTAGCAGATCGCCTTGATCCGCCGCGCTAGGGACAGGCCGCGGTGGTGGCGCAGCATGTCTCGGATGCGCGCGCTCCACGACTCGATGAGTTTGCTCGAGGACGGGATCGGCTCCGCGCACCAGTCCGGCGGGTCGAGGAACGTGAATGGCTGCCCATCCCTGATTCGGCTATGCACCATCCGGCGGGTCTTGTCTAGGCGCATGTGCTGGTCCGCGATGATGTCGTCCTTCCAACGGCTCTTCTGGTCGAGGAATCCGGCGAAGTTCCGCTCTCACTGGTTGTACGACGCCATCCACTCGGCGGCCGTTCTGACGTCCGAGACGCGCGACGATGTGGTGGCGCGATCCTAGACAGCAGCGACGACCAGGCCGAGCACGTCTCACTCATCGCCACGTGCCATCCGACCACGTGGCCGCCGGAGACCGCGATGAGCACAACCGCGTCGCGGTGCAGGTGGATGCCGTCGAGGTGCACCACGTCGTGCGTGGATTGGCTGCAATGTGTTAAACAGTCCGATGAGGGACGAATGACGTGGGATTGGATGCCGACGATGGCCGACCAGAAACATCCCCGCCACTACGACGAGGCGTTCAAACGGCAGATCGTGCAGTCGTGCGAGAGCGGCAAGCCATCCCGGGAGATCAGGGCCGAGTACGACATCGCGCGATCGACCCCGTGGCGCTGGATCCAAGACATCCGCGACCGGCGGTTGGAGATGGAGGCGGACGTTTCAGGACAAGCGGCGCCGGTATTCGCACGAAGGCAGGCGTGATACGGGCCAATGCTGCCCGATATCGGCGCGATGCGGGATGCTGGGCGTCCCCGCTCCACCTGTTACTGGATGACCGGGCGTCCCGGGATAGAGCGTGTGGATCCGATCGCCGGCGACGTGCGCGCGGTCCGGCGCGACAGCCGCGGACGCCCCGGCGCCAGGAAGATCAAGGCTGCCCTGGAAAGGAGGGGCGTCACCGCGTCCAGGAGGCGCATCGGCGGCATCATGCGCGAACGGGGGTGTGTGGTCGCGTACACGCGCAGACGATTCAAACCGCACGGGACGCGGGTCAACGAGGCGAAGCTCGCGAACCTGCTGGACTGCGAGTTCGACGGTTACGCCCCGCACACGCGTCCCGCGAGCGATCTTGCCTATGTCTGCGTCGGCGGACAGGCTGCTGAAGAAGGAACTCGTGTACCGGAACCACCACACCACGATCGGGCAGCCGAGGCGCGGCCCTGACGACTGCGTTGGTGGTCCGACGACCGGCGACTCCACTCCACCCTCGGATACCGGAGTCCGAAGGAATTCGCCGAACAGGGACTCGTCCTCTAAGGACCTGTCCAATACACCGTTGCCAATCCAGGGTGTATGATCTGTCGTGGAATGTCGAGCAGAGCAATGAGGCTGGTTTGGAGAAAGAGGAATCGGTCATGGAGGAGTGCGAAGTTAAAGGTGTCACTGATATGACGGATTCTCAAGAAGTGAAGAATGTCTCAGAACAGCAGGACGCTCTTGAACTGAATCCGCTGTATCCGGAATATCAGGCGGAACATCATAGTGAATATGTCGATGCTCTCAAAAGTGCCATAGGAAGTGATAAGAAGGGCAAGCTAAGAAATATAGCGATATCTGGAACGTATGGTTCGGGAAAGAGCAGCATCCTCGAGAAAGTGGTCGAAGACTTTGAAGGGGTAAAACCGTGTAGCACAAAGAACATTTCGCTTGCTCCGCTGGCATCCTGTTGCGGTAATGCTGAACGGCGATCTGATAATAATGAAGATAGGCCTGGCTCTAATAATAATGAAGATAGGCCTGGCTCTAAGGACCATGCAGATGGTTTTTCGACAGACGCTCAGACGAATCGGATTCAGCGGGAGATTGTGAAGCAACTGTTGTACGGTGTCGATCCGAAAGATGTCCCGCTCTCTAGATTTCATCGGATTCATGAGAAGGGCAAATGGGAGAAGATAGGGTTTTCCTTGCTGACGAGTGTATTCCTGACGATGTTGTTGGGGACGTTTTTCGGTGATGATTTAGGTAAATTCGGGCAATCGCTGTTGTCTTCTTTGCCGTTTATCGATAAATGGGCGATAAGTCCATCAGAGAAGTTTTTGCTAGGCTATGTAGTCTTGCTAGTGCTTCTTTTCGCGGCATCATGGATGATTTGTTCTTATCTTCTAAAAAGCAATTTGAAAATCGGACAAGTTAACGTGAGCGGTGCCTCGTTGAAATTGGATCAGGGAGTTGACTCATACTTTGACCAGTATCTTGACGAAATTGTATACCTATTCGAAAAATCAAAGATCGAAACCGTGATTTTCGAAGATCTCGACCGATTTGAAAGCCCTGAAATCTTCGATTCATTACGTGAATTAAATCAGATTCTGAATGACGATCCAGTTATTACTGGGGAAAGATCTCGTCGAGATGGAAGAACTATCCGTTTTATTTATGCAATAAGTGACGCCGTGTTTGATGATCAATGTATCAAGGCCCCGGAAGAAACGTTAAGTAAAGAAAGGCGAATAGGAGCTTTCTCTCGTGCGAAATTCTTCGATCTTATTATTTCAGTAGTTCCGTTTGTCAGTTCAAATAATTCTCATCAAACGGCACGAAACGCTCTAGGCGATGAAATCACTCGAATAGACAAAGTCGGAGATCTACTTGAAGACGTCGCCGGTTTTATTCCAGACCAGCGTACTTGGATAACGATCCGCAACGATTTCATCATGTACAGCAGAAGACTGCATGTTAACCTGGATGAGAAGAAAGATGAGGAGAATGCTCTTGGACTATCCGCCGCGCATCTTCTCGCATTTTTGATTTACAAAAACTGTTATCTTGCAGATGCGGAAAAGATGCGAGAAGGCAACAGCAAGATCGATAAAATATATTCGACTGCACGGAGCATTTCCACAGGTAGCATTTATAGGCTATCCCAACGGCGCAAAGGCGCGCAAAAAGATTTGGAAATGGCTTTAGACTCTATGGAGGCGGATAGAATTGCCTCCCAGTTGGTGCAGCGGACGAAAGCGTGGATTGCAGAACTCAGCGGCGGAGAAGTCGATGATGATGACATTAATATCTCTGGACATAGCGGCTCTAAATTGAGCGAAGCACGCACCTGGGAAGAGCTTTCAGCAAAGCGGAAGGATTCTACAATTAGGATTACCGCTTCTTGCTATGGCGAATCTGGTTGGCATTCGATTGAAGTAACACCTACAAAACAAGCTCTTGAAAAATATCTTGACACGACAATTGACATCAGTCAGCTGACATTGAATGCTGTCAATCAGAGAATCTGTAAAATTGAAAACCGCATTGAAAATCTGAGAACAGGTGATTGGAAATATCTTCTGAATGATAAAGCCTGCGAGATAGATTTCGAGGGTCCCGACATGTTCGATGATTCAGACCGCCAGACATTGTCTCAGTTTATCCAAGACGATCTGCATGAACAGGGTACGTTGCTATCAAGTTTGATTGCCGGTGGTTGGATCGCTCAAGATTACAAGCTGTATTCCACGATTTATTCAGATGAAGGCATGTCGAGGAATGCCCTAAATTTTGTAATACACAATATTAACGAGAACAAATCTGATTTCTCTTTCCATCTCAACGATGCGGATGTACAGAATGTGCTGAAACGCGTGCGACATCGAGATAATTCTCTCTTCGGACAAGCGTGGATGCTAAATATCAGTATTCTCAACTACCTGGTGAAGTCAAAAGCAGATGAAGATAAAAAGACGCTACGCATGGTTATCTCGTATCTATCTAACTTGAAGGGTATAGCAAAGGATTTCTTGCTTGCATTTCTCTGCGATGAAGAAAACAAAGCAGCTGAAGTTCTTGAACTGCTTGCGGCAGACCCATGCTCGGAGATACTAGAGTTCTTGGCAGGCGATGTTGCTCCGTTAGTTGACACTATAACTTTGTGTGATTTCCTAGACGTTGTACTGCGTCATTTGAATAAAAATGTTCAATACAAAGTTTCCGATACCCTCAATAATTTCATTCAACAACATTGGGAATCCATTGCCGTCTTCAAAGATAATTCTTTAGATGAAGAAGCGACAAAGCAACTCGACAAGGTGCTGCTTGACTCGCGCTATTCTGCTCCGAACCTGTCTTGCTTAAGTGAACCATTGCGCAGACTCCTCGTTGAACATGATGGGTATGACTTCACTAGAGACAATTTATTGTGCGCGATTGGTGACTCCCAAAGCGCTTTTACGGAACGTAGAATGCTACCGTTGAGCCAGATCAAAAGCATCTCCACACCCATCTACCAATACATCATTAAGAATGTCGACAGATATCTTGCCTTCCTGGAAACATCTGAATACGCGCTCGATTTCGATGATGGGACTGCTGCCTCGGATGTCGATTCAGCTATCGTTGCGGTGTTGGGGGACTCCGCGCAATCGGTATTTGACAATCATGAACCAGAGGATAGAGGGAAGGAAGTTGAGCAAGTTATTAGCGGAATAATCAAGAAGCATTCACATACTGCTCGAATTCTTCATTTTGAGTCGGACGAATTAAAGAACAGACTTTCTTCGGGGATTGACGATGAAACACGGAAGCGAATCAGCATCTCTTGTGTCAATGAGTTACTGCGGTATGATGCGATTTGGTTTACTCCGATGAATCTGCAGACCGTGTTGGAGTCTGTTGGGGATGTCGAGGAGTCGGATGCGTGCGGTGAGTGGCTAAAGCTGCATTCCTCCTTTGAATCAACTAAGGAAGAATCAGAATTTGACAGGGGAAATCTTGCGGTCAAACTGTTGAACCTGCCTCTTGATGTTTGCAATGCGAAGAAAAAGGAATCGCTGGTTCGCTCGTTGCAGCTCGAATCACCACTTTCGGATGAGCAGGTTTCCAATATTAAAGTGGGTGATTCCAGAGTATTCGATCTTAAACGTGAGCCCGATGTCTATGCGCGATTGTTGGATGATAAATCGATTATTGGCGACACTGAAACCGCCTTTGGAATGATTCCTAATATTTGTTGGGAAGCACGTCGAACGTGGATGCTGCGATCTGCAAAATTTATTACTTACTTATCGCCGAATCTTCTTGGACCGAATGAGGCATGTAGGATCATCGCCGATGAAGATACTCATCTTGAACCTGTGCTGCAGAAGATAGTCGAGGATATGTCTGTCTATATTCAAGATGCAGATTTCGATTATCTTTTGGAAGCGGCAAAGGCGTGGATGAGTCATTCCGGCAAAACTGTAGACAAGGATAGAACCGAATTGTTCGACGAGCTGGCCAGCAAGGATGAACGACTACATGGAGTAAAGGAATTGTGGGAACTTGGACTCGAATCGAATCTATGCGTAAGAATGATTAATCGAGCGTTTGACGAACAAGGTATTGACGATGCCAATATTGGCGTGGCTCGAGAGATCATCCAGCATCTCGATGTGTCCTATAGACAGTTATTCAATGATAAAAATCGTACCTTGAATACTGATGATGAAAACTTTGTCTCGTTGATTGCAAAACTGAATCAATACGCTAAGCGAAGTGGTATTACCTCAGAAGACATATGGAGAAATCCTCAGAAAAAAGATGGATTTACCAAATATACCGTGGCCTTTTCTTCTGTAGAAAAACTTAATGAAAAGCTTGATTTACTGCAAAACCAATCAGCAATTAATAATTGATCCTCGTTCGTCTTTGCACGCGTTGTTTTGTCGTGCGGGTCGCGCTCTGCCTATCGAGTATCCTGATGTCTTGTTGTTTATGCGTTGTATGTGATCGAATAAAGGTGTTCGGCGTCGGCACTTGTTTCTGTACACCGTGAGCGTTCAATTTGGATATTGCCGGCGGTGACGGTGCCGGTGGAATAAGAACACCGGCACCGTCTGGTTCCTTGATAGATTCCCGAGTGCCTGTCAACCAAACTGATGGTTCTCGGGAGGGAGGAAATGACGACACCGGTGTGTGTCCGACAGCGTATCGGGCAGCTCGACCGCCAAGGCCTGAGCCACAAGGAGATATCACAAAGGCTTGACGTATCGCGCATGACCGTGGTCAGGTACGCCGACTGCGGCGATTATTCGCCCAAATCGTCGGACGGCGCCCGCGCGGGCAGATCGCTGGTCGACGACGGGTACGCGGCCATCGTGGACGGATGACCGGCCGCCGACCTGCGCATGCCGGTCAAGCAGCGTCATACCGCGGCCCGCGTGTACGAGCGGCTTGTGGCGGAATGCGGGTTCACGGGCTCGTATTCGTCGGTGCGGCGCTGGGTCAAGCGTTGGAGGCAGGAGCATCGAGCGCAGTCGGACGGCTTCGCCGAATTGAAGTGGGCGCCGGGAAGCGCGCAGGTCGATTTCGGCCAGGCCCGGGCCGTGGTCGCGGGTGTGGAGCGGGTCGTGCGTTTCCTGGCGGTGTCGTTCCCGTATTCGAACATGCGCTGGGTGGTGGCGTTGCCTGGCGAGACCTCGGAGTGCGTGTGCCAGGGTCTGCTGGAGGTGTTCGAGAGGACGGGCATGGCGCCCGGGGTCGTGGTGTTCGACAACGCCACCGGCGTGGGACGCCACCACGCCGACGGCACGGCCGCCCGGATCCGCCTGTTCTCCCTGTTCTGCGCGCGCTACGGGTTCGAGCCCCGGTTCCGCTACCCGTATTCCGGCCACGAGAAGGGCAACGTGGAGAACGCCGTCGACTTTCGCGGGGTGCAACCTGATGGTGCCGATGCCATCGGCCGAGAGCTTCCGGGCGCCGGCCCGCGTGTGGCTCGACGCGTGCGAACGCGTCTCCGGGTCGGACCGCTACCGGCACGGCGTTCCGGTGCGGGAGTTGTTCGAAGCGGAGAAGGACCACATGCCACCTTTGCCTGGCGTCCGGTTCGACCCGTGCGACTGGAGGAGTGTGAAGGCCGACAAGACAGGCATCGTCGTCATCGACGTGAACCGGTATCTGGCCGGCCCGAGATGGCGTTCGATGCGTTTGCAGGCCGGGTGCGCGTCTTCGAGATCGAACTTCGCGATCCCGATGGTGGGCATATCGTCACGTTGGAACGCGTGTGGGGCCCAGGCGGATCCGGCGAGCCTGCTCGCGATCATCGCGCGCAAGCCTCGCATATGGGGCGAAAGTCCGATCAGGAACGATTTCCCCGGGTCCGTGCGCTCCCTGCTCGACCGCATGGACGGACACGCGCGAGCCAACCTGCTCGACGATATCCGCGCCGTGGCCGCCGGATGCGGGTTCGCCGCCACCGTCAAAGCGGTGGAGACCGTCATCGACGCCGGACGGACCATCGACCGCGCGGCTATCGCCACATGCGCCAAACGCATCCTTGAAGGCAGGACGGCCGAAGGCGGACAGGGTCTGAAACGCTACGACAAATACATGGAGGAGACCGAATGAGCACGCAATGCGGACAGCCTCGCAAGCGCGGCGGGCGCGTGGTCGACAAGGCCACGCCCGAACGGGTCATGGAACTCGCGCGGAACCTGCCATTGACCCACTGCGTGCTGCGCGACGCCGTCGAGAACGCAACCCCGGGTCAGCTCGGCTTCCTCGCCAACCTGTTCGAGAAGGAAAACGCGAGCCGCGCCGGGGCCAAACGGCGGCGGCTGCTCAAACAGGCCGGCTTCCCCAGAACAAGACCCTGGACGGCTACGACCGGGGGCATGGCCTCGTTCCCCGCCGACTGGGAACGCGAGCGGCTGGAAAGCCTGGAGTTCGTCGAACGGGCCGAGGACCTCGTGCTCTACGGCGACGTGGGCTGCGGCAAGACCCACCTGGCCATCGCGATCGGCGTGCTCGCCTGCCAACGCATGATTCCCGTCAGGTTCTTTACCGCCTCGAGCCTGGTCATGCGATTGAGGAAGGCCAAGGACGAGAACAGGCCGGACGCCGAGCTCAAAACGATCGGCAAGGCCGGGCTGGTCATCATCGACGAGCTCGGCTACCTGCCCATCGACATCGACGGGGCCAGACTCCTGTTCTAGGCCGGCGCGGACAGCTACGAGACCCGCAGCGTCATCTTCACCTCGAATCTCGAGTTCGGCAGGTGGGGCGACGTGTTCGGCGACGGGGACATGGCCGCCGCGGTCATCGACCGCATCGTGCACCATGGCAGGATCATCCGCTTCCACGGCGAATCCTACCGGAACAGGCACTCCCTCATGAAATAAGCCAACCAGACAACAAAACAAGGAACCGGCCGCCGATGGTGTTCAAGTTGAACGCCGACTGTGTCCAGATTAAGTGCTGAAAGCGTCCACCTCGATTTGACGAAATACACCTGCTCGCGATCGACGAATGGCTCGTCGACAAGCCCGACGAACCATTCAAACGATTCCTCCTGGAGCTCATGGAGCTCCGGTGCGACACCGTCAGCACGGCGTTCGCCACGCAGCTGGCGACCAAGGAATGGCACCGACAGCTGCGTGGCGACACCATCGCCGACGCGATTCTCGACCGCATCGTGCACAACGCGATCTGGATTAATACAGGCGAGTACAGCATGAGGCAACGCCACGGGCAAGCCATGCTCGACAACTAGCCCCGAAGGTCGACGGTTTCTAATCAATCC
>OIYY01001343.1_pt1 | contig 13149 bp, 14 predicted proteins | sample 1588341 | NCBI WGS metagenome assembly OIYY01 (sample SAMN03283287) | human gut metagenome | biome: human-associated habitat; material: feces | host: Homo sapiens | place: Peru | collected 2012
CAAAATAATGAGAAAAAAATTAAAAGAAATTGGAATAAAGAAACAAAAGGTTGTATACTCTACGGAACAACCAATTAAAAATAGTGTAGATAATACTTTGGGAAGTGTACCATTTGTTCCTTCTGTATGTGGACTAATTATTGCTTCAGAAGTAGTAAAGGATATAATTAAATAAATCAATGCTGGAATTTTAAATTCCAGCATTTTTCGCACTTTCACCTTTTTTTATATTGTTCATAGAATATAGAATGGAGGTGATAAGATGTTTCAAGATTATATGTTGTATGGAATCGTTCCAAATATAAAAAAGTGCGAGGAAAACCAAAATTCATTTAGAAGCGATAGAAGTAGCGAGGATAGAAATGCCAGTGATGTACTTGCCATAATAGTAAAATCAATTCAAGATGAAAAAGAAGATGAGATGTTTTATAAAATGTTAATAGAGAGTACTGTTAATAAAGAAGATAAAGAAATTATTATGACAATAAGAGATGATGAAAGAAAACATAGAAGTATGTTAAAAGATGTGTATAAAGCAATTACTGGTAAAGAATTTATGAATGATAATAGTAATTTAGAAGATCCTAAAATGGAAAATTTTACATATATTCAAGGATTGGAAAAAGCTTTTATGGGAGAGCTAGCTGCCTTTGAAAAATATAGAAAAGTCTTAATGGAAATGACTGATAGAGAACTTTATAATAAAATATTTGAAATTATGAGTGATGAAATGAAGCATTCAATCAAATATAATTATTTAATTACCAAAAATATTAAATAATATTGACATATATGATATAATAAAGTACAAAAAAATATTTCCATTTTGATTATAAAAGGAGGAAGTTTTCGTGAATTTTTATGAAGTTGTTTCTAATTTTTCTGATTTTTTTGATTACATCGAAGAAAAATTAAATAAATCAGGGTTTATGGTAATTGGAGTCGGAGACAAGAAAAACCTCCTTAAAGCAAAGCAATTATGGGAAGGACTTAACAGTCTTGAAAAAAAGGGGGCAGAAAGTTCGTACGGTAGTACAAGTAGGACTTTGAACATTAGAATAAGAAATATAAACGCCGTTATGGAAGTATGTTTCGAAGGAGATTCTAAAGAATTTTTTCAGTTCAGAAAGGTACATAAAGTTAGACAACATTTATTTAATGATGATTCAAAATTTATAGATCTAGATAAAATAATTAATGAATCTCATGAAAAAGTAGAGCAAAAGTCCGATATAAAAATAAACTATAATGAAATTCAAAAAGAAATTGGTCAAATAATTTCTAAGCTTACAGAAATAGGACTTAACAAAGAAGAAATAGGAAACGTTCTAGAAGATGCTATAAAAGATTGTTTAAAAGGAAACTAAATTAGTTTCCTTTTATTTTTATCCCAATTATTTTTAGAAATTCTAAAGCTTGAATTTCATTCATTATGGCACCTTTTAAATCCTCTAAATAACATGTAATTTCATCAATTTCAGAATTTGAAAAATCTATACCTTTTAATTTTGTTCCAGAAAAATTAGCATAAGATAAATTACACATATTATAAATTGTTTTTGAAAGATTACAATTTCCAATGTATGCACCTGAAAGATTGCTTTGAAGAAAATTAGTAGATTTAATTGAAGAATCATCAAGTGTTAAATTCTTCATAATACACTCTTTAAAAGTACAGTCAGTTATAAAAGAACCACTTAAATTAGAATAACTTAGTTTGCAATTTATGAAGTTACAATTTTTAAAATTTGCTTGTTTTATAGTGTTACCGGATAAATTACATTCACTTAATGTGGAGTTTTTTATATAAATTTTGGGAATATCACAGTTTATAAATTGTACTTTTTCTAAATTGCAGTTTATTATTTCAACATTATCAGCAGTTATGTTTTCAAATATTTTTTCTTTTAAAGTTAAATTTTCTATCACAGTTTCATCAGTAATTTCAAAATTTTCCTCAGTCATAATACCACCTAAGTAAAGTATATAGTTTTTTTTACGTTAAGTCAATATATGTCAAAAAAACTAGAAATATATACTAAAAAAGTTGTAAACTTATAAATAATGTTATATAATTTTACTATGTGATAAGGGGGATATTATGGAAGTTTTAGATCATAAATGTCCATCGTGTAATGCTAAACTACCTTTTAATCCGGAAACTCAAAGATGGGATTGTCCGTATTGTGGTGGTTCATTTGCGTTGGAACAGTTAGAAGAAAATGAAAAGAAGCAAAATGCACCGGACTCTTCTTTTGCTAAAAAGAGTAATGTAGACGCAGATGTTTACGAATGTCCAAACTGTGGCGCTCAAATAATAACTGATGAAAATACCACTGCTACATTTTGTGTATACTGTGGAAGTACTAGTATAGTAAAAAATAAACTTCAAGATGAATTTAGACCTGTTGAAATTATACCTTTTGCTAATACTAAAGAGCAAGCAATAGAGATGTTTAAAAAATTCAAAAAGGGAAAACTATTTGCTCCAAAAGACTTTAGTAAAGAGGAAAATATTCAAAAGCTTACAGGGGTTTATATACCATTTTGGGTATATGATTGTTCTGTAGAAGGTGATATAAATGTAACTGCTAAAAATATAAAAACTTGGAGAAGCGGTGACTATAAATATACAAAAACAGATGAGTATTTTGTAAGACGTGCTGGTAACATGAAATTTATTAAAGTGCCAGTTGATGGCTCTACAAAATTTGATGATGATACTATGGATTCAATAGAACCATTTTATTATGATGGTTTAAAAGAATTTAGTATGTCATATTTATCTGGATTTTTGTCAGAGAAGTATGATGTCGATAAAGTAGCAGCATCTAAAAGAGCACACGATAGAGTTGCCAAATCTACTATAGATGAATTAAAAGCAACAGTTAAGGGATATTCAACAATTAATGTTACAAAATCAAATGCTAAAATAGATACAACTAAATCTGAATATGTTTTGTTACCAGTTTGGATGCTAAACATTAAATATAAAGATAAGATGTATTTATTTGCAATGAATGGTCAAACTGGAAAAATGGTTGGAGATATTCCAATAGATAAGAAAAAAATGTGGCTAACTGCTATTGGAACTTTTTTAGGATCTACAGCTTTAGTTTCACTTATAACTTTTATAGTTAGATTGTTTATGTAGGAGGAAAAATATGAAAAAGAGTAAAATATTTATGATTTTAAGTTTTGTTTTTGCCTTTATTCTTTCAGCAAATGTTTTTGCTTCTACAAACACTGAGGTAAGAACAGCTGATGATTTAAAAATTAGAAGTGACATTACGGTTAATTCTACTGTTAGAGAGGCTGCTTTGAGTACTCCAAAAGTTGATGCATCTGAAAAAGTTTATGACTTTGCCGATTTATTAACTGATGAAGAAGAACAAGATTTATATGAAAAAATTACAAAATTTATTAATAAAACTAAAATGGATATGGTAATTGTTACAATAGATGAGAATAATAAAAATTCTTCAATGGATTATGCAGATGACTTTTACGATTACAATGATTTTGGAGTTGGTAGCAACCATGATGGTATCTTATTCTTAATTGATATGGATAAGAGAAATATGTGGATTTCAACAACTGGTAAAGCAATTCAAAAATATAGTGATGCAAAGATAGATTCTATATTGGATTCAACATATGATAGAATATCAGTACAAGATTATTATGGATGTGCAAAAGCTTTCATTAATGATGCTACTCCAAAATTTCCAATTATTCAAATAGTTTTAGTTTGTTTAACTGGTACAGCAATCTTTATTGGAATAGCATGTTCAAAACATAAGACTGTAAGAAAAGCAGTTCAAGCAAAACAATATTTAGATAAAGATAGTTTTAAATTAACAGAAAATGAAGATAGATTTGTGACTACTCACACTTCTAAAGTTTATGATCCACCATCATCATCTGGTGGAGGATCTTCTAGTCACTCTTCTAGTAGTGGTTCTTCACATGGTGGAGGCGGAAGAAGCTTCTAATAAAACTATCCAAATAGATTTAGATTAAAAATATAAAAAATTACATTAAAGCTCCTAAAAAGGGGCTTTTTTTTATTTATATATAAAGTATATATTGAACAATCTTTAAATTTGTTATAACATAATAGAAAATGTATATTATGGGGGATTATATGAAAATTAAATTGAATTTTGTATTTGTTATATCTATGCTCACTATTTTTATAAGTAGTTTTGTGTATGCTAGTAGCAATATAAAAGGTGATATAAACTCAGATGGAAAAGTAGATTTAGTTGATGTTTTTTTAACTTATAATCATTATTTAAAAAGTGGTAGTTTGACAGCTGATAAGAAAGCTATATCTGATATAAACTCAGATGGAAAGGTAGATTTGTTAGATGTATTTTTAGTATATAATGTATATCTAAAATCTCAAGATGTTTTGGCCACAAGTATCAGTATAAACCAAAATGTTAAAACATTAGAGGTAGGAGAAAGTTTTTCATTAAATGCTACTATTTTACCGGCCAATACTACTAATAAAACTATAACTTGGGAAAGTAGCAATAATAAAGTTGCAACAGTTAACTCAAACGGTGTTATTACAGGTATTAATTCAGGAAATTGTACTATTTTTGCAAAAACACAAAATGGCAAAACAGCTCAGTGTTTGGTTACTGTAAATACTGATAAAGCTCCTGAAATTACGGTATCAAGTTCTGATGATAGTGTAATACTTGCAGGATCTGAAGTAACGTATACAATAAAAGTAGCTGATTCAAATCTAAAATCTGTAGATAAAAGTAAGCTTACATTTTCAGATAGTGGAGACGGGTATGATGATAAAACAGTAAATTATATTACAACTCAAATATCCGATCTTGATTATACTACTAATACAATGAGTGTTACAGTAAAGACTAAGGATGATACTGATGCATGTGGTCATTTAACACTAAATATAGAAGAAGGTTTTGCTGTAGATAGTAACGGAAATAAAAATAGTAAATTTACAAGAAACGATTATGTTGCAAGCTTAAATTCTTCAACAGCTGAAGGTTTAATTAGTGCAGTCGTTGGTGTTGGAAATTCATTTTATATTAAAGATTACGATTTTTATATAGACGACCAAGTTAAAGAAAAAGATAGAACAACTAATGAGTATACTTTTTCAGGTCTTTCAACAGGAACATCTTATAAAATTACGGTAAATGTTGAATTTTATACAGGAAAATCTAATGATAATACACTTAATGGATACATAGAAAAATATGTAAGAGTTTTTCCAACTAGTGGAGCAGAAATATATTTTATAGATGTATCTGAGGATCCTAAAGCAACTAATAGTAAATCAGCTGCAGATGCTATATTTATAAAAACTGCAACTGGAAAAACTATACTAATAGATTCTGGATATAGTGCTAATAATTCAGATCTTAACACCAAAAATGGTGGAACTGTAATTACTAATTTCTTAAAGAACGAATTAAAATTTACTGGAAATAAAATAGATTATTTTATTTTAACACATTATGACAGTGATCATATAGGAGGATTTTCTACATTAATAAAGAATTATTCCTTTGATAATATAGTAGTAGGATGTGTTTCTGAAACATACAGTTCAATATCTACTCCTTTAAAAACAGTTTTAGATTATGGCAAATCAAAAAATCTTATCACTGTTACAGCAGGAAATTGTATTAAGATAGATGGATGTATGCTAAATATATTTAACCCATATCCACATAGTGATATACCAGATAAATTCTATGATAGTATATATACAGAAAGTGGTACAAAATCGGCTACTGGTTATAGACAAGGAGCATTTAATTATAAAAATTCTTCATCTTCACTTTTACAAGTTGGAAGTGCTCCATATTATCAAACAACTCATACTAAACAAAATAATCAATCTGTTATAGTGAAACTTATATCTGGTTCAAGAAAAATGCTATTTATGGGAGATGCAGAATTTTTTACTGAAGAAATATTACTTGGAAAAGTAAGAGATGAAATAAATTTAGCAAATAATTCAGTAGAATTTACAAAGCCTAGTGGAACAACTAGCGTAGGAACTACTGGAAAGTATGGATATTTAAGTGATAGCACTGGATTACCAGTAAGATTTTCTAGTGGATATAATAAAGGTAACTCTCCAGATGCTAACATAGTTACTACAAATTTAAATTTAGTAAAAGATATAATGGTAAGTGAGGGACTTAAAACAACATCCCAAGTTGAATCTAAATATCATCTATCAAGATTAACTAAAAAAGATATAACAGCTCAAGTGTTAAAAAAGGGTCATCATGGAGTAAAGAATACAACATCTGAACAATTCTTATTTGCAGTTAGTCCAAATAAAATAATATCAACTGGATCTGCTAAATATGGATCTTCTCTAATCAGATATTTGGATTATGGAGTAGATTTTAGAGTTAGAAAATATTATGAAAATACAGCAAGTGGTGCTGAATCATCTGTAAAAGATAGCTTAAAGTTAGTAAAGAGTAATAAAGTTGGAAATCAAAAATATGGACTTCAAAATAATTTGCATACTATAAATTCTCAGTCATATTATAAAGCTAACTGGTTTTATTCTGTATATGGACCAAGTGAGCATAAATTTACAGACGATGAAATATCAAGTAGTTCTAAAATGACAAGCAATCCATACAAATCATATATAAAAATTTCAACAACTAATGGACTTGGATGGATTGGATATTCAGATATTTCAAATTATATACATGATATGCAGTACTATTATACTAATAAATGTTCTACAAAGAAGGCAACAAACTAATTGAAATAAAAAAATATAGGAAGTATTAAGAGTAGTTCCTATATTTTTTTATCCAATAAATTTAGACATGCAAGATTTGTAAAAAAAAGCATAAATATGTATAGAAAGGTAATTTTAGGAGGTATTTTATGCTTTTATCATTTTTACAATCTATGTTTTCTCATATTTTCTTTTTATTTGGATATATACAAAGTTCGAATTTATTTCCAGAGCCCCTTAGTAAAACTGAAGAAGAATTTTACTTGAGAAAATATTTCGAGGGAGATAAAGAGGCAAGAAACAAATTAATTGAACATAATTTAAGATTAGTAGCACATATTGCTAAAAAATATGAAGGAAAAGGCCAAGAGATGGAAGAGTTAATATCTATTGGTTCAATCGGATTAATAAAGGCCATAAATAGTTTTAAAGGAGAAAAAAACTATAAGATAAGTACTTATGCCAGTAAATGCATAGAAAATGAAATTTTAATGCATATAAGAGCAACTAAAAAGCAAAAATCAGAAGTTTCAATGAATACTATAATTGGAACGGATAAAGATGGGAATGATATGGAATTAGTAGATACAATTGATTCAGATCAAAAGGATGCGATAGATACTATATACAATAAAATGGTTACAGTCCAAGTAAAAGAATTTATAAAAAATAAATTACCAGAAAGAGAAAAATATATAATGACTTTAAGGTACGGATTAGATGGCAATATACCAAAAACACAACAGCAAATAGCAGATGAACTTGGAATTTCACGTTCATATGTTTCTAGAATTGAAACAAAAGTCCAAAATAAATTAAAAAAATGTATAAAATGGGAATAAAAAATCTTTTAAGTAGTAAACTTGACATTTTTCGTTGCTTATAATATACTCAAAAAAGAGGGGGTATGTGTATGAGCAAAAAGGTTTTTATAGTAGTATCTATCATATTTGTTATGATTATAGCGTCACTTATTTATTATATACATATTATTACACCAACTGAAGAATACGTTTCATTTGAAAATAGAATAAAGTATTTTTTTAACATAGCGGATAATGGCAACGAAGTTGTTTTTACTAAATATAACTCTGAGGGAAAAATATATTCTGAGGCAATATATACATTTGAAAATAATTCACTAAAAAATTTAACTAGGGTGCATTATTGTAATTCTATATTACAGGCAAAAATTGATGAGAAATATCCTACAGATACTACTGCAAAATGCTATAGAGATAAGAATAAACTTATATATACTTATGATAATTATGATCTATATGGAAGTAGCAAAGATGAAATATTACAGATATTAAACAATATTATTGAAAGTGTGGAAAGCACTGAAAATAGAAATTCATAAAATACGAAAATCATAGAAAGGTACACTTTGAGGTGTGCCTTTTTTTCATATATATTCAATATAATATGAATATTACTTCACTTTTTTGACAAAATGTGATAAAATGTAATGTGCAGAGGTGAATTTATGGTTATTGGTATAGATATTGATGACACAGTTGCAAAATTTAGCGAAGCAGTTGAAAGGCTAGCTAAAGATTATGATGAAACTCTAAGAAATACCGGAAGTATAAATCCAGATATTTGGGTTACAAAAGGGAGATTTGATTGGTCAAAAGAAGAAATCGAAAAATTTGAAAGTTTTGCTTTTGAACAAATAATAGATTCTTTAGAAGTTAAAGAAATGGCAGTTGAATTTGTTAACAAATTAAAAGAAAATGGTAATACAATTTTATTTATTACTAAACGTTCAAAGCCGTTTTATAAAACACCTTATGAAAGTACAAAAAAATGGTTAGATTCTAAAGGATTTAGGTATGATAAAATAATTATTGATGCAGATTATAAGGCACCAATATGTCAAAAAGAAAAAGTTGATGTATTTGTTGATGATAGACATAGTATATGTTTGGAAGTCCAAGATGTTGGGATAAAATCTATAATGTATCTTAGCAAGTACAACAAAAAACATGTTTGTGAAAATGATGTAACAGTAGCAAAAGATTGGAAAGAGGTTTACGAGTTAATAAATAAAGGAGGAAAAAATGAAGTTTAAAAACTTTATAGGTCATTTTAATACAGTAAATAAACACCGTTGGTTAGTTTTTAAATTTGCCATAAAAGCTGGAATACCATTTAGGGGATTAATTCATGATTTGTCTAAGTATTCTTTTGAAGAATTTTTTAGAGGTGTTAAGTATTATCAAGGTACTTATTCACCAATTACAGCTGAAAAAAGAGATATAGGATATTCAACAGCTTGGTTACATCATAAAGGAAGAAATAAACATCATTGGGAATATTGGTATGATGAGTTTGCAGACATAAAAGCACCTGTAGTTCCATACAAGTATGCAGTAGAAATGGCATGTGATAGTTTATCTGCCAGTAAGGTTTATAACGGAAAAAATTGGACTCCTAAAAGTCAAATTGAGTACTGGAATAGAACAGCAAGTAAAAGAAAATTAAATTCCAAAATAGAAGCATTTTTAACCGAAGTATTCGAAACATGTGCTGAAGATGGAATTGACAAAACTTTTAAATCTAAAAAATTAAGAAAAATGTATGATAAATATGTTAATAATGAAGAAGAATAATAAAGGAGGAAATAAAAATGATAAAAATAGCTTTTTTTGATACAAAAGAATATGATAGAAAATTATTTGATAAATATAATGAGGAATATGGATATCAAATAACTTATTTAGAATCAAAATTAAATAAGGAAACAGCACCACTGGCTAGAGGATATGATGTAGTATGTGTGTTTGTTAATGACGTTGTTGATAAAGAAACAATAAAGATTTTGGAAGAGGATGGAGTAAAATTAATAGCACTAAGATGTGCAGGATTTAACAATGTTGATATAGATAATATAGGAAATAAGATAAAGGTTGTAAGAGTTCCTCAATACTCACCTTATGCAGTTGCTGAACATGCGGTAGCTTTAATATTAAGTATTGACAGAAAAATATATAAAGCATATCAAAGAACTAAAAAGTACAATTTTTCACTTAATGGACTTTTAGGATTTGATATAAATGGAAAGACTGTAGGTGTAATAGGTACAGGAAAAATAGGTAAAGTATTTATAAAAATAATGAAAGGTTTTGGAACTAATGTAATAGCTTACGATCTATATAAAGATGAAAAGGCTGCTGAAGAATTAGGTTTTAAATATGTTGAATTAGATGAGCTTTACAGAGAATCTGATATAATTTCATTACATTGTCCTCTTACAAAAGAAACAGAAAAAATAATTAATGAAGAATCTGTAGAAAAGATGAAAGAAGGAGTTATAATCATCAATACTAGTAGAGGTAAATTAATTGATACAGATAGTTTAATTAATAGATTATCTACAGGAAAAATTGGTGGTGTAGGTCTTGATGTTTATGAAGATGAAGAAGAATTTTTCTTAAACGATATGTCTAACTCTTATATAAGAGATAAAGATTTATCAATACTTTTATCAATGCCTAATGTAGTTATAACTTCACACCAAGCATTCTTTACTAAAGAGGCATTAAATAAAATAGCAAGTGATACTTGCAAAAATATTAAAGATATATTTGAAAAAAATGAATGTGAAAATGAAGTAAAACCAAAGGCTTAATGCCTCTGGTTTTTTGTTATTATTTTCATTAATAAAATTTAATTAACCATTAATAGCCACACCGGTATAATAGTGTTTTAAAATATCTCTATAAGAATATCCTGCTTTAGCCATAAGATTAGCACCGTATTGGCTCATTCCAACTCCGTGTCCATATCCTCTAGTTGTAAATACAATGTTATTTCCACTAGTTGATATATCGAAGTCAGCTGATTTAAGGCCAAATATTGTTCTTATTTCTACACCAGTATATTTCTTATCACATATAGAAACAGTTTTTACTCTATTTCCAACAGTTCTTTCCAAAATTTTTATTTGTGAACTAGATGTTAGTGGTACATTTAATTTTTCTGCTATAGTAGACATAGGAATAGATTTTGAACCAGAGTAACTTGGAATACCAACGTCCCACGGGCTTTCTACACTTACTAAATAAGGATAAGCAGTAGACCAAACATTTTCTGCATTTTCTGTTCTACCATTACTAGTAGAAAAATATAAGGCATCTATGTATTTACCATTGTATGTTAAATATTGTCCTTTAGTTGAGTAAACAGCATTCTTAACTTTATCATAATATGCATTATATGAATTTCCCCACATACTCCTTAATTCCGATTCTGTTTTATATACTTGGTTAGAAGTCGTAGCGGTTAGTGTAGCACCATATGATAATCTTTTAAGAGCGTAAGTTCTTGCGGCTACGGCTTGTGCTTTTAAAGCTTCTGTATTGAAAGCAGCAGGCATTTCTGCACTTACAACACCAGTTACATAGTCTTCCAGAGAAATTGATATTACATTTCCAGAATTTAGTTTTAAATTTATCATTTTTTCGTTTGTAGTAGTTGTATTATTAGTGTTACCAGTGTTGATGTTATTATTTGGAGTTGAAGTTGAAGGTTTATTTGAGGATTCAGAGGACTTTGAAGTATTGTTTGTGGTAGTGTTTGAGGCTGCAGTGGTATTATTATTTGAAACTACAGGCGTCGCAGTTTCTTCAGTCTTTTCTTCACTTTTTTCATCAGTTTTATTATCATCTGAATTTTCTTCACTAGCTTCTTCTTGAGTTTCTTCTTGTTCAACATTTACAGGTGCTATATTGTCAGTTTCATTAATTGTTTGAACCGCTTCGATACTGGGAGCTGTACTTTTTTCTGGATATTTTATATTAAATTTATTGATTAATGCTGCTGTTAATAATGTTCCAATTGCCACACCGTTAAGTATTAGTATCGTAGTATCATTTGTTAGATTTTTAAAGTTCTTTACAGCATAATCCCTAATTTTGTTAGAAACTTCTAGAGCATTTTGTTTCAATTTATTAAAATCTAAAGAAAATTCATAATCAGCTGGATAGTCAACATAGAGCATTATGCATTCTTTTCCATCTATAATCTGAGTATTATGGTATATTTTCATAAAATCACCTAAAAATATGTTGTGTAAATACCATTAAAATATACTCAATTAATTATAAACATAAAATAAAAATTTAATTTTATAAAAAATAAAAAAGCCCCCACTTTCGTGAGGGCTAGAAAAACGTTAGGCACTTACAAGACAGTCAAGTTTCTCGAAATACTCAATAAGTTTTCTGTATTCTCTTGATGTCATGAGTTCGATGTGGTTTCCTGAATTGTCGCATATGAAGTAGCGAAGTCCGAGATCAGTGTAGTCAGTAACAAGGTGTAAGTCATATGGAAACTCTAAGAACTGCAGATAGTTCAAGCATTCCCAATGTACAAGGACATCATCCAATGTACCGTCACCGACGTTTTTCATTGATTTCTTTGATATGAAATTGTTAGCCTTAATAAAAGCCGCAATTTTCTGATCAAATGTCATAGAATATACCTCCTGTAGTTACGGTGGGTTAGATTACTTACATCTATATTATACAACATTATGTAAAATAAATCAAGCTTTTAGTTACTAAGTCAAATGTAAAAAAATGTACCATCCTAAATTGGACGGTACAAACTTTTTAATGAATAATTTTACTTTAGTTTCTGCGTTTAGATTTTTTTATTGATTTTATCAATATTTTGTTAGAAAAATATTACATAATTTACATTGAAACTTGTTTTTGATAACAAAAAAGAGGCTTCACAAAAACTATGTGAAACCTCAATATCTGGTGACCCATACGGGAATCGAACCCATGATTCGGCCTTGAGAGGGCCGCGTCTTAACCGCTTGACCAAGGGACCATATATAATACTTTATATTTATAACATAAATAAATTACTTAGTCAAGAAATAAAAACAAAAAATTAAATAAAAAAATCCAAAAATATAGCTTTAATTATTTAAATGTGATATAAATATAAAGTATAAATTGGAGTGGTATCGAAGTGGTCATAACGAGGCGCACTCGAAATGCGTTAGCTCTGAATAAGGGCCCGTGGGTTCGAATCCCACTCACTCCGCCAAAATAATATTAGGAGGAAAAGTATGAGGTGTCCAAACTGTGGCAGTGAAAGTATATCTAGTATAGTAGATACAAAAACAAAAACCAAAGGATTTGACGGAAGTAATGCATGTTGTGGATATTTGTTATTCGGATGGCCAGGTGTTTTATGCGGATTATGTAATACAGGAGATACTGTAACAAGAACTAAAACAACCAATATTTGTAACAATTGTGGACATAGATTTTAAAAATGAAAAAGGAAACAAAAATAAACAAGATAAGAAACAATGGAATACAACTTCAGAGAGATCGAGAAGAAATGGCATCAGAAAT
>OIYY01001344.1_pt1 | contig 13144 bp, 9 predicted proteins | sample 1588341 | NCBI WGS metagenome assembly OIYY01 (sample SAMN03283287) | human gut metagenome | biome: human-associated habitat; material: feces | host: Homo sapiens | place: Peru | collected 2012
TGATGAAGTCGATGTTGAATAGCTTGTTGTCTATCCTCATTATCCCCCTGCAGTTGTGTGAGTTGGCGGCACCTCTGTCGCAGAGGTATCTGACGTCTTTCCACTCCATTCCGGATCCCTTGGAATTGTCGCTTTGCGGTTCAATGTACCGTAATTCCCCGTCCGCGAACCGCTGAAGGATGGTGGCGTGTCCCGAACCTCCCCTCCAGCCAATGACGAGCTCATATACGCCTTCCTCCCTGCATACCTCGTTAAAGAATTCCATGTAGCGTTTGGGCGTCATTTGTTGATACCCTTTTGCTATGAGCCAGCTGTTGATGCTGGTATGCTGTGCCGGTGTCCCGTCCATGTTCCTCCATACTTCGAAGGCATGTCCGTTGCTCAGGTATTCAAGTTTCGAGCCTGTGGTGATGCCTTTCGCCGTGATGTCGAATCCTCTTAACCGCAAGGCATAGGCCGGGGCACATGTCTGGCAGTTTTTGGCATACTGCTTGTCTGAAGGTTTATAGTCCGGGTTCTTGCTGTACCGGTGGCCAGACTTGTCCATGTATCTGCCATTGGGATCGAGAATATATTCTTCCCTGTGTTTCGGGTTTGCGTTTTGTTTGTCGGCTTTGTCCACGGTCATGGGCTTTCCTTTGGTGATGCCCAGCGCCTTTTCCAGCTTCAGGTTGTTCAGCGCGATGGCCTCCTTCTCCTCCGGTGTGAGGTTGTCCGGCATTTCGGCTATCATTTCGTTGATGCGCCTTGTCAGTGCGTCCACCGCTTTCTTCGCTCCCTTGTGCGCTTCCTTTTGATAAGGATGACTGTTGGAAAATAGTCTGGCGTCCCTTCCGGGGTTGTTCTCCAGTCCGGGCTGGGGCTTGTTGTCCAGTCCGCTTCCCGGTATCGGCGTTGGCTCCTCGTCGGTTGACGAGAGCGTACACTTGCAGTTCCAGCGGTCCCCCGGCCTGTGCTCGTTCCAGAACGGGTCGTCTACGGGGCGTATGGTTCCCCAGAATATGCGGTGGTCCGCTCCCGGGTGCACGGATGTGGAGGGCATCCATTTGAGGTTGGGCAGGATATCCTTCTCCCTCTCGAACTGTCTCCAGTCGGCCGCCTGGTGCGCCCGTATGACGGCCGTGTCGTATTCGGTGCGCAGCCATTGCACCATCTGGTGGTCAGCTATGGGCATGACGAGTTTCAGCCACTGTTCAAACGGCCTTAAATTGCCGTTTTCGTCCAGCGATTCGGCGTGGCGCAGGGTGAGCTGCTGCCCCTTGTCGCCGTAAATTTCCACCTCGACCCAGCCGGTCAGATTTTGCCCAAAATCAAAGAGGTGGTCACCGTTGGGGGCGGTGAATTCCCTGACAACAGGCAGCCTTTGCAGGCAGCGCACAGGCTCATTCTCCTGCCCGATGATCGTGTCAAAGCCGTAGTCAAACCGCTTGGCGGGCTGCGGTGCGGCGGGATATGCCGTAAAGTCCTGCGTTTCGCCGTCGTAAATTTCGGAGAACTGCACCGCCCCGGTCGTGCAAAGCCAGCTTTCGTCCGTGCCGAGCCATTCCTCGTGCCCATCCCCATAGGTGATGCAGAGCGCCGCCAGCGCGGCGGTGGTATCGCCGTAGTGGTTGGGCGTCGGCATAAAGCCGAGCTTGCCCTTGTACCAGCCGTTCGCCAGCGTCAGTGCCACACGGTTTTTGCCGCTGTGCAGCGTTACGGCGCAGGTCTGGTATTGCAGGCGCTTGCGGTAGTTTGTCCAGCCGGGGTGGAAATAGGTATCGTCGGCGGGTTCGCCGTTGATTTCGGCTTCATACATGCCCAGCGCCGTGGCGTAGAGCCGCGCTTTTTCCACCGGGCCGCTTACGGTAAATTCTTTGTACAATACAGGGCTGACGGTGGAATCCTTGTCAAATGCACTTGTAATCCACTTGGCTTTTCCCTCAAACGCGCCGCCGTCCAGCAAGCCCGTCTCAAAGCGGCTTTCGGCGTCGGCGGTGTCACCGTGGTTGTCCGTCACTGTGACTGACCATATATACTCGATGCGCGGTGTAAGATTAGGACCGAGATACTCGTTCAGAATGCTCTGCTCACTCTCTACCGCGCCGGAATCCCACACGACCGCCCCGCTCTGCATGACCTGTAAGCGGTAGGACGTCTGCACCGTGTCCTGCTTGTCACTGTCCAGTTTCCAGCTGAAGCGCGGCTGCACCTCGTCCAGACCCAGCGGATTATGTTTGTATTCAATCGTTAAATCGTAAAGTTTCAGCATAATACTGCTCCTCGTACACAGAATGCCCCGCCGTCAAAAAGGCGGCAGGGCAAAGTTGTTTTACTGCGCAGCCTTTTCTTTTTCGTTGCGCTCGGCGATGGCTTTCATCATATCGCCGTATTTGGCTTCCAAGTCAAACTTGGAGATCAGGATAAACAGGCCGACGAACATCGCCAGCGGAATATACAGGCTGAAGGTGTAAATGCCGTAGCGGACGGCGGGGGTGATGACCTCCATATTGCCGGTAAAGCCAACGACCGCCAGAATCCAGCCGACCAGAGAAGCACCGATGCCGCTGGACACCTTGCCGCCGAAGCTGGAGGCGGAGGCGGACATACCGATGATCTTGTTGTGGTACTTGTAGTCGTTATAGTCCATTGCCATGCTGTTCAGCGTACCGCCGAGGCACATCATGGGGATGGTGGCGAAGCTGCCCAGCAGACCCACGGTGATGCAGAGGATAAAGCTGTCCGGCTTGAAGCAGCGGATGACGTTGCCGATAATGCCCAGCGCAAAGGCGATTTTCAGGGTCTTGGTCAGACCGAACTTTTTGGTCATAGGACCGACCACGATAAAGCCGACAAAGGTCGGGATCAGACCCACGGCACCCATAATGCCGATGAGGTTGTCGTTGCCCAAGATATACTTGGCGTAGTAGGTGCCGGAGAAGGAGGACAGCGCATAGATCACGTTGACCAGCAGGTTTGCCAGCAGAACGATGACCCAATATTTGTTGTGGAACAGCTTGTTGATGGCATCGCCGAAGGCAAGACCGTCATCGGGCTTTTCCTCCTGCGCGGCAGTCTCCTTGCTGGTTTTGTAGAGGATGAACAGGAAGAAGGTGCTCAACGCACCGACAATGACCGCAAATTTAATGTAAGCAGCCTGGTCTGCCACACCATTGGGGCCAAGGGCGTTGGTCAGCGGCACCAGCGCAATGCGCAATGGCAATGACCATACCGATGACATAACCGGCAGCAGCGCGGAAAATGCCCATCTTGTTGCGTTCATCCAAGCTCTTGGTGCGCATAACAAGAATGGCGCTGTAAGGAATCATAATTGCCGTGGAAACGATGGCCGTCAGGAACACGTTGGACAGGAACAGGTAAGCGACCTGTGCAAAGCCTGTCAGCCCGGCGGGTACGGTGAACAGCGCCACAATGGCGACAAACGCCGGGATCGCCATACGCAGGAACCACGGGCGGCATTTACCTTTCGGGCTTTTGCCGTTGTCCATGATTTTGCCCATGATAAGGTCGGTGAACGCGTCCACGATTTTTGCCGCCAGCAGGACGTTTGCAGCGGTGGCGGCTGCAACGCCGACTTTTTCGGTGTAGAAGTACAGCACTGCCGATACAAGACCGGTCATTGCGTTCAGTGCAAACTGACCGCCGCAGTCTGCCAGATAGTCTGTTGTGCGCATGGTTTTCTGGATACCCATTTTGTCCACGCCAAGTGGTTTCTTTGCCATAATGATTCTCCTTCTCTTGTTTGCACCCGGTAGAGGCAGGTGCTGCTTTCCTTGATTGCAAATTTATTATACCGCTATAAGCTGCGCTGATATATCGTATTTCGGATTTCCGTGTTCAAAATATGATACACTTTTAATTTTCGGTAAATTTCACCTCACGAATCAGCCCATTTTCATCAAATTCGATGGGCAGCATACAGGCTTTGCGCTTATATTTTCCTGTAGTGCTGACGTGGAAGAACACATACCATTGTCCATTGATTTCTTCAATACTGCCGTGGTTGTTCCAGCTTTCCGGGTTGAGATTGCTGTTGTCCACAATAATTCCTTGATAGGTGAACGGCCCCAGCGGCGATTTTGAAGTAGCATAACCAAGACAAGTCGGTTTGCCGCGTGAAATATCGGCAAACACATAATAGTAAATACCGTTGCGTTTGCGCATGGAACTTCCCTCATGGAAATGATGCTCCTGCTCGGTCAGCAGATTGTCCACAATGCTCCCCTCTTCGATGTGCATCATGTCGGGCGTAAGTCTTGCACCATGAGAATTGAACTGCCCCCAGTAGTAATATGCTGTGCCATCGTCATCTACAAAAACAGCCGGGTCAATGCCGGTTACAGGAAGTTGCGCAGCATTGACAAACGGTCCCTCTGGTTGGTCGGCCACCGCAACGCCCTCGGTATTGTCTGACATACAGAAGTACAGATAATACCTTCCATTTTTACAGATACAGTCCGGGGCAAACAACGCCAAGTTTTGCTGTGCATCCGCGTTCAACTGTTTTGCAATCTGATTTACCAAAAGCTTGATGGGTACCAGCCGCGCCGCTTTGGGCAGGAACATTCTGATATTCTCCGGCAGATCGTCAATCGACTTTACCTCATCCAGATGAAGTTGCCTGCGCATATCAGTTTTACCTGCCCAAGGCACATCCTTTACGGAAAAACACGGTTTGCTGACCTTCCACTCCTTCAGATTGCTGCTGGAAACAACCCGGTAAGAATCACTGCACCATCTGTCAGCAGCACAGTCAAGGCTACCGTATAAATACACTTTTCCGTCTGACATCACATGGGCTTCTGCATCAGGAATGCAAAAATCGATTGGCAGCATACAGTTTTTCATTTTGCAGCACCTCCACTTTCTTGACACCATTATAGTGGGAATTTCCGCAGTCTTATATCAAATACTTGATTTATATATTGTAATTATGATATTCTCAATAATATAGTTGTGTAGGAGGCTGCCCGGTATGGACTTTTACAAAAATTGCACAGATCTGTATGAAATCTGCCACATTCCCATAACGATTGTCAATCGAGGAGGCAATCTTCTGCTGTCTCTGCCAAATCATGGCGACGAATTTGTACCGCATAAAGCCATCCAATACGTTTTGACGGATTTTCTCTTGCAAAAGAGAGATTTCCTACATCCGCTCATTACCTATCTGGAACCCGGTTATTTCCTTGGCGTGGTTGAACTGTCAGAAGAACAGTTTTGCATCGTCGGCCTTGTCAGTCCATTTCAACATACGCGCAGTGAAATCCTGCAAATTACATCACAGGCGATTGAATCACAAAAGCTTCTGGAATTTTGTGATTTAATGATTCAGATGCCAATGGTGAATCTGTACCAGTTAAAATCATTGCTGTGCTTATTAGTGCGACTGGCACATGAAGCAGAGATTACCGCTGAAGATATCCTCTTTGTGGATAATACTGTATCCAATGCCGCAAATTTGAACGACGCTTTGTTTGAATTGCGAGAAGATGCAGAATTTCATGTGCCGATGGATTATGAAACAGGTGTTTGCAGTGCGATTGAAGCAGGTGATGCCGGGCTTTTGCAGCGGCGTATGCTGGCACCATCGCAGGGTAAAATCGGCCACATGAGTTCCAGCGCCCTGCAGCAGCAGAAATATGCGTTCATCAGCTTTGCCACGCTGCTGACCCGCGCCGCCATACGCGGCGGGCTTTCCGGCGAAACAGCGTTCAATTTGAGTGATGTCTACTGCCAGCGCATGGACGCGCAAACCGAAATACCCGCCGTACAGCAGCTGACTTACACAATGGCAATGGATTTTTGCCGCCGTGTAGGCGAAACCAAAAACGGCGGTGCGCAAAGCACCGCCGTCAAAAACTGCATCGACTATATTTCTGCCCATCTGCACGATGATCTGCGATTGGACGAGCTTTCCCGCCACTGCGGGCTGTGCAGCCGCAGCCTGTCGATCAAGTTCAAGGCCGAGGTCGGCTGCGGTATCCCGGAGTACATCCATAAAGAGAAGCTGCGGGAGGCTAAGTATCTTTTAATCAATACTGACTACGCCTTAGCCGATATTGCAGGCTTTTTGAACTATCCGACCCAGAGCTATTTTACCCAGATCTTTAAAAGGTACGCAGGTATGACCCCGCAGCAGTACCGCGATAACCCGCACGGTGTGGTGCGTTAAGCTTTGCAGCACCCCTCTGAGATTGACGCGTGCCATCCGGTTATCCCATAAGGATTTCTTCAACTGGGCCTTTGAGTGCGCTGTCGTGAAGCGGGAACGGCTTTGTAAGGTCCCTCATAAACGGATTGAAAACCGCCTGTTTATAAAGTGTCGGCAGCTGGTATTTTGAGAGAAGCGCACCGACAGCCTCTTTCCTGCCGGGATTTTTGCGGACCTCAAAGGCCCTGCATACGACCTCAATATCCGCGTCCGGCGAGACATCGGCTATGGTAATACTGGTTTTGCCGCGCTTATATTCGGGCAATACCAGTCTGTCGCTGCCGCAGACCCTGACGGTGATTTCCTTGGCCGAGGATATGTCGTCAAAAATGAGCTTCCATTCACGCCGGGCAGGCAGAACGGAAAGATCCCCCCTGGCCGCACCGATTGTAAACAGCAGATCCTCCCCCGCTTCCCTGACAGAGAGGACGGTTTCCGCAAAGGCTCCGTTTTCAAATTTCATTGTCTCCCCATCGTCCTCATAGAGGGTAAAGCTGTTCGTTCCTCTAAAGATTCTGACCATCAGCTTTTCCGGGTTTGACCAGTCGTTTGTTCTGTCGTTTTGGGAAAGCGGAACGATGGCACCCTCCTTTGCAAGCACAGGCAGCGCGTTCAAATCCTGGTACATGGTAACAAAGCGCTCGCCCTCATAGATCCTGCCGGTGTACCAGTCTGTCCATCTGCCCTTTGGCAGCCACACTTTGGCGGGCGCAAGGAAGGTGCGCTTGTCGGCGGGCTTTGTGACGGGAGATACCATAAGCTCACTGCCGAAGAAATACTGGTTCGGCACTTCATACGCGGCTTTTTCGTTCGGGTACGAATAATACATCGGCTCGCAAAGGGCGCGGCCCTCTGTGTGGGTGCGGCGGTTGATCGAGTAAATATACGGGATGAGCGCGTGGCGTTCTCTGAGCGCATTCACGGCTGCCGTCTCGGCGGCAAAGCTGTATTTCCACGGCTCCTTGCCCATGAATTCGTCCTTTGTGGAATGCAGACGCATGATCGGGCTGAACTCACCGAGCTGGACCCAACGGACATACAGTTCATCATTTCTTGCGCCGCGCTGGTGACCGCCGATGTCATGGCTCCACCATGTATATCCGACATTGGCGGCATTGGCGGTAAAGTACGGCTGAAAGTCAAGGCTCTTCCAGCTGATCACGCTATCGCCGGAAAATCCGAGCGGATAGCGGTGCGAGCCGACCTCGGCAAAGCGGGAAAGAATGAGGGGTCTCTTGCCGGTGGAGGCAAGGTCGAGAGAATGATAGTGGTTGAGCGCCCAGAGCGGGTCAAGCCCCTTGATTTTTGTGTCCTTCTCCTGCTGCCAATCGATCCACCAGAAATCCACACCTTCTTTTTCGTAGGGACGGTGGAGAATGTTGAAGTAGGCGTCAATAAATTTTGGGTCGGTAATGTCAAACGAGATGCGTTTTTTGCTCTTTGGGTCAACCCCCATAAAGCGGGCAAAATCCTCGTACTGATCCTCAAACGGGCGTACACCCTGCGCCGGGTGGAGGTTGACGGTGACCTTAAAGTTATTATCATGCAGCCACGAGAGCAGCGCTTTGTGGTCCGGGAAAAGCTCTGTATTCCAGCTGTAGCCGGTCCAGCCCTGACTCTGAAATGCCTCTGCAAAATCTCTGTATGGCAGGATTCCATCGCGGCGGAAGAGCGCATTTTCTTTTCCGAAGCGCTCGATAACGTCTACCCAGTGCCAGTCCATGTCAATGGTCGCCACCGAGATGGGAATATCCCGCTCCAGGAATTCTTTCATCAGGTCGATGTATTCCTGCTGGCTGTAGGCCTTGTATCTGCTCCACCAGTTGCCAAGGCAGAACCGCGGGACGAGGGGGACTGCACCGCACAGCTTGAAAAAGTCCTGCAGGCAGCCGCGGTAATCATTGCCAAAGGCAAAATAATACTCGTCCTTTTGAACGTGTCTGCGCGCTTTCATGGTGCCGTCCGCGCAGATGATCACCGTTTTTGCATCATCCACAACCGCAACGCCGTTGGTGCTCATCAGCCCGTCCCCGAGCTTTACAGCGCCATTTGCCATATCGAGGGTGCGGTAGGTGCCCTTGAGATTCCCGGTCTTGAAATCGGTGACGATCCTTCCATCCTTGAGCGTGATGCTCTCTGTCGCCCCTTTTGTAAGGTCAAAGCAAAACGTGATGTCCTCCGTTTTTATCACAATTTTGCCGCCGCTCTGCAAAATGCTGAATTCAGGTCTGTCAAAGTCGCGGCAGATGACGGTCTGCGTCGCTTCATCGGTGAAAATATGCTCCTTGTCCTTCTCCACGCGGATAATTCTCGGTGAGAGAACCGAGAACCGATAGTCCTCGATTTGATAAACATACTCCTTGGGCGTTTTTGTTTTATAGCTGTGCGAAAATGCGTTGGTAAAATACGTAGAAAGCTCGTTCATATGGTTCTCCTCTCCCCAATTCTAACGGGTATATTGGCAAGCGATTCGTGCCTTAACTTCAAGGCAAGCCGGACTGCCCGGAGGTGTTTTCTGTCGGAGGAGCTGGTTTTTCTGTTGGCGTTTGTTTTGCCGCCCTTTACAGTTCCCCATTCGTCGCAATCACCTTTTTATAGTAGTAGCCGGACGCTTTTATGGTTCTCTGCTGCGTTTTGAAATCCACATAGATCAAACCAAAACGCGGGTCATACCCCTCTGCCCATTCAAAGTTATCCATCAAAGACCAGTACTGATACCCTATAACAGGGACGCCTTCTTCAACCGCACGCTTTACGCCCTGCAGCACTTCCTGCAGGTAGGCAACGCGCGCGCCGTCATTTACTGCCCCGTCAGAAAGCTGGGCATCGTGCAGGCACACGCCGTTTTCCGTAACCATAAGGGGCATATTGTACCGCTCGCTGAAGAAACGCAGCACCCAATACAGTGTGCTTGGGCAAAGCTCCCAGCCCAAGGCATTGCGGGGAATGCCCGCCGCCGGAACCTGCCGATACTTTGCGCTGCAGGTATAATTCAGCGGTCTGTAAACATTGACCCCCACGAAATCCAGCTTGGGGCAGCCTTGCGCCAACACCTTATTGCCTAACAGCCTTTCGGTCATCTTGTCATCAGTTCGTCCCTGCAGGATCAAATCAGCCCATATATTGCTGTCAAAGATTTTAAGACCGTTGGAAAAGGTGATTTTTCTGGCTTTCTCGATCTCATCGGGGGTTTCTTTTGGGGGAATGTATGCCGTTACGGCAAGCGCCACACCCACCTTGACCTCGCATTTTGCGTATTTCCGAATGGTTTCGACAGCCTTTGCATGGCAAAGCAGAATGTTCTTCATCAGCCGCGGAGCCTTATAAAAAGCTTTCTCGAACGGAGCGTGGTCACCGCTTCCATAGCCTGCGCTGAAAAACACAGACGGCTCATTTATGGTCATAAAATATCGAACTCTGTCCGAAAGTGCTTCCACCACAGTTCTGACATAGTCGGCAAAGTATTGCACTGTTTTTTCGCTCATAAATCCGCCTTGTTTGTATACCCAAAGCGGCATATCCCAATGGTACAGGGTGCAAAGCGGTTCGATGCCGTTTCTTTTCAGCTCATCCACCAGATCACTGTAGAATTGCAGACCTTTTTCGTTGACACGGTTCGATTCCGTCATAACGCGCGACCAGCTGACAGAAAAGCGATAGGACTTCAAACCCAGTTCCTTCATCAGCGCGATATCCTCTTTATATCTGTGAATATGGTCACAGGCGACAGAAGGATTCTCTCCGTATTTGATTTTCCGCGCCGGCGGGTTATCCCAAATGCTTGGGGTACGCCCATTTTCATTCCATGCGCCTTCGATCTGGGCGGCGGAAGTAGCCGCGCCCCACAAAAAGTTGTCGCCAAAGGTATGCTTCATCATTATCCCTCCCATTTTTTGTTGCGTGCCTTGATTTCTGCCTGCTCCTTGTCGATGACCTTTTCCACGTTCAGGAAAATCAGCAGCACCGCCAGAACAAGACCGGTAATGGATTCCAGCCCTACAAAGCCGAAGGTGATCACGTTTTTAACGGCGGCGGTCTGCTCAGTCGCTGCAAGAACGCCGTTCACAATTTCCGGTGCGATGTAACCGCTTTGGGCAAGCAGCCCGTTGAATATGCCGGTGCAGATGCCGACCATCGCCACGGCGATGATGTTGTTGATTCCCATCGCAATGCCGTCGCAGCGGAAGCCCGTTTTCCACTCCATGTGGTCAAGAACGTCGGCAAACAGCGCCATAAAGACATAGGCGCAGGGCAGCCCGCCGATGTTCTTGATGAATTGCCCCACCAGCATAACGGTCATATGGGTGGGGTTCATCCAGCAAACGGCACTGCCGATGGCGTACAGCACAAAGCCCACCGCCGTGACATTGCGCTTACCGAATTTCTTCGCCAGCGGCCACACCGCAAAAATGCCGATGCCCATGGGAATACCGCCGATAACCGAAATCAGCGTCTGGGTAATGCCGTCGTTATAGGAACCCAGCACATAGTTGCAGAAGTAGACAAGGCTGATGTTTTTGATGGTGCCGCCGATCGTTTGGATCAGAAAATAGGCGTAGATTATAAGCATATATTTGTCGGTAAAGATCGCCTTGAGCTGCCTTGCAAGGGGAACGGCAGCGGCATTGCTTTCCCGGCTTTCCAGCGTGACGCGCTCTTTGGTAAAGTAGTATTCCAGCAGCGTCAGCGGCAAAGCCAGAATGGACAGTACGCTCATCAGCGCGATCCACTTGCCCTTGTCCACGCCGATTTTGGGCATAATGACCATGGGGAACACCAAGGCAACCAGAATGCCGCTCATCATAATGGAGGCGATCTGGTTGAATACCGACAGACCGCCCCGCTGGGTGGTATTTCGGGTGGACAGCGGTACCATAAGACCATGGCTCATATTAAAAATGGTATAGGCAAGGGAATAAAACAGGTTGTAGCTGATCATGACCCAGATTGCCTGCTCTGTCGGGGTGCCGTTCGGCACCGTAAACAGAAGAATGCCTGTAACCGTCAATAACGGAGCCGATAACAGCAGCCAAGGACGCGCCTTGCCTTCCGGCGTATGTGTGCGGTCAATGATATAGCCCATAATCACATTGGTGATGGCATCAATGATTTTGGAAATAATGGGGAAAACGACAAGGAACGCGCCGCCCCAAAGGGAAGTCAGCTTCAAAACATCCGTATAGTAGACATTCAGATAGGTAGCCAGCACAGCATTGAGCAGCAGCGCCCCCGCAGGTCCCAGAAGATAACCAAACCATTTTTCCGATGCGCTGACATCCTGCGTTTTCACCCTGCTCTTCAGCAGCGGGCTGTCAAACAACCGTGCGTTTTTCATTGCTGTTCTTCCTTTCCTGCGATGCCGTATTTTTGTTGAAAACGAAGCCGCTTTCCCGTTTGGCAGATAGTCACAGTTTTATCTTGTATTCTCCCTCGATTTGTATCTATTATAGCATGTGACACGCCACACGCTTTACACCGTTGTATTGATTATGTTATAATGGTAACGTTTTGAGGTGAAAGCAATGCGCGAATACGATTTGCAATATATCTGCAGGGTGATTGGAGACCTTTCCGGCTTGCCTATCCGCGGCTACCGGAGCGGACGCCGTCTGCACTATCATTCCGTAGCAACGCTGCCTGTTGATCCTATTGTTGTATGCCGGGACAGCATTGAACGGATCACTTCTCATGTGGGATACTATGTGACAGAGCAGTTTCATTACTATGGGGTCGTAAACAGCGGGGACATCAAAATCGTCATCGGTCCTTCCCAGCAGGTTTTGCAGGCCGATCAGGAGCTGCGCAAGCTCGGCTTTCAGGCGGATGTTTCCCCGGAAGATATGGAAGATTTTGTACAGGGCATGAAAAGCATTGTCTGTATGCCGTTGGACACCCTTTTGCAGATCCTCTGCACGATCAATTACTTTCTCAACGATGAAACGCTGGGCATCAAGGATATTGCAATATGCGAGGCGGAACAGACGGATCTACAGCGCCAGTGGGCACAAAGGCACAACGAGCAGCTTTTTGCCTCTGCTTTTGCAGGCGATACGCTTCCGGGGCGCGGCCACAACACCTACGATCAGGAGCAGCAGATCCTACGGTTGGTGCGAAAGGGAGACCTGCCGTCTCTTACAAAGTGGATGGACGCTGCGCCCGCTATATGGGGCGGTGCTTTGGCCTCGGAGCAGCTCCGCCAAATCAAAAACACCTTTATTGTGACGGCGACGCTGGTTTCAAGGGCTGCCATTCAAGGCGGTCTGAGCACAGAGGAATCCTTTTCCCTCAGCGATGCTTATATACAGAAGTGTGAGCATCTGCAAACTATGGAGCAGATCAAAAATTTGCAGTATTATATGGTGCTGGAATTTACAGACCGGGTCAATCGCATCCGCCATGGCGCAGAACCAACAGAGCTTACCGTTGCCGTGTCCAACTATATCCAGCAGCACCTTTCCGAGCCTATCCGCGTTGATGCAATTGCAAAGGCGCTTTTTATGAGCCGCCCGCATCTTTCTGCAAAATTCAGGCAGGAGGCCGGAGAAACGCTGACAGATTTTATATGGAAACAAAAAACGGAGGAGGCAAAACGCCTTCTCCGCTACTCGGACAAATCCTTCAGTTCTATCGGTGCCTATCTCGGCTTTTCCTCCCCCGGGCATTTTTCTCAGGTATTCAAAAAATATACCGGGAAAACGCCCTCGGAATATAGAGACAGATTCAAGTAGTTGCAGAACAAAACATGTTAAAAAGGCGGCCTCCTTTTCTCCGCAGGAAGGAGATTTTTATGAGCAAGAAGGTATTGATTTTGTCCGGCAGCCCCCGGAAGGGCGGCAACTCGGATATTCTGTGCGATGAATTTCTGCGCAGTACGCCTGCCATGGCACAGGCTTACGAGATGGGGAGGAACGTATAATGGCAGTGAAACAG
>OIYY01001345.1_pt1 | contig 13136 bp, 16 predicted proteins | sample 1588341 | NCBI WGS metagenome assembly OIYY01 (sample SAMN03283287) | human gut metagenome | biome: human-associated habitat; material: feces | host: Homo sapiens | place: Peru | collected 2012
CACCATTTTGAGATGTGCGGATGGAAAGAAAAGAAAATCTGCGTTGTATTTTCAATCGTAAACGCAGTTGGCTGTGCAATCGCACTTGTGCTTATGTATTTTGGTCAGTAATTATTAAAAAATCTACGAAAGGAGTCAGTTATGGCAGGAAGAGATTTAGAGCCTCCACGCCGTTCATCAAGGCAAAGCGAAGCTTATGAAGAACAGCCAAGGCGAAAAAAATCAAAAAAGCAACCAAAAAATCCATTTGATAAAAATTCGGGATTGTCATTTTTTGTTGCAAACGGCGGTTTTGATTTGCCGTTTTTTGCCGCAACACTTGCCCTTGTAACAATTGGACTTGTAATGTTGTTTTCGGCAACTTATCCATATGCACTTCAAAACGAAGGCGACTCCTATTATTATTTCAAGCGTCAGCTCATTTTCGCTGTTGCAGGCGTAATTGTGATGTTGCTTGTGTCAAAGTTGAATTACAAATTCTTGAAAGTAATCGAAAGACCGCTTTTCGTAATTTCAATATGTTTGCTGATACTTGTTTTGTTTTATCATGTTGAAGTTGTAAGAAACGGCGAGGAATTCAAGCGTTGGATTCCGTTAGGCCCAATAACGGTTCAGCCTTCAGATATTGCAAAGTTTGCACTTATTCTTGTACTTGCAGGATATATCAGTAAAAACTATCGCAAGATGAAATATTTTAAAGATGGCGTTTTATTCCCGGCTCTTTTTATAGGTGTATGCTGCGTGTTGATTTACCTTGAAAATCACCTTTCGTGTACTCTCCTTGTTTTTATGATCGGTCTTGCATTGATGTTCTGCGGTGGTACTCGATGGGAATACTATGTTGCAGGATTGTGCTTCGTTGCAGTTGTTGCAATTATTGTAATAAAAAATCCGGATGTCCTTCCCGGATATCAGGGAAACCGTATCAGAGCGTGGACAGACAAAGCGTTCGAACCTCGTGGCTTGAGATGGCAAACCAACAATTCGCTGTATGCTATTGGCTCAGGCGGATTTTGGGGAGTAGGCTTGGGCAATTCAAAACAGAAGTATCTCTATGTTTCCGAGCCACAAAACGACTTTATTTTTGCAGTTGTGTGCGAAGAACTTGGCTTCATTGGTGCAACTTTAATCATCGGACTTTTCGGAATTCTTTTTTGGAGAGGCGTCAAAATTGCACAGAGATGCGAAGACAGATTTTCTTCACTTGTTGTAATCGGCATTGTTGCACAGGTTGCAATTCAAACAATTTTCAATATTCTTGTTGTAACCGATACAATTCCAAACACAGGTATTGCGCTGCCGTTCTTCTCGTATGGCGGTACATCACTGCTTATGCTTTGCTTCGAAATGGGCGTTGTTTTGTCGATTTCTCGCAAAGTAAATACTAAAAATTATTGAGGTAGAAATTATGAAACTTTTATTTGCAACCGGAGGCACTGCAGGTCATATCAATCCTGCACTTGCCGTTGCATCATATATAAAGGAACAACATCCCGATTACGAAATTATGTTCATCGGCACAGCCGACCATATGGAGTCGAGACTTGTGCCAAACGCAGGTTTCGAGTTTAAAACAATTGATATTAACGGCTTTAAGCGTTCATTTTCGCCAAAGGCTATTATTGAAAATGTTAAAACTGTCGGAAAACTAATGAAGTCTGAAAAAGAATCAAAGAATATCATCAAGGAGTTCCAGCCTGATGTAGTTATCGGTTTTGGCGGTTATGTTTCGGGTCCTGTTCTTGATGAGGCTGCAAAACTTCATATTCCAACTTGCATTCATGAGCAAAATGCTTATCCGGGAATTACAAACAAACAGCTTGCCAAAAAAGTGGACAAGGTTATGCTCACTGTTGAGGATGCGGCAAATCATATGGAAGCAAAGTGTGATGTTGTAATCACAGGACTTCCTGTAAGAGGCGAACTGCTCAAAAAATCAAAGTTCAGTGCAAGAATTGAACTTGGTATTGCAGATGACAAACCACTTGTTTTGTCATTTGGCGGTTCACTCGGCGCAGCACCGCTTAATGAAGCAATGTTTGATATTATCCTTGAAGATGCAGAAAAGAATGATGTTTATCATATTCATTCGGTAGGCACAAACGGCAAGGAATATCTTGAAAAATTCGAAGCAAACGGCTTTACAAAAAGAGCAGAAAATATATATTATAATGGCAACGCAGAGGTTAGACTTTATATTGATAATATGGACACTTGTATGGCTGCCGCTGATTTGGTAATCGGCAGAGCAGGTGCATCCTCTTTGTCAGAAATTGAGGCAATGGGCAAGGCTTCAATCCTCATCCCATCTCCGTATGTTGCCGAAAATCATCAGTTCCACAATGCTATGGCACTTGTAAATCGTAACGCAGCAAGAATTTTGCGTGAAAAGGATTTAACAACCGATTCACTCAAGGCTCTTATGAATGAGCTTATCAGCGATAAAGCAGAGCTTGCGAATATTGAAAAGAATGCAAAAGAAATGGCAATCCTTGATTCTCGTGAACGAATTGCCGATATAATTCTCTCTCTTGCAAAATAATTAACACTTTTATTGTATGTTTCATAAACTGCCATAGGTGGTTTTATGAAGTGTTTGCAAATTAACGGTGGCAAAAAATTAGAGGGCAGTATTCGGGTACACGGTGCAAAAAACGGAGTGCTTCCGCTTCTTTCGGCTTGTGTGCTTGTTGACGGAATTACTGTGTTACATAATTGCCCTCGTCTTTCAGATGTTGAAGTAACTGTAGATATATTGCGCTATCTCGGTGCAAAGGTCACAAGAAATGATGACACTTTGATTGTTGATGCGTCAAATATTCATCGCAATAACATCCTTGAGGAATATATGAAAGAGTTGCGCTCGTCAATTATATTTTTGGGCGCTCTTGCTTCAAGAACAGGCGAAGCGTGTTTGTATCTTCCCGGAGGTTGCGAAATCGGACTTCGTCCAATCGACCTGCATCTTAAAGGTTTGAAAATCTTGGGTTATCGTGTTTATGCAGACGGTCACAATGTTTGCGCAGTGAAAAATAATGTTAAGGGTGCAGAGATTGTTTTGCCGTTTCCGAGTGTCGGTGCAACAGAAAACATAATTCTTGCTTCGGTTTTGGCATCGGGAGTTACAACAATTGTCAATGCAGCAAGAGAACCTGAAATTGCCGATTTGGTTTTGTTTCTCAACAAGGCAGGCGCAAAAATTTCGGGAATTTCAACTCCGACGATAATAATTGAGGGTGTAAAGTCGCTTCACAGCACAGAACACACCGTTATTCCCGACCGAATTTTGGCAACAACTCTTATGTCTGCGTGTGCGATTACCGGCGGAAATGTTGAACTTACGGATGTGTGTATTTCTCATGTTATGCCAACACTTCCGGCATTTGAAGAAATGGGTTGCAGAATTAAGGCGGAAGAAAACACGATATCTATTAAAGCTCCGCCTCGACTTAAAAGAGTTAAAAAAATAGAAACTATGGCATATCCCGGATTTCCTACCGATTGTCAAGCGCCTGTTATGTCTGCACTTTCGGTTGCAAAGGGAACTTCGATTGTCAAAGAAACGATATTTGAAAACAGATATAAGCACATCGAACAATTGAATTTGTTTGGTACGGATATTTGTGTAAATGATAGAATTGCCGTTGTAAACGGTGTAAAAAATATCCATTCGGCAGATGTAAGGTGCACCGATTTGCGTGGTGGTGCTGCAGTTGTTATTGCAGGACTTAAAGCAGAGGGAACTTCAACTGTCAGGGATATTTATCATATTGACAGAGGATACGAGAGTATCGAAAATCAGCTTTCAATGCTTGGAGCTGATGTAAAGAGGATGTATGATGAAAAAGAACAGCAAACCAAAAAATCAAAACAATGACACAATGAAGCCACTCAATGATGAGCTTGGCTTCTTTGACCTTGAGCCTCCGAAAATTTATCGTGAGGATCAAACCCGTTCAACTCCGTCAAGACAGCAGTCGCCACAGAGCAAGCCGTCAAAAAAACGCAAAAAGGCTTCTCCGCAGCGCAAATCTGCTCAAAAAACGGAGCAGGGTGGCAATGTGAAGAAGAAACGCAGATTAAAAAAGAAGTTTAGAATTGCGTTTACTGCAATCGGTCTTGTGTTGCTCATTGCGATTGTGATAACTATTTTGAGCTTTACTGTCTTTTTCAAAATAGATACCATCAAAGTGAACGGAGCAAAGAAATATACTCCACAGCAAATCACGGCTGTTTTGCCGATTGAAAAGGAAAAAAATCTTTTTACAATAGACAAAAATGGCGCAACGGAAAAACTTGAAGAAAATCTGCCTTATATTTATAGTGTAGAAATCACACGCAAGCTACCGTCAACAATTATAGTGAATGTTACAGAGCCTGAATATGTTTATTATGTAAAGAACAGTAACAACACATATACCTATTTTGATAATAATTTTAAAATCCTTGAAGCAAATGTTAAGTCTGCACCAAAAAAGGGAATTGAAGTAAAAAAGACTGCGTTTGAAAATGCAGTTCCCGGCAAAGTTGCAGAACTGACAAACAAAGAACTTGTTGATGACCTTCAATCAATTATGAAAACAGTCAACGATTTGAAGCTCAAAAAGATTACAGCAATATATTCGGAAAGCCTTGTAAGTAATTATATTGTATATGATAATCGTATTACAATTAAATTAGGCGAAACAAACGGTATAAAAGACAAAATCTTTACAGCTTTAACAGCTATAGAAAAGCTAAATGACAGCAATCCGGATGCCGAAGGTACTTTGACAGCCACAAATGACAAGCAAATATACTTTACAGAGAAAAAATAACAAAATCAAATAATTCCAACTGTAAAGCAAAATTCTTACATCAACACTTACAAATTGTATAATTTATGCACTTTGCACAACAAACAGGGGTATAAATTTATAAAGGTTGGAAAAAATATTTAGATTATTTTTTAAAAAGTATTGCAAACCGGTTACAAAACTGTTACAATATCAATTGTGAAGCACTAAAAAGTGTTATACCGAAAAAATAAAGACAAGGAGAATAAAAAATGGGTAGATATGAAATCGATACTGACGACAGCAAAGTTGTTTCAATAAAAGTAATTGGCGTAGGTGGCGGCGGCGGAAACGCTGTTAACCGTATGGTTAAATGTGGAGTAAAGGATGTAGAGTTCGTTGCAGTAAACTCTGATAAGCCTGCTCTTGACCAGTCATCTGCTACACATAAAATTCTTATCGGCGAAAAGGCTACAAAGGGTCGTGGCGCAGGTGCAAGACCTGAAGTGGGTCTTAAGGCTGCAGAGGAATCAAAGGAAGCATTGACAGATGTTCTTTCAGGCTGTGAAATGGTATTCGTTACAGCCGGCATGGGCGGTGGAACAGGTACAGGTGCCGCTCCTGTTGTTGCAAAACTTGCAAAAGAAATGGGCATCCTCACCGTTGGTGTTGTTACAACTCCATTTGGTTTTGAGGGTAAGCGTCGTATGCAACAAGCTCAAGAGGGCATCAATGAGCTTGCTTCAAATGTTGACTCTTTGATGGTTATTCCAAACGAAAACCTTAAGCTCGTTTCAAAGGAAAAGATTACTCTTCTTAATGCTTTTGAAATTGCCAATGATGTTCTTCGCCAAGGTGTTCAGAGTATTTCAGACCTCGTAAATGCAACAGGTCTTGTAAACTGTGACTTTGCCGATGTAACAGAAATTATGAAGGATGCCGGCTATGCTCATATGGGCGTTGGTCACGGCAAGGGCAAGGACAAGGCAGAGATGGCTGCACAGCAAGCTATTTCTTCACCACTTCTTCAGACATCTATCGATGGTGCTCGTGGCGTTCTTCTTAACATCACATGTTCAACTGATATCGGACTTGAAGAAATTGATGCAGCATCTAATGTTGTTATGGAAGCAGTTCATCCTGATTGCGAAATTATCTGGGGTGCTAACTTCGATGAGGAACTTGAGGACGAAATGATTATCACTGTTATTGCTACTCGCTTCGGTGAGGACGGTCCAGGTGCACCAATCAAGTCAACAACAGCTTCAAAGCCTGTTGCTCCTCCAACAGAAATTCCTGCTGCTCCTGCAAGCTTCACTTCAAATGACGACGATTCATTCAACGATATCGTTTCATTCTTCAAGAAGTAATTATTGAAATTAATAAAGGACTGTTCTTCGTTGAACGGTCCTTTATTGTTGTGTAAAGTTTTTTTCTTTTAAATTTCATTTCTTGAAAAGGGGATATTACTTTTTGAACAATTTAAAAATTTGAACTGTAAAAGTTAAAACTTTACGATTTCAACACTTTCCACCCACTTTTCCACATTTAAAAGGTGCTATAAACCGTTGCTTCAACTTTATTTCCACATAGTTTTCCACATTTTCGCTAATATAATAGCGTTGTGTAAAGCAAATTACATTACAAAGATAATAAAATAAAAAGCCGTCAAATAATGATTTTCTTTCATTACCTGACGGCTTTACATTTGTAGTTATTTCTTTGAAACGATAATTCCGATTTGCTCGATAAACGACTTAACCTTGTTTGCCATTTCTTGTGGAGTTTCTTTCATACCTTTATCAACCCAGCTGATGATTACTCCGCCTAATCCAAATCCAAAGAATTCTGCAACGGCTGATTGGTCATCACTGATTGGACTGAGATAATTTTTCTTGATGACTTCCTTAATGATTTTTTCAAACTGATTTGTTGCGACTTTTGAAAGATATGAATAGACATCACCCATATTTATTTTTACCGCATTTTGATAGAATTTTTTGTCGTTGTACATTGTGTTGAACAGCGTCAAAAAGTTTTCTTCCATTGTTTCGTATGAGAAGTTTTCAACAAGTTTGCTGATGATTTCATTGTATAGCAACCAGTCAAGAAGCTCATATCTGTCTTGGAAGTGATAGTAAAATGTTTGTCTGTGCATTTCGCACTTGTTTGAAATGTCTGAAACAGTGATTTTTTCAAACGGTGTGGTTTGCATTAATTCTTTCAACGCAGCCGCAATCTTACGCTTGGTAATTTCACTGCATGATAATTGGTCTTTCATACCGTAAACCTCTTGTACAAATATTTTAGTATGTATATTATATCACATTTTCAATTTTATACAAGTGTATATTTAAAAATTAACATTTGTATAATTAAATTTTTGCATTATACATCAAAATTCCGCTTGGCTCAATGTCAACAATTCCGTAATTTCCGTCACGGGCAGAGCCGGGGTTCATATAATGTATAGAGTCGATTGTTTCGACATACGGAATATGAGTGTGACCGAATAAAACTATGTCAGTACCGATTGATTTTGCCTCACTGCAAAGCATTTGATATCCATATTTAACATTGTATGGATGACCGTGAGTGAAAAGTATTTTTTTGCCGCCAAATTCAATTACCTTGCTTGCAGGGAGGTCGGACATAAAATCACAGTTTCCGCTCACCCTGTCAATTTTTATATCGGGATGAAGTTGCAACGCTGTGTCAAGGTCCTTGTTGCCGTCACCTAAAAACAAAAATAAATCCGCATTGTCCTTGTGTCGTTCAATAATGTCAAGAAGTGCCGACACCATCATATGACTGTCTGACATAACTACTATTCTCATTCATATCCCACCTTAATTAATCATATCTTTAAGTAGATTATACTATGAAAGGGCGAGTGTTTCAATGAAAAATATTGATGTTGACGAATTGAAAAAAGCTGTTCAAAGCGGAAACGTTGACGGCTATATGAGCAAAAATCTGCCTCCCGATGCACAGCGAAAAATAAAACAGGTTTTGTCAGATAAAAATGCCACCGAAAAACTCCTAAACACACCCGAAGCAAAAGCACTTATACAGAAATTTACGAAAAAATAGGTATAGCAATGGACAACATAAATGATATTATTTCCTCCCTCTCCGAAAATGATATAGAAATGCTCAAAGGTGTTGCCTCGTCAATTTTAGGCGACGGCAATGCCGATGAACAGAAATCAGCAAAAAGTGATAAAAATTCTGTTCTTGCAAACGGCTTAAATCTTTCGCAAAGCGATCTCAATATGATGCTTAAGGCAAAAACGATTTTTGACAAAATGAACAACACTTCATCAAAAGATGCTGATTTGATTATTGCGCTGAAACCGCATCTGTCGGAGGAATCTCAACTAAAAGCCGATAAAGCAATCCGTATTTTAAAATTGTTTGATATTCTTCCGTACATAAAGGAATTGTTTTAAATGAACGAATTTAATTCAAATGATATAAATGACGCAAAGCGCCGTGTTGAAGAAATGCGAAAAAAAGCAAATAATTATGTTGATTCAAAGCCTTGCAATGATAACCAAGATAAGACGGAAAAAGAAAACAAAAATGAGTCGCCGCTTTCTTTTTTGGGGGATATAACAGGCTCTCTTTTTTCTTCATCGCTCAAGGATAGCTCAGCCGGATTGGTTCTTGCATTGATTTTGATTTTGTCAAAAGAGGGTGCTGACAACAAATTAATTTTGGCACTTTTATATATTTTGCTGTGATACTATGGAATTTTTATAAAATATGTGTTATATTATATCAGTAATAAATCTTTTAGGAGGATGAAGATGTCTAATATAACACATGTATATTTTGACGGATTGGGTATAGATTTTAATCTGCCGTCGGTAGCCTTCAGCGTGTTTGGCTACGACATTCATTGGTATGGAATTATTATTGCTTTCGGTTTTGCACTTGCTGTTTTGTACGGCGGTCGCAAGGCGTACAAATGGAAGATGAGCCTTGACGGAATGACCGATGTTCTCATTTGGGGCACATTGTTTGGCATTGTTTGCGCAAGACTGTATTATGTTGCGTTTGAGTGGGAATATTATTCTCAACATCTCAACGAAATTCCTGCAATATGGAATGGCGGTATTGCAATTTATGGCGGTATCATTGGTGCTCTCATCGGTGCGGCAATTGGCTGTAAAATTGGCAAAATTGATTTTCTCAATCTTCTTGATTTAGGTTCTCTCGGTTTGTTGATTGGACAAGGTATCGGCAGATGGGGCAACTTCTTCAATCAAGAAGCGTTTGGCACTAACACCGACACGGCACTGTTCAGAATGTGGTCGCCTAAAATTCACGACACTTTGGAAAATTCGGCGGCACTCCTTGCACAAAAGGGTATAACAGTTGATCCAAACACAGCGGTGCACCCAACTTTTTTGTACGAAAGCGTATGGTGTTTGCTAAGTTTCCTTGTGCTTCATATTGTTGTAACTTATTTCAGAAAATTTAAGGGCGAAATCTTCATGCTCTATGGTGTGCTTTATGGTGCAGAGCGTATGGTTGTTGAGGGAATGAGAACGGATTCGCTGTATATCGGGTCAACAACCATCAGGGTTTCACAGCTTCTTTCAGCTATAATTGTTGTTGTGGCACTTGCATTCTTTGCTTACTTTATGACGGTTTGCAAGAAGGGCAAATTGCCAAAAGCACTTCAACTTGATGACTTGGATGCTTTAGAAGAAGCAAATAAAAAAGCAAAGGCAGAGCAAAAGGCTGAACTTGAAGAGAAGAAAAGACAAAAGGCTCTCAAAAAGCAGGAAAAGAAAGATAAGAGGAATAAAAAATGAATATTATTGACGGAAAAGCAGTGTCAAAAAAAGTAAAAGAGGATGTTAAGGCAGAGTGCGAACAACTCAAAGCAAAGGGAATTACACCGGGTCTTGCAGTAATTATTGTTGGTGACGACCCTGCTTCACAGGTTTATGTTCACAACAAAGAGGTTGCGTGTGAGGCTTGCGGATTTTACAGCGTAAAATATGCACTTCCGGCAGAAACCACACAGGACGAGCTTAATGCACTTGTTGACAAACTCAATAAGGATGACAAAATCAATGGTATTCTTTGTCAGCTTCCGTTGCCGTCACATCTTGATGACAAGGAGGTTATCAATCGTATTGACCCGCTCAAGGATGTTGATGCGTTCCACCCTGTAAATGTCGGTGCAATTATGATTGGCGATTACAATTATTTGCCTTGCACTCCTGCCGGTGTTATGGAGCTTATCCATTCAACAGGTGTTGATGTTTCAGGCAAAAAGGCTGTTGTAATCGGTCGTTCAAACATTGTCGGCAAGCCTATGGCAATGCTTCTTCTTCACGAAAATGCAACTGTCGAAATCACTCATTCAAGAACTCGTGATTTGGCAGAAATCACAAAAGGTGCAGACATTCTTGTTGCTGCAATCGGCAAGGCAAAATTTGTCAAAGCTGATATGGTCAAGGACGGCGCAGTTGTGATTGATGTCGGTATGAACAGAGATGAAAACGGCAAACTCTGCGGTGATGTTGATTTTGAGGATGTAAAGGATAAGTGTAGCTTCATCACTCCTGTTCCGGGCGGTGTTGGTCCGATGACTATTGCAATGCTTATGAAAAACACATTGACAGCGGCAAAAATTCAAAACGGTATTGAGTAATATGACTATTGAAGAACAGGTTGTAAACAAATTAATAGACAGAGGCTTCCACATTTCTTTTGCAGAATCGTGCACGGGAGGTCTTTGCTGTGGCACGCTTGTAAATGTGTCAAACGCTTCAAAAGTGCTTGATATGTCCTTTGTGACTTATGCAAATGAAGCAAAGGTTGAACTTATAAATGTAAACCCCGAAACTATCGAAAACTACGGAGTAGTCAGCGAACAGGTCGCAGGGGAAATGTGCAAGGGTGTTGCCGAAAAGGCGCATAGTGAGGTCGGAGTAGGCATAACAGGGGTTGCCGGTCCAACAGGAGGCACTGCCAAAAAACCGGTCGGTATGGTTTGCTTTGGCTTTTATGTCCTGGGAAATGTGACCACCCGCACAATGCAGTTTGGCAATCTCGGCAGAAACGAAGTTAGGGCAAAATCGGTTGATTTTGTTTTCAACACTTTGGCGGAATTGCTTGAAAAACAATTTTGAGTGTGCTATAATACACCCGTTCCAAAAAGTAAAAAATAAAAGGCACATCCACCCGATACACCCGACATGCTGATATGGCTCAGTTGGTAGAGCAGCGCATTCGTAATGCGCAGGCCGTCGGTTCGAGTCCGACTATCAGCTCCAAAACCTGCGTAAACACGGCGTTTTCGCAGGTTTTTTCTTTTTCTCAAATGAACTTCAAAATTCAATACGCAATAAAAAATCTCACTCTTTTTTACGGAGTGAGATTTTGTTCGTTTATTCGATTTTTCGCCCAAGACCATCAATTGACCATTAATTTGGGATAAAAGCATTTGCCCAACATATTAGAATTTATCAACAAAGCTGTTATTTCGGGATCCGCATGAATAAATGCGTTTCATCTTCGCCCGCAATATAAGCCCCATTATTCAACATGACCTTCTGCGAAGCGATATTATCCTTATTTACACGAAGGTATATCTCTTCTTCCAAGATAATGCTTTTTGCTTTATCAATAGTAAGTTTCAATCCCGCCGTTCCATATCCTTTTCCTCGCTTATCTTTTTTGATGCTGTAGCCGATATGTCCGGCTCCTTCCCGAAGCGTTTCCGTTAAATAATGTCTTATTCTGAATTCTCCGATTAGACAATCTTGGTCCCACAAATAATAGTATGTTTCGGGAACAAACCAATTCGGCATGTTAACAGGATGCTCATACGAAATCAAGGTTGGCAGGACAGTTTCAATATAGTCCTTGTATGAAACACCATTATACTGATTTGTTAAGCCGTTTTCATCAACAGGTAATGCTGTTGTGTATTCCCATTGAGCGACAGTGTCCTGTATATTTATTTTTCGCAGTTCCATCACATTATTACCTCTGCAAATCATAATTTATCAAATTTATTATACCATACCTTAAAGCATAAACTCAACCGCCGATTATTCGGCGATTGAGTTTATGCTGGAAATAGAATTTTCTTCGTATCCTTGCCTGCGCTTTCTATCAGATTACCCATTGTGTTTGCAACATTTTCTTGCATGGAATCCGTTACATGCATATAGGTGTTCATTGTAAAGCCGGCATCCGTATGACCGAGCATATGCGATACTGTTTTAATGTCCATTCCTTGTTCAAGGGATAAGGTTGCAAAGCTGTGTCGTAAATCATGGAAGCGTATTCTCGGCACGCCTGCTCTGTCCTGTATTCTGTGTAATCTTCGTGTGACTGCTGAGGTATCTCGTATCTCTCCTGTTACAGATGACGGGAATATGTATTTTGATTTTGGCACTTGATTTGCTTTTAACTCACTTAATAACCGAATACACTCATCACATAATCTTATCGTTCTGATAGAACTTTTTGTTTTCGGTGTGTTGATTTTTACCTTAGTATTGTTGTGTGCTGAAAGGAAGTCTATTTATGATAGAAAAAGAAAATGAATATCGAGCAGCACTGTACTGCCGTTTGTCTTCCGATGATGCCTATCTCGTTGAAAGCGGCAGCATACAAACGCAAAAAGCATTGCTGACACAGTATTGCAGGGAGAATAATATTCCTATCTATGACACCTATGCTGATGACGGGTTCAGCGGTACAAATTTTGAACGACCTGATTTCAAACGAATGCTAGGTGACCTTGAAAAGCATAAAGCAAATGTGGTAATAGTTAAAGACCTGTCACGATTCGGCAGAGAGTATGCTCAAATGGGCATGTATATTGAAAATGATTTTGAGGATTGGAATATCAGGTTCATTTCAATCGGAGAAAATATTGATACACTCAATGGTACAGACGTAATACTGATGCCGATAATAAATGTCATAAACAGTCATTATCCAAGAACTAAATGCCCGAATTCTCAACGAACTAATCGAAAAAATCGTAGTCCACGAAAAAGAAATAATCAATGGAGAAAAAATCAAACAGTTGATATGTATTATAAATTTGTAGGAATATGGTAATATAAACTTGAAAAACACCTCTATGAAAACTATAATTGATATAGTGATTATAGAGGTGTTGATTATTATGAATGATGCTAAAATATTTATTAGCCATTGTGCTAATGATTCTAAAATTGGTGAGAAATTTTTGAATTTTTTGTTGTCATTAGGTTACAAAAAAGAAAACATATTTTATTCTTCTAAATATCATAACGGCGTAGAGATAGGAAAGAATTTTCCAAATGTAGTAAGAGATAACTTTATTGGGGCAAATAT
>OIYY01001347.1_pt1 | contig 13125 bp, 11 predicted proteins | sample 1588341 | NCBI WGS metagenome assembly OIYY01 (sample SAMN03283287) | human gut metagenome | biome: human-associated habitat; material: feces | host: Homo sapiens | place: Peru | collected 2012
GTCACTGGCCAGAGTGGCGGTTTCTGCGTTTTACAGTGATTGTAATGGTAAAGATACCAATATGTACAGTCAAAGTAATTGGCATGGCTTCCACCCCCTTTCAGGAGTGTAGCCAACCGCCTATCCGTATTATGGCAATGCTCTTCCCGACCCCTTCATGGGGCCAGGTACATGGTATCAGAAAAGAGAATATTTGTCAAATCGTAAAAGAGCCATCTCACACCTTGGATGAGATGGCTCTTTCCATTTTGATACTGTTTAGCTCAGTCCGTTTTCGTAGGTGTAGACCTCGCTGGCGTCCACCATTTCGAAATAGGCCTTCAGAATAGGCTCGGCCACAGGGGCCATGGAGGAGCCGTGGGCGGTCTTCTCGCCGAAGATGGCAATGGCAACCTGGGGATCATCCATGGGGGCGAAGCACACGAAGACGCCGTGGTCAGAGCCGCCGGAGGAGTGCTGGGCGGTACCGGTCTTGGCGCAGACGGTGATCTTGCTGGGCCACTGATTGGCATCGGCATCCTCGCAGCCGCCGAAGTATTTCCGGGCGGTGCCGCCGGGCATGGTGACGACCCGGCGCATACCCTCGGTATAGGTCTGGTAAGTCACATCGGAGATGTTCATCTTGCTGACCACCTCGGGGCTGTTGGAGTAGACCAGGGTCCGGTAGTCGGAGGAGGTGACCCGGTTCAGGAAGGTGGCCCGGTACCGGACACCCTGGGTGGCCAGGGTGCTGGCATAGACGCACATCTGCAGGGGGGTGAATCGGTTCTCGGACTGGCCGATGGCGGTCAGGACTCGGTCGCCGCCGTTCCAGGCCGCGTCAACGCCGGTGTAGGAGGCTTTCTTACTTTCCGCGTTGGCCCGCCAGCCCACCTTCTCCACCAGCTCGATGCCGGTAGGCTCGCCCAGGCCTAAGCCCTTGGCGGTCTCATCCATCATGTCGATGGTCATTCGTGCGCCCAGCTCATAGAAGAAGACGTTGCAGGATACCTTCAGAGCGTCCTCGGCAATCAGATCGCCGTGGGTATAGGAGTAGTGACTGCCGGTCCAGACCAGGCAGGTGGGGTGGAAGTCCGGGAAGTCCGGGTTGTCGAAGTAGCCCGTATCCTTAATGATCTCCCCGGGGCTGTAAATGGGCTGACCCGCCTTGGCGTTTTTAGGACCATAGACATTCTCCATGGCGGCTATCAGGGTACACATCTTATAGGTGGAGCCCGGGGCGTAGGTAGCGCCGAAGGCCCGGTTGAAGAAGGGGTTTGTGTCGTCCTTGGAGATGGCCTCCCAGTCCTCGTTCAGAGTGGCCAGGTTGTAGGTGGGATAGCTGGCGCAGGCCAGGATCTCTCCGGTCTTCACCTTCATGACGATGATGGCCGCGCCCTGGGCATCCAGGCCCTCGTGCTCGCCCTCCGCCGTGTTGATCTCCGGGTCCGTAATGTTCTTCATGACCTCCGCCAAGGCATCCTCGGCGGTTTTCTGTAGGGAAATGTCGATGGTGCTTTCCACGTTGTTTCCGGCCACAGGCTCCTTGTCCTTGATATAGGCCTGGGACACAATGGTGCCCTCCTTGGTGACCTTGTCCAGACGGGAGCCGTCAATGCCGTGGAGGTACTCCTCAAAGGCCTCCTCAAAGCCGGCCTGGCCGATCTGGGCATCCATGGAGTAGTTCTGCTCCTTGTACTTGGCCCAGTCCTTGGCGTCCATGCTGCCCATGTAGCCCAGGATATGGGCACCGTAGGTGGTGTGGTACTCCCGGACGGTGGAGGATTCTACCATCAGGCCGGGGGTATTGAGCTCCAGCAGCGCCGCCAGATCGTCACTGGATACGTCGGAAATGAAGACGTAGCTTGGCAGGTAGGAAACGCCCCGGAGGTCAAATTCGTACCGCAGGCCGATGACGGCCCGGGCCTCCTCCTCGGTCCAGGTCTCCGGGATATCGTACCGCTTCCGCATTTTCTCGATGAGCAGAGGGGCGGTGATGTCCGAGTCCCAGTTGCAGTCGATCATGTAGTTCTGGAAGTAGCCCTGCCAGGCGGTGGTGTACTGGTCCAGGGTGTATTCAAAGGGCCGGGTCATGGTCACCGGCAGGTGGTCCTGATGCTCTACCTGCAATTCCTCGCACTTTTTCAGCAGGGTGTACAAGTATTCGTTCCGGTTGTCGGCGGATTTGATAACGAAGTGGTTGAAAACCAGGTCGTAGGAGGCACGGTTGCCTACCAGGACCTTGCCGTTCCGGTCCAGAATGTCCCCACGGGCGGCCCGGACGGTGGTAACGGTGGAGTAGAGGGTGGTGTTGTCCGTGTTGCCGTCGGTCTTGATGATCTGTAGATCAAAGAGCCGGACGGCGTACAAAAGCATAATAAAGCCGAAGAGTCCCAAAAGGGCTCCGGCACGGAATCGGGTCAATCTTTCCATACATGGTCTCCCATTTGTCCGATGCGGTAGATAAGCTGATACAGCGGGATCATCAGCACAATGCTATAGGCCGCTGTTTCCAAGAAGTAAATGCCCCGGCTGAAGTGGGTCAGGCCCATGAACAGGGCCGTGATGAAGAGTCCTACCTCATACACCAGCATGGTCAGGCTGCTGCACAGCAGATTGGAGACGGTGCTCCGCCGCCAGAACTTCTGCCGGAACAGGGCGAAAAGAATGGAGGGGAAGGTGATGAGGGCCACGCAGTAGGCCCCCGGAGCGGAGCCTGAGAACTGGTAGAAGGCGCTGGCGAGCAGGGCGAAGATACCCCCTACCTCGCTGCCCTCCATAATGGCCACCAGGATAATGGCCGCCACACCCAGATCCGTAGTGGCACCGAAGAGCCGCCACCTGCTGAGCACGCAGTCCTGAAGGACCTGGCAGATCATGCAGGTGAAGCACAGCAATACCCACCGGAGAAGGGTGGTGCGCTGCTGCCTGGTAAAATGCAGCCTTTTCAGAAGGGGGTTTTCCTGGGCATCCGGCCGGAATTCCTCTTTCTGGGCCTGGTAGCGGGTGATGGCATCGGCCAGGACCTGCAAAACCGAGGTCTTTCTCCGTTTTGGCCTACGGCGCTGGGCTGGCCTCTTGCTCCCGGACCGGCTGGCCGGGCGCTTGCCGGTGGAGCGCTGCTGGGCGGAGGCGGGCCGCTTACGTTTTTCTTCCATGGCCCTTACTCCGTTGCCGCCGAGGCATCGGTGGCCGTGGTGGTGGCTGTGGTGGAATCCGTGGCAGCGTCTGTGGAAGTGGTGCCGCTGGAAACGTCTGTGGTGTACTGGGTGATGATGAAGATCTGCTCCAGGGAGTCAATGTCCGCAGCCGTCTTCAAAATGGCGTACTTGGCCACGCCGGTCTGCTCGAAACCGGCATCCACAATGGAGCCCACGATGAGCCCCCGGGGATACACGGTGGAGCCGGAGGTCACCACCTCCTGGTTGTTCCGGATAATGGCGGCAGAGGGCAGATAGTCCATTTTCAGGTACTTCTCGTTGCCGTCAATGTAGCCGCCCTTCACCATGCCGTTGTAGCCGGAGTCGGAAATGGTGGAGGAGACCTCCAGGGTGGAGTCCAGCACGGTTTTTACCTCCGCGTAGTTGGGGCCCACCTGGGTCACCAGGCCCACCACTTCGCCGTTGGCGGTAACGGCGCACATATTGGTGGTAATGCCGGAATTGCTGCCCTTGTTGATGGTCAGCACGTTTGTGAAGTCCGTGGAGCTCCAGCCGATGATATAGGCATCCAGCATGACGTAGCTCTCGTGGGTGGTTTCCAGCTGGTTGAGCCTGCGCAGACGCTCGTTTTCACGGGTGGTGGCATCGGCCTGACGGGCGGTGTCCTGCATCTCGGAGAGCTGCTTTTTCAGCACCTGGTTCTCGGCCTCCAATGCCTCGTACCGGAACATATAGCTGTAGTATTTCTCTACGGTATTGGTCAGGGTGGTGGCCGCGGACCGGAAGGGGGTCATAAGACCCTGAACAAGAACGTCCGGCAGGGACCGGTTGGTCAGGCCCGCCACAACGGACAGTGCCGCCGTCACCAGGGCGGTGAGCACCAGAATGATTTTCAGTTTCGTGCTGAACAGCTGCTTCATGCTTCCTCCTCCATCCAACCAGGGATGGCTTTCTTCAAAATTTCGCCCAGGCGGCACACAGGAAGACCCATCACGTTGTAGTAGTCTCCTTCGATCCCCTGGCAGAAGAGGGCTCCGCCCCCCTGAATGCCGTAGGCCCCGGCCTTATCCATAGGCTCCTTGGTGGCCACATAGCTGTCGATCTCCCCTTGGGACAGGGGCCGGAAATGGACCTGGGTCACCTCGGTAAAGGTTTCGGCCCTGTCACGGTACAGCACCGTGCAGCCCGTCATGACCTGGTGGGCCCGGCCGGACAGGAGGCCAAGCATCCTCTTTGCCTCCTCTGCTGACCGGGGCTTTCCCAAAATTCTGTCGTCACAGACCACAACGGTGTCCGCGGCGATGACGGCATCCCCTTCTTCCCGGGGCACCGCCAGGGCCTTCTCCCGGCTCAGCCGGGCCACCTCGTCATAGGGCTTCTTCCCTGGGTCCATGGTCTCGTCAATATCCGCCGGATGCACGGCAAAGGGATGGCCAAACAGGGCCAGCAGCTCCCTCCGCCGGGGAGACCCGGAGGCAAGAATCAATTGCAATTCTATCGTCCTTTCCATTTTGCCTTCCCCTACGGGGAAGGTGGCTCGGCGAAGCCGAGACGGATGAGGGGAAACACCCCCTCATCTTTTCCGAATGCCAAAATAGAGCAGCCCCTGCCCTCTCCTGCCTGGAGAGGGTGCCGCCTCAGCGGCGGGTGTGGAGGGGACCCCTACAAAATAAAACCGGGCTTTGTTGAATGGGAAAGGTTGTCCCCCTCATCCGTCAGGGCTGCGCCCTGCCACCTTCCCCGTAGGGGAAGGCTGCCTCCGGCGGGGGCTGCTTACTCCACGCCCCGCAGGTACAGCCCTCTGGTGCAGGCGCCGGGGTCGAAGCTGGTGGGTGTCAGGTACTCCTCCAGGATCCGGTCCACCTCCCGGGCGTTTTCCGTGGTAAAGTTCAGCCGGATGGCCCAGAGGCCCAGCTTGCTCAGGTCGTTCTGCCGGTCCAGCCAATAGAGCTTCTTGCCGTTCAGCAGGACACTGCGGCAGGTGTCGGCCTCCTTCATCACCGGGAAGTCCGCCCCCGTTTTGTCCGTCAGCTTCACGGCGGGGCCTCCCTGGCAGCCGCATTCGCCGGTCTTATTCTTGATCAGGCACTGCTCCGTGATCATCAGAGGCAGGCGGCCGTAGGCGATCATTTCCATATTCACGGCCTTGCTCAGGTCCCGGATCTGGGGCAGGGTCATTTCGATGCTCACTGTGGCCGAGGCCAGCTTCAGGTCCCGCATCACGTTTGCCGAGGCGGAATTGAAGAGGTTCATGCCGAAGTCCCCGTGGAGCCGCATACCGCACTCCTTGGCCACCAGCATCAGGCCGATGTTGCCCACCAGCGCGTCCCGGATCCCCAGGGACCGGACCGTCTCCAGCCGGTTTTTCAGCTTGGGCACCTCCCCGTCGTGGACGATCCGGGGGAGCACCACCCCCACCCGGCCCCGGTTGGCCAGGCTCTGGCACAGCCTGGCGTCGGCGGCCAGAATGTGCAGGGGGATATAGAGCATACTTACCTCGCTATCCAGGAGGGCCTTCGTCAGCTGCTCCCGGGCGGCGATCTGGACCGTCAGCCCAGGCAGGCCTGTGGGGCCCTTGAAATAGGGAATATCCCGGGCCTTTTTCACGGGATGCTCCTCCCGCCGGGCACGCAGGGCCGTCATCTGGTTCAGCACATCCCGGCGCATACCGTTGATGGCGGCGGCGGAGAGCATCAGCCCCGGATCCACATAGGCCTGGACCGAAGCGCAGCGGAAGGGGGTGCCGCCGGTTTTGGCCACCCGGGCGGCAAGCATCTGCTGGCTGAGGGCCACATTCACGGCCCGCTCCGGCCTGGGGCCCTGGGCCAGGGCCATGTGGCCGTCGGCATCCTCTGCCGACAGGCTGCTGCCGTCTACGGTGACGGAGGCCTTGAATTTCAGGTCCACCAGGGGCATCTCCACGCCCTCGTAGCTCTGGCGGACGGTCTGCAAAAACTGGGTATCCTCCGGCTCGTCCTCGTGGATGCCGAACATCCGGGGGGTGACCTTGCCTAAGTAGTAGCCGTTGGTAAAGCCCTGACGGTTGAAGGCCTTGTAGAGGGTGTCGATCATCTCCTGGGTGACCTGGGCCCCGTCTATGGCGCTGCGGTAGACTCTGGTCACCGCCGCCACATACTCAGGCCGCTTCATCCGGCCCTCCAGCTTCAATGATGCCACCCCCATCTCCTCGATGGCGGCGGTGTAGTGGATCAGGCAGTTGTCCTTCAGACTCAGGGGATACTTATTTTCCCACCGGGAGTAGCCGTAGCTCTGGCGGCAGGGCTGGGCGCAGCGCCCCCGGTTGCCGGACCGGCCGCCGATCATGGCGGACAGATAGCACTGGCCGGAATAGCACATACACAGGGCCCCGTGGCCGAAGATCTCGATCTCGATGGGGGAATGGGCGCAGATGTAGCTGATCTCCTCCCGGTTCAGCTCCCGGCTGAGGACCACCCGCTGGATGCCCATGGCGGCGCACATCTGGACACCTGCCAGATTGTGGACCGTCATCTGGGTGGAGCCGTGGACCGGCACATGGGGGGCAATCTGGCGGCACAGCTGCACCACGCCCCAGTCCTGGACGATAAAAGCGTCCACCCCGGCGCTGGCCGCCGCCCGGATCAGATTGCGCAGCTGCTGCATCTCCTTGTCCGCAACCAGGGTATTGAGGGTCAGGTGCACCTGCACCCCCCGGATATGGCAATATTTCAGGGCTTCGGACAGAGTCTCCAAGGTAAAGTTCTTGGCGCTCTGCCGGGCGTTGAATTCTCCAACCCCCAGATAGACGGCATCCGCCCCGTTCTGCACCGCCGCCCGCAGACTCTCCATAGACCCCGCCGGGGCCAATAATTCCAACATAAGCTCTTCTCTCCATATGGTATACTTGGGTTCATTTTACCACATTCCAAAAAAAAATTCTACCCTATGTGGGTAGAATTCATGGAATATTAAAGGTAAGGGGGTGGCCGGTGCTTTTTTGTCAATCAAACATCCGTCTCCACTTCCCCCGGAAGTACCGGTGGAGGCACACCAGGGCGGTGGTGCCCCAGGTGAAGCCGGTGGTGATCCAGATGCCCCAGCAGCCAATGGCGCTGATGCGGGTAAAGACGTTGGAATAGACAACGCGGCAGATGACCTCCGTAATGCCATTGATCATGGCAAAGGCAGAGTCCCCGCAGCCGTTGAGAATGGACCGGGGCACGTAGATCATGCCCAGGGCGAAATAGAACAGGCTGTTGATCTTCAGAGCCCTTGCGCCGATGGCAATGACCTCCGGCTCCTTGACGAAGATGCCGATGATCTGGGGGCCGAAGCCGTAGGCAATGGGCAGCAGCAAAAGGCTGAAGCCCAGTGCCAGATACACGGATACCCGGAAGCCCTGCTTCACCCGGTCCAGCCGCTGGGCCCCCACGTTTTGCCCGGCGAAGGTGGTCAGGGCCGTGCTCAAAGAATTGTAGGGCTGCTGGACGATCTGCTCCACCCGGTCCACCACCGTGTAGGCGGCCATCACCGTCTCGCCGAAGCCGTTGACCACCCCCTGGAGCACCATGGTGGACACGGAGATGATGGAGGTCTGGGCCGCCACGGGGATGCCCAAAGCCAGGGCCCGCTTGACGGTCTCCGGGTCAAATTTCAGCTCCTCCCTCCGGAGCCGGAACACACTGACCCTGGCCAAAGCGTAGACCAGGCTGATGACAAAGGAGGCGATCTGGGAGATCAGGGTAGCCAGGCCCACGCCGAAGACCCCCAGCCCCGCCCCCAGCACAAACACCAGATCCAGCACCACGTTAATCAGGCTGGCGGCAATGAGGAAATACAGGCTGGTCCTGGAGTCCCCCATGGCCCGGAGGATGGAGGCAATGCCGTTGTACAGAGCCACCGGCACCGTGCCCAGGCAGATAAGCCGCAGGTAGACCGTGGCATCCGGCAGCACGCTGTCCGGTGCCCGCAGAAGCCGCAAAAGGCTGGGGGCCAGGGCATAGCCCACCAGGCTCACCAGCAGCCCCGCGCCCCCCAGAATATAAATGCCCCCTGCCACAATGCGGCGGATATCCCCGGTGTTTTTGGCCCCGAAGGCCTGGGCCGCCAGAATGCCCAGGCCCACGGAAAGCCCGGAGGACAGGGCAAAGATCAGATAGTTCAGGCTCCCGCAGGTGCCCACCGCCGCCAGAGCGTTGGCCCCTACGAAATTGCCCACCACCAGAGAATCCACCAGATTATAAAACTGCTGAAAGAGGTTGCCGATCAGCAGTGGAAAAGTAAAGGTGATCACATGCCGAAAAACACTGCCGCGGGTCATGTCCACACTGCGATTTGCCATAAAACGTCTCCTTTTTCTCATCATTTCCAGGGAATTATACCGGAGAGACCCAGAAAAAGCAATCTCCCAAATTTTAGTGAATTTTTACAATTTCCGCATTTCGTTTTTGGGCAGTTTTTCAGTGGTGGCTGTGGTATACTAAAGAAGCACGGTACGCTTCAACGTCGCACCGTGCCTGAAAAAACTCCTTATTGCCAAGAAATCTGGGGCTGCCGCCGGTTATCGGCACAATCTCTCAGATATAGGTTGATCAGCGTCTGATAGGGGATCCCCTTGCTTTCCGCCAGAGCTTTGAAATAGTCGATGGTACTGCTGTCAATATTGATCGTGATCTGCTTTTTCAGTTGCTTGGCGTAGGGATTTCTTCTTGGATTCAACTCACTGATGTTATATTCGTCTCTCATGATATCACCTCAAAAGCTGTCAAAATAGGCACGCTGTTCGGTCTTTGTGGCCTGTCTTGCCGAGATAATGCGGATGCGGTTTTCCTTGCTGCGATAGCAATGGCTTACAATACAAATTTTCTCCGTTTTGATGGCCCCTATGATCAGGAAGCGCTCTTCCTCTATGGAATGATCCGGGTCGTCAAACAGGAGGGCAAACTCGTCGTAAAAGACCTCCTTTGCTGTCTCGAAAGATAAGCCATGCTTCTTTTTGTTGATTTCATTCTTGTTGGGGTCCCATTCAAATTCTAATGTATCCATAATTATATTATACCTATATAGCACTGATTGTCAAGATTTTTTTGGCATCGAAGCCAGAGGAGGTTTTTTCATGAAGGAATACGAACTGGTGCACGAAATTCAGAATCTGTGCCGCAACAACCAGATGCGGGACGTCTTTTTCGAGGAGGTGGCCTGTGACGATCCGGAAAGCTTTGTCCGCCAACGGCTGAAGGGCAAGGAGGTCCAGCTGACCGTAGACCGGACCGGGCCGGGGACCGTGACCGTCCATACCGTATGCGACGGACTCATGGAGAAGTTTCTCTTCACAGAGCTGTAATCGCCAAGAAGGGCTGTCTCACTTTTTTGAGACAGCCCTTTTTGCGTCAATATTCCCGGACAACGCCCTTGACCAGGCCCAGGATCTGGGCTTCGGTGCCGTCGATGGGGTCATAGCTGTCGTTTTCCGGCATGAGCCAGATCTCCCCGTTTCTCCGGCGCAGGCGCTTGACGGTGGCCTCGTCACCGATCATGGCCACCACGATCTGGCCGTCCTCCGCCGTTGTCTGGGGCCGGACCACCACCTTGTCGCCGCTGAGAATGCCGGCGCCCACCATGCTGTCCCCCCGGACCCGGAGGGCGAAGCAGCTGGGGTCCTCCCAGGGGATGGTGCCCTCCTGGTTTTCTATGGCCAGGATGGGCAGACCGGCCGTGACCATGCCGATGACGGGGATCTGTCCCTGGCGGCTGCCGCTGACCAGGGCCCGCTTCCGGCCCTTGACGGGAGGCTGCTGAAAGACCCCCTTCTCCTGCAAGGCCTGGAGGTGGTAGCTCACCGAAGCGGTGGAGCGAAGGCCCACGGCCTCACCGATCTCCCGGACGGAGGGAGAATAGCCGTTTTCGGCCACAAAGGCATTGACGAATTCAACGATTTTTTCGGCTTTATTGCTGGTTCTGGGCATGGCCGCACCTCGATTCTGTTTGATCGATTTTATAATAGCACAAATGAGTGAAAAAAGCTATGGTTTTTTCGTATCAGCCAGAAAATTTTTTCTTTCCGCCGGGTTTTCTCGGCAAAGGGTTCCGATGCTCCATTTATTTACATTTTTTCTGTTTCTTTTTCCAATAGCTGTGATAAAATAGGACAAAAGGAAGGTGTCACTATGGGCAAATGCCTGATCTTCTGCGCCGGGGGCTTTGAGGGCCTGATAGAACCGGCGGAAGGAAGCTACATCATCGCCGCCGACGGCGGCCTAACTTATGTAAACCAGCTGGGGCTGACCCCCAACGCCATCATCGGGGACTTCGACTCCCTGGACTATATCCCCACCGGGGCGGAGGTCTACCCCGTGGAGAAGGACGACACCGACGGCATGCTGGCGGTGAAGCTGGGACTCAAAAAGGGCTTCCGGGACTATCTGGTCTACGGCAGCCTGGACGGCCCAAGGCTCGACCACACGGTAGCCAACTACCAGCTGCTGCAATACCTCTGCGACCATGGGGCCCAGGGCACCCTGGTGGGCCTGAGCTTCTGCGCCACGGTGATCCGCAACGGAGAGCTCCGGTTTCCCGGCGGGAAGGAGGGGGACATCTCCGTCTTCTGCATGGGGCCGGAAGCGAAAGGCGTCACCATCGAGGGGCTCTATTATGAGCTGCACGACGGAGTATTGACCCCCGGCTTCCCCCTGGGCGTCAGCAACCATTTTACGGAAAAGCCCGCCCGGATCGCCGTGAAGGACGGCTCCCTGCTGGTCCTCTGGCGCAAAGCGGCAGGACTGCCGGAACGGGGGTAACACCCTCCCCCGCCGGAGGCAGCCTTCCCCTACGCTTAAGGTGGACCGGGCTGTGCCCGGGCCGGATGAGGGAAACCCCTGCCCTCTCCTGCTTGGAGAGGGTGGCCCCGCAGGGCCGGGTGTGGAGGGGACACCTATAAGTTAAGGACTGACCCGATGAATGGCAAAGGTTTACCGTTCGCGTAGGGGGCGATGCCCACATCGCCCCGAGACCTGGCGGGCGGAACCGGCTGGTATCAACCTACCGCTTTGTTCTCGAACCTTCGGGCCGATGAAGGGCATCGGCCCCTACGCACGTACCGTTTATCGTACCCCGTCTTTCGTCTATAGGGGTCCCCTCCACACCCGTCCCGGGCTTTGCCCGGTCCACCCTCTCCAAGCAGGAGAGGGCCCCTCATCCGGGGAAAGCTTTGAAAGGAGGTCCTATGCGCACCTACGATCTGGTAAAACGTCCCGGTCAGCCACTGTATGAATCCCTGTATCTGGCCATTCGGGAGGACATCCGGGCCGGGCGGCTGGCCCCGGGGGACAAGCTGCCCTCCAAGCGGGCCCTGGCCGCCAATCTGGAGGTGGGCAAGACCACCGTGGAGGCGGCCTATGCCCAGCTCCTGGAGGAGGGCTACATTGCCTCTGCCCAGCGCCGGGGATTCTTTGTGGAGGCGGTGGAAATCCCGGAGCCGACTCCCGCCCCCCTGCCCCCCCGCCGGGAAGTGGCAGAAGAAGCGGCACCTCTGGCGGACCTCACCGGCAACGGCACCGGCCAGTTCCCCTTCTCCGTCTGGGCCAGGCTCCAGCGGGAGGTGATCCTGGACTACGGCAAGGACCTTCTGTCCCCCATGGATCCCCGGGGGGCCCCGGCCCTGCGGCAGGCCATTGCCCGGAATCTCTCGGATTTCCGGGGACTCCGGGTGGACCCGGAAAACATTCTGGTAGGCGCTGGCACGGACTTTCTGTATAACCTGCTCATGCAGCTGCTGGGCCAGGACAAGGTCTACGGCGTAGAGGACCCGGGCTACGGAAAGATCCGGAAAATCTATGCCGCCGGAGGGGTCCGGTGCCGCCCCATTCCCATGGACGACCAGGGACTGCGGATCGGAGACATCGGCACCGCCCAGGTGCTCCACATTTCCCCGGGGCACCACTTCCCCACAGGGCTCATCACCCCCCAGAAGCGCCGTCGGGAGATGCTGGACTGGGCCAAGAAAACCGGCGGCTTCATCATCGAGGACGACTACGACACGGAGTTCCGTTTTCGGGGCCACCCCATTCCCCCCATGCAGACCCTGGACCCGGAGCGGGTGATCTATATGAACACCTTCTCCAAGACCCTGTCCCCCTCCATCCGCATCAGCTACATGGTGCTGCCCCCTGCCCTTATGGACCGGTTCCGCCGGGAGCTGGGGTTCTACGGCTGCACCGTGGCCAGCTTCGAGCAATACACCCTGGCCAGATTTCTGGACCGGGGATACTTTGAAAAGCATATCAACCGTATGCGCAAGTTCTACCGGGCCCGGCGGAACCGGGTCATTGCCCTGCTGGAAAGCTGCCCCGGGGCGGAGAAATTCACCATCCAGGAGCAGGACGCGGGACTCCATTTTCTGTTGAAGGTGGATACAAGCCTGTCGGACGAAGCCCTGACCCAGGCATTTCTCACCCAGGGCCTGAAGGTCCAGCCCCTCAGCGCCTTTTATACCCAACCCACAGACCTGCACAGCCTGGTCATCAATTATTCCGGCGTAGACGAGGAAAACCTGGAAAAAGCCCTGAAAGGGCTGGTCCTGTAACCCCCGCCGGAGGAAGCACCCGTATCATACCCCCGCCGGAGGAAATGGCCGCCATCACCTGGCAGGCTATCCGCGCGGTGAAAGCGCTGCTGTAACAAAGGCTCCCCTTTGATGGGTGGGCCCAGGAGCACACACAACCCCGACCGCCCTTCCGTCGCCTTCGGTGACAGCTTTCCCAAGGGTGCCTTTCCTTACTTCCGCAAATTTCCGTTGCTTTTTCCATGCAAATGCGGTATAATTTTAACAAACTGTTCCCCACTTTGCGGGACATTGTAAAGGAGTTTATCTGAGATGGGATTTTTTGATTTTTTGAAGAAGTCCGCTGCGCCTGCCGCCCCCGCTGCCCCGGCGTTCCCGCTGGTGCTGGCTGCGGACGCCAAAGGCACTGTTGTGCCGATGGAGCAGATCCCGGACGAGGTTTTCGCA
>OIYY01001348.1_pt1 | contig 13122 bp, 9 predicted proteins | sample 1588341 | NCBI WGS metagenome assembly OIYY01 (sample SAMN03283287) | human gut metagenome | biome: human-associated habitat; material: feces | host: Homo sapiens | place: Peru | collected 2012
TTCACGCAGATTTTATTCTTTCTCACGCGAATTGTTTTTTAGGTCACGCAGATTTCGCAGATGACGCAGATTTTTGACCTGTTTGGTCTTGGATTTCGCAGATTTTTTGTATCTTTGCATTCACAAAAATAGAAATTAATTATGAATCAATTTACAAAGATTATTGCAGCCCAACTCAAATTACGTGAGCAGGCTGTCGAGAATACATTGGAGCTTCTTGAAGAAGGATGCACCATTCCTTTTATTTCCCGTTACCGTAAGGAGAAAACGGGAAATATGGATGAGGTGAATATCGAGGCTATCGCTCAGGCTAACGAGAAGTTGAAGGAAATGGCGAAACGAAAAGAAACCATCCTGAAGACTATTGATGAGCAAGGTAAACTGACAGATGCTCTTAAAGAGCGTATCGAAAACTGTTGGGATGCCACAGAATTGGAGGATATCTACCTTCCTTTCAAACCTAAGCGCAGAACCCGTGCACAGATTGCACGTGAGGCTGGTTTGGAACCTTTAGCGCAAGTTCTGCTTTTTCAGCGTGAACGCAACCCGCTGCAGGCTGCTAAGAAGTTTGTAGGCGACAAGGTGAAGAATGCTGATGCTGCCCTGCAGGGTGCTAAGGATATCATTGCCGAAATGGTGAGCGAGAGCGAGGAGAGTAGAATTCAGATTCGTGGCGAATTCCGCAGGGGAGCCATCATCACTTCGAAGGTGGTTGCCAAGAAGAAAGATGAAGAAGAAGCACAGCGCTTCTCTGATTACTTCGATTTCTCAGAACCATTGAAAAGGTGTTCTTCTCATCGACTGTTGGCTATGCGCCGTGGTGAGGCTGCCGGATTCCTCCGTATCAGTATCTCTGCCGATGACGAGCAGTGCCAGGATAAGCTGAAACGCCACTATGTACATGGATATGGTGAGTGCCAGACATTGGTAGGTGAAGCGGTGGATGATGCCTTTAAGCGTCTTTTGAAACCTAGTATTGAAACTGAATTTGCTGCTCTCAGTAAGCAGAAGGCGGATGAAGAGGCTATTGTTGTTTTTGCAGAGAACCTGCGCCAGCTCTTGCTCGCTGCTCCTTTAGGTCAGAAGCGTGTGATGGCGGTTGATCCTGGTTTTGCCAACGGTTGCAAGACTTGTTGTCTGGATGCACAAGGTAATCTGATTCATCATGAAATCGTTTATCCTCATCCTCCTCGTAATAAGAAAAATGAGGCTACTTCTGCTATCCTGCGCATGGTGAAGATGTATCAGGTAGAGGCGATGGCTGTGGGTAATGGTACGGCAAGTCGCGAGACGAGTGACTGGTTGCACGAAATAAGTTATCCACACCCTGTGGATATCTATGTTGTAAGTGAGGATGGTGCTTCTGTCTATTCTGCTTCCAAGATTGCCAGAGATGAATTCCCGGATGAGGATGTAACCGTGCGTGGTGCTGTAAGTATTGGTCGCCGACTGATGGATCCGCTTGCCGAACTGGTAAAGATTGATCCTAAGAGCATCGGTGTAGGACAGTATCAGCATGATGTGGATCAAACACAGCTTAAGAAGAGCTTGGATACCGTGGTGATGAGTTGTGTAAACTCGGTGGGTGTCAACCTGAATACCGCATCGCAGCATCTTCTTACCTACGTGAGTGGTCTCGGTCCTACTCTTGCCAAGAATATTGTGGAATACCGTAAGGAGAATGGAGCCTTTGCTTCGCGTGCCCAGTTGAAGAAGGTGCCACGTCTGGGGCCATCGGCTTTCGAGCAGTGTGCCGGCTTCCTCCGTATTCCTGGAGCTAGAAATCCTTTGGATAACAGTGCTGTTCACCCAGAGCGTTATGCCTTGGTTGAGCAGATGGCGAAAGATCAGGGAGTCACCGTGAAGCAGCTGGTGGAAGATAAGGATTTGCAGAAGAAAATAGATATTAAGAAATATGTCACTGCCGAGGTGGGTATGCCTACTTTGATGGATATTATGGCTGAGCTTGACAAACCTGGTTTGGATCCTCGTGGAGAGGTTGAAAAATTTGAGTTTGATGCAAGCATCAAGACCATTGAGGATCTGCAGGAGGGTATGGTAGTGCCTGGCATCGTAACCAATATCACCAAATTTGGCGCCTTTGTAGATATAGGTGTTCACAATGATGGATTGGTTCACGTTTCACAGATGTCAAACCGCTACATCAGTGACCCTAGTGAAGTAGTGAAGCTCCATGAGCATGTGATGGTTCGTGTGGCAGAGGTTGATTTGAAGCGCAAGCGCATTGCCTTGTCAATGAAGGGAGTGAAATAATGAATATGAATCAATATATAAATAAAGGTGAAACCCTCGGTAAAGAGGGCTTCACCCATTTTGGAGACAGTACTCATCAAGACAGTTGCTCTCTGTCCAGTATCTCTCAAGACTGTATAGAGTCGGCTTATTGCTTTATTCATCAGAAGCTTCGTGTCTATGAGTTTTCTACCAATCCCACGCAGCGTGATGATATCGAATATGCTATCAGCCAGTATGTGGATGGCATGAATCCACAGCTTTATCAGCTGCTTGCTGATGGAAGAGATGGTTTCCTTCTCGACCATGTAAGTTTTGAGCAGGATATGAGAAAGGCACAGGAGCAACTGGAAAAAATGATGGTGTAACCTATTTATTTCAAATTACATTCGGGAAGAACTGCCATGCATCTTCTTCCTTCTACGGTTTTCAGGATGCATCCGATGGTTTTTCTACCGATGTTTCTATTGACAGGGACTTGATCCTGCGCAATTATTTCTACATAATGAACGCCGGCATTCGGTACATCCATAGGGAGGGTACCTTCTGCCTGCATCTTGCCGTGTTCGAATCTGTCAACATCATCAAATCTGACGTAATGATTGGTCTTGCCGTCAATGAATCCCACACATACAGAGTCCTTGTCTGAGGCAACGGACGCAAAGATGAGTTTTTCGCCAGCGTAACGCTTGAATGCTCTGCCTCGTTCTCTCTGCAAGAGCTCTGCCATCGAAACCTTGCATACCTTTCCGCTTTCATAGACAAGAATGAGCCATCCTTCTTCTTCGTCTTCATGAACAGCCAGTTTCAGGCGATAATCCTGCCAGTCGTCTTCATCCAGTATCTTGTATTCGTCCGTGTCCATCAGACAGATGACTGCCGTGATAGGGCGGTAGCCTTCCTCGTAATCGTGCAATGCATTGTTGCGCAGACGTGAGGTTTGGATGTGGTCGGTGATAGGAGCAGATTCTACATGCTTAGTGGAGTTTTTTGACTCCTTGGTGGCTAGAGTGTTTTCTAACGCAGTCGGCATTTCTTCCTGTGTAACCACGGCATGCGGAATGTGCTCTTCTGCCCATTGTTTTCTGATGGCAAGGAATTTGTCCTTATAGGTTTCGTTTACCTTGCGCGCAGATGTACCCATGCGTTCATAATATACATTGCCTACGGCTTTAGGTGTAGGGCATGGCTCGATGTCGATGATGAGTACCGCATTGCTGATATCCGTATCGAAGTGAGTATGTATATAATGTGCTCCTTCCTGACCGAGATAATAGATAATCTGATTATTGACATATACTTCATACTTATCTCTGGAGCCTTTGAAGAGCGGGTTCTTCAAGTCCTCTTCCAATCCCATTTCATAGCCAATATCCGATACGCCCAGATAGAGATGGCCGCCCTCGGCATTGAGGAAGGCACATATTTCCTGCATAATCTTGACGGTTTGTGCCTGCACATCCACTCGCATAGAGTTTTCCGGATAGATGATGGATGTCTTGAACTCGGTATGGAAATCTTCCTTGCCATAGTTCTTCTTGTTGGAAGATGACTTGTGGAGTTTCAGAAGAGCGCGAATCTTGTCGAGGATATCACCGGCTTGGGTGAGAAGTCCCGATTTCTTCACGAAGTTATGAGAGAGCACGAGCGATGCCAGTTGCTGCAGGTGAGGATCTTCTGTAAGACAGCTCCAACGATACAGGTCTTCGTAGTGTTCCTCGCTATCCAGACAACCGATGATACGCAATTGCATAAAGTCGTGGCGAAGGATGGCATTGCGTTCAAACAATTCCGGTTCCTTTTCGGCGATGTGTTCAATTTTGTTGATATCTACCTTATCTAATGTTGCAAAATCGTTGAGTACCTCCAGGAGCGTAAGTCGACTATCGTAATAACTGGTTCTCTCCTTGCTGTCGAGCATGATGGCAAGAAGTCGGCAGAAATTGAGATAGTTGTATGCCTTGATCTTGTCTTCTTCTAGGGTGGCTTTGGCATCTATGATGCTCATCATTTCCGACACATATACTTTCTCTATAGGCATCGCATTAGCCAATTCATCCTTTTCATTCTTTGGATTGTAAACCTCATGTGCTGCATACCCCAGCATCAGCTGATGGAAAGCATCGGCAAGACTGAATCGGCTTTCCGGTGATTCCCGCAGGAAGGTACCGTTGAGATAACCATTGGTTCCTTCCGTGATGTTATCAACTTCTATCACCATACCTTTTTTCAAATCATCGAGAGTCATGCCAGGGGCAGGACATACGGAAACAGAAAAGCCTTCGCTGCTTACGGCAGGAACACGAGGTACGTCGGATACCTGATTGAAGAGCAGACAGGTGAGGCGAGAGTTATAAAACAGATCGTTTACTCGTACGTCGTCTGCGTATTCGCTGATCATATCACGCATGGCAAAGACATAACTTCCATCATTATTGACTTCTTTTACGTAGGCATGCAACAAGAGGGGCATCCCTTGATATTCAAACGACTGGGTGTTGATGTCGCCAGGGAAGAAAGGAACAACATCGTTTAATACGTCTAATGTTCCCACTCCCTCACAACCTTCTTCTACTACTTTGCATTCAAATAAGAGCTGTCCTGCCAATTGTTTGGTTACGATGATGGTCGTTTCATCATCTATATAGAGTTTTCTGTTTTGCTTTTTTGAGGACTTACGCTTTTGGGAGAATAGAGAATGGTTGATGTATTCCCACAGCTCCTTATAGTGTTCGATGGTAGTACCTACTTTTCCACGTAGTTTTACCGGTGATTTTTCGTCCAGGCGGATGGAAAGTCCATGCCATAATCCCATACGTGAAGAGAGAGGCATATATACATTCTCTTTATCCAAATCCTTTGGCTGTATGGTGATAGCTTGCTCGTTGACGGTGAGAAGAGTTGTTTCATTCTCATATTTGGCAGGTTCAAAACTCTCCACGGTTTCATTGTCCTGTTGGGAGCAGAGCATATTGGCGAGGACGAATGCGTCATCGCTGTTGAAAGGAAGGGCTGCATTGAATTCTGTCGGGGTGAAGAGAGAAAGGAATGCTTTCTGGAGAGTCTTGTTAGGGTCGCTTACATTCATCAGCGAAACCAAGCGATAGAGCAATGCCTGATTCAATGAGTTATCGTAAATCTTATGCGATGCATGACGTCCCAGTATCAGTTCGATGGTCAAAACCTGAATCATGGTTTCCTTGGTTGTTGCATCACTGGAGAGTCTGTCTGTCTGGTGATAGATATTCTCTACATAGCTTTGTAACAGTTTGAGCCATTGCATCTGAAAGGGTTTTCTGTTCCAAAGATATACCTGCTGGCTGCGAAGGGTGGTCAGGATAGACGTGATGAGTTTTTCCATAATCGAAAAGTCGAGCATGAAGATGCATTGCATGATGCAGAACTGCTTGCGTGGATGGTAGATATAGGCACAAGTGGATAGAGTGGAAAGAATCTGGCTGATGGTATGCTCGGCCTTTCCCTCTCTTAATATTCTGATGGCTTGAATGTAGTAAGATATCAGTTCGATGATATCGGTAAATCGCTGTTCGAGCAGCATGCGTTCGGCTTCCTTGCATCGGGGCAGGAGATACTCTCCCTGTAGCGTTTCGATGCATTGGGAATGAATCTGCAGGAGTAATGTCTGTAATTCATCTTGGCTGAGATGATTGGAGATGCCAGCTATCCATCGGTGGCACTCCAGGTCGAAGATGTCAGAAGGCGTATCTCCGAGCATCAGATTTCTGAACTCAGGAGTATTCCAGTTTTCATCGCCTATGATTTCACGAAAATCTTTATCTGAAAGTGAAAACTCCGACTTGTCGGCGCCCAATACTTCTACGAGTTGTACCTCCATGTATTTCTGGCGGAACTTCATCACTCTGCATCTTACTCTAGGAGTGAGCGCTGCATTGATGATGGTATCCCTTTTCAACATTGCCGTGAAGCCGTATTCGTCTTCCAGGTGATAGAAATCACCTAATGTCATCTTGATCTTGAAATCCACCTCATCATTTTCCTTATAATGTTTTCTCATGAGGTGTTCTATGTTCTGGGAAATGAAAACCTTGCCTAGATGGGTTGTAATCATCAGACAGTCAAGTGTCTTAGGGGCGGGTTGCCTCCTTTGGAAGTCAATCTGTCCTACCTTGTAAATTCTGTTTTCTACTTCGATGACGAACTTATGTTCTTCTTCATCAATGCGCAGAACCTTTGCTTTGATATTCTTGTAATTATTCATATAGAATGGTTTTTTGTGATATGATGTTATAATAATACTGCAAAGATATATATATTCTGTGAATTTTCAGTATTTTCTCGTTAAAAAAACTCTAATTTTAACAAAGCATAAAAAGTTGGCATAACGTATGATGTTATGAATATTTTTTGTATATTTGCATTTTCGATAGAACATTAATAAACTAGAGACGATGAAAGCATTTACATATATTAAAAAAGGAGAATTCGCTTTTGTTGAGAAAGCGAAACCTACCATCAAGGATGCCAAGGATGCTATAGTGAGAGTAACAATGAGCAGTATCTGTACCAGCGATTTGCATATCAATCATGGTTCAGTGCCTCGTGCTGTACCTGGTATTACCGTGGGGCATGAGATGGTGGGTGTTGTAGAAGAAGTAGGCGGGCAGGTTACCCATGTGAAGCCGGGCGATAGAGTAACGGTGAATGTGGAGACTTATTGTGGCGAATGCTTCTACTGCCAGCATGGATACGTAAACAACTGTACTTCTCCTCATGGTGGCTGGGCGTTGGGTTGTAGAATAGATGGTGGCCAGACGGAATACGTCAGAGTTCCGTATGCCACTACTGGATTGAATAAGATTCCTGATACGGTGAGCGATGAGCAGGCACTCTTTGTTGGCGATATTCTTGCCACTGGATTCTGGGCAACCCGAATCTCGGAAATTAAGGAAGAAGATACGGTTCTCATTATCGGAGCAGGTCCTACGGGTGTTTGCTGTTTGCTCTGCACCTTACTGAAGAATCCTGGAAAAATCATCGTTTGCGAGAAATCAGAAGCCAGAAGAGCATTTATCCAGGAACATTATCCGCAGGTTCTTGTGGTAGAACCGGAAGATTGCGAAACCTTCGTCAAGGAGCAGAGTTTGCATGGCGGAGCCGATGTGGTGATGGAAGTAGCTGGTGGTTCGGATACTTTCCAGTTGGCATGGAAGTGTGCCCGTCCTAATGCCATCGTTACTATTGTTGCTATGTATGATAAGCCCCAGATGCTTCCGCTTCCTGATATGTATGGCAAGAATCTCATTTTCAAGACGGGTGGAGTAGATGGCTGTGATTGTGAGGAAATCCTGAGCTTGATAGCACAGGGCAAGATAGATACCACTCCTCTCATTACCCATCGTTTTCCGTTATCTAGAATAGAGGAAGCTTACGATGTGTTTGAGAATAGAAAAGATGGGGTTATCAAGGTTGCTCTATATTGAGGTTTTCATATAAGTTGCCCTTTATTGAGGTTTCATGTAAATTGAGATTTCACATAAAAACAGGGCGCAAGCTATTCCTGTTGCGGAAAAAGCTTGCGCCCTTGATATATTTACGATGAGTAAATGAGCTTTTCTAAGATTAGAACTTGTAGATAGCACCAAAAGAAATGTTGCTTGCATCTATGTCAACTCCGAATGTTGATGAGCTCTTGTCCTCTTCTGGAGAATAGCCTCTGTATCCGAGGAAGCCAATCTTTGAGATGAATTCAACATGCTTTGTAAGCTTAACAGCCAAACCTGGCTTGATGCCTACCTCGTAGAAGTCGCCACCGCCCTTGCTTACACTGCCATAACCAATAGTACCCTCGAAGAAGAGATCAACTACCTTGCTCTCAACAGCTGTATAGCGTACGTAAGGAGCAATAGTGAAGGTAGTAGCATCACCAACAGGAGAAATCTTGCAAACTTCGCCCTTCTGGATACCTACCTCGATACCGGCATCCCACTTGTTGTTGAACTGGTAACCAATCTCTGGGATGAGCTTGTAAGCAGTCTTGCTGTCACCATCACCGATCGTGTTGCTAGAGATACCAGCAGTACCACCGATGTAAACCTGTGCGCTAGCGCAAACAGAAACGAGAGCCATCATAAGGCTCAACATAATCTTCTTCATAATTAATCTTTTAAATCGAAATTAATACTTTGTTTCTTTTCTTTTATTGGAATTCCGTGGGCAAAGGTATAGGAAATATGCGAAAAACAAGAATAGTTTATCTAGTTTTCTTGTAAAATATGGGAATTTGTTGATTTAAATCAAAAAACGTGGTTATGTGACGACAGTTTCTTCCAATATCTATGAGTAAGTAGGTTGATGATAACTTCCTGGTTTCTAGAAAGAAAAAATCCTAACCACTTATAATCAAGTAGTTAGGATTTTCTTCGGTGCGCCTGATAGGACTCGAACCTACACGGCCTAAACCACTAGATCCTAAGTCTAGCGCGTCTACCAATTTCGCCACAAGCGCATTTGTGAGTGCAAAGATACAATAAATATTCGAATAAAAAGAAGAAATGAGCAGAAAAAAGCGGGTTTGTTTGTTTTTTACGAGAAATAATGGTACTTTTGCAGGCAAACTGAAAATAATCATGATGAAAAAAATGAATTATACAATAAAATAGTAACAATGAATACAAAGAATCTATTATTGTTGGCATCTCTTGCATTTGCGATGCCATTGTCTGCTCAGAGTCCTCTGGAGGATTTCAAGCGAGACATTACACTCTCGGGTAGTAACTATGTGGCTTATCGCGGACCACAGAAGCAGTTAACTCCGGCGCCTAAGGGATATAAGCCTTTCTATCTGAGCCACTATGGCCGTCATGGCTCCCGCTATATGATTGGCAAGCAGGCGTATGATGTGCCTTATTTCTCCCTGTTGAAGGCGAAGCAGGAAGGTAAGTTGACTGCCAAGGGTGAGGAAACACTGGCTAAGGTGAAGCTGATTCGTGAAGAGGCAAAGGGACGTGATGGCGAGTTGACTCCATTGGGAGCTCTCCAGCATCAGGGGATTACCAAGCGAATGATGGAAAGATTTCCTGAGATCTTTGCCGGTAATACGAATATTGAGGCACGAAGTACGGTGGTAATCCGCTGCATCCTCTCTATGGAGAATGGCTTGCAGCAGATGCTCCGCATGAATCCTAAGCTTCATATCTTCCACGATGCCAGCGAGCATGATATGTACTATATGAATCAGGGAGATAGATACCTGGATAGCTTGAAGAATTCTGTGGGCAGAAAGGTGGTGCAGGAGGAGTTTTCCAAGAAGCATGCCTGCTATAGCCGAGTGATGCAGGAACTTTTCAATGATCCGGTTTGGGTGAAGCAGAATATCAACCAGAGCGACTTGAACAGAAAGCTTTATGAGATGGCTAGCTCTGTCCAGGGTACTGAGTTGAGAGGCAAGGTTTCGCTTTATGATCTCTTTACTGAGGAGGAGTTGTATCAGAATTGGGTAAGTACCAATATCTGGTGGCAGATGGCGTATGGCAATTCTCCTTATACGGGCAATGTTCAGCCATATTCCCAGCGTAATCTTCTGATGGATATCATCCAGAAGGCTGATAGCTGCATAGCTCTTCCGCATCCGGGTGCTACCTTGAGATATGGTCATGATACGATGGTTACTCCGCTTACTTGCCTCCTGGATCTGAATGGATATGGCGAGGAGATCAGAGATCCTGAGAGAATTTCTTCTCAATGGTTTGATTATAAGATTACTCCGATGGCTACCAACCTTCAGTTTGTATTCTATCGCAACAAGGCGAATGATGTACTGGTGAAGGTATTGCTCTGCGAGGATGAAGCTACGCTTCCTATCAAGAGCGATGTGGAGCCTTATTACCACTGGAATGATTTCAAGGCTTATTGCCTGGAGAAACTGAAGGGATATAAAAAGTAAAAATATACAGCAATGCGACGCATATAATCATCTATAGAAAAAAAGGAGGGTGTGTCACAGGTACACCCTCCTAAAAATATATATCAAAAACTTTTCGAATTCTTTTATTGCTTCGATAACCAATCTTTGTCTTTCTGATCTTCTTCGAAATCTTTTTCAGAGAAGAGATTGGTTTGACCGGTCAGTTCATCTATTACCTGCTGCTCGCTTTTTCCTGCATCAGGATCGAGATTCTCTACAGCTTCAGCATTCTTACCTGCGCCTTCAGAATCGCCGGTTGTATCTTCTGCATCAGGATCATCTTCTGCTGGAGGCTCCGGGAATCTTGTCGGTTCTAATTCCTCGATGCTTTCCAGCTTCCATGTCGTCAGGCGCTTACCCTTTGCCTTGAAACTCTTCTGGGCGATGAATTGCTCGGCATCGATTTCCTCGGCAGGTCGGATGGCATCCACACCACCATAGGTAACCTTGAGGCGAGGGAATGGGGTATCGGTGAGCAGGATGAGCTTGCTGTTCGGATTCTCTCCCAGACAATTCTGGTGGCGCTTGGTGGCATCCATCGTAAATCGCTTGATGTATGGATATCCCTCGTTGTCGGCATCATAGAGAATGGCTGTCCATATCTTGTGCTCGTCCCATTTCTCCAATCTCAGGATGTTGTCCTCGTAATGGTTGTTCACATCGAAGTTGGTGATGTAGAATTCGCCGTTGTCGAGTACTACCAGGATCGAGTCATCATCATTGAATTCTCCCAGGAATCTGCCGTTCTCATCATAGTTGATGCGGTTTACATCCGGGTCGAACCAAACCTTTCTTCCTCCCAGGGTACTGTGTCCGTGGCTCTTCAATCCGATGCGGCGGATGGTTCGCTTGGTGAGCAGGTTGCCCTTGGCAGCACGTCCCTTGATGAGGATTTCAGAGAAATCTTTCTCCAGGAAGATGCTCTGGCGTTTCTTGCTCAGATCAGGTTCCATCGTCACCTTGATGATTTCTGCCTCGCCGTTAGGGTTGGCGGTGAAGTAGATGATGCGGCTTCCCGGTGTGCCCTGGGTGATATCGTAGAGCTTGTCGCGTGTCATGGCGGTTACGTTGAATCGCTTGATGAAGTAGTCGCCCTGCTTGCCATCGCGATATACGCAGTTGTAGATGGTTCGCTTGTCGTTCTTCTTGAACACCTGTACGTGGAGGATGTTCTTACCCACGAATATCTTGTCGGCAACCTTGGTTACCTTGAATTTTCCATCCTTGTAGAAGATGATGATGTCGTCGAGATCAGAGCAGTTGCATACAAATTCATCCTTCTTCAAGCCTGTACCCACGAAACCTTCCTGTCGGTTGATGTAGAGTTTCTGGTTGGCTTCCACCACCTTGGTCACCTCGATGGTATCGAAGTTCCTGATTTCGGTTTTTCTAGGATGCATCTTTCCGTACTTGCCCTTGAGATACTCAAACCAGTTGATGGTGACATCTGTCATGTGGGCGAGGTCGTTTTCTATTTCAGCCAGTTCTGCCTTGATCTTCAGCAGGAGGTCATCCGCCTTATCCTTATTATATTTCAGGATTCGCTGCATCTTGATTTCCAGGAGCTTGAGGATGTCGTCGCGTGTGATGTCGCGATGGAAGGAGTATTCCACGTTTCCCTTGCCGTCGATATTGGCGGTGAAGATCTGATCCTTGAACGGCTCCAGCTTGGAGTAGATGAATGCCACAACCTCGTCCTGACTCTTGCTCTGCTCGAACTTGCGCTCCTTGTAGATGCGCTCCTCTATGAAGATGCGTTCGAGCGAGGAGAAGAAGAGCTGCTCTTCCAGCTCGCCCTTTCGGATCATCAGTTCGCGTCGGAGCAATCCCATGGTGCGGTCAACGCTATGTCTGAGCACATCGCTTACGGTGAGGAACTTCGGCTTGTTGTCCTCGATGACGCAGCAGTTGGGCGATATGTTGATTTCGCAGTCGCTGAAGGCATAGAGGGCATCCATCGTCTTGTCCGAAGAAGTGCCTGGTGCCAGATGCACGAGGATTTCCACGTTGGCTGATGTGACATCATCCACCTTTCTTGCCTTGATCTTTCCCTTTTCCACCGCCTTGGTGATGGAGTCGATGAGGCTTCCGGTGGTTTTACTGAAAGGTATCTCGCTGATTACGAGCGTCTTGTTGTCGAGCTTGTCTATCTTGGCTCTTACCTTCAGTACGCCTCCTCGCTGTCCGTCGTTGTATTTGCTTACGTCGATGGCGCCTCCAGTAGGGAAATCCGGATAGAGCTGGAAGGGTTCTCCCTTGAGGTAGTGGATGGCAGCATCGCAGAGGTCGTTGAAGTTATGCGGCAGTACCTTGCTGCTCAAACCCACGGCGATACCCTCGGCACCTTGTGCCAGGAGCAGCGGGAATTTGGCTGGCAGGGTGATAGGTTCCTTGTTTCTGCCATCATAGGAGAGTTGCCTGTCGGTGGTTTTAGGGTTGAATACCACATCCAGGGCAAATTTCGAGAGTCGTGCCTCGATGTATCGGGGAGCGGCTGCACGGTCGCCGGTGAGTATGTTTCCCCAGTTACCCTGTGTGTCGATGAGCAGGTCTTTCTGTCCCATCTGCACGAGTGCATCTCCGATGGATGCGTCTCCGTGAGGGTGGAACTGCATCGTATGTCCCACGATGTTAGCCACCTTGTTGTATCTTCCGTCATCCATGCGCTTCATGGAGTGGAGAATGCGTCGCTGTACGGGTTTCAATCCGTCTTCGATATGGGGCACGGCTCGTTCCAGGATCACATACGATGCGTAGTCGAGGAACCAGTTCTGATACATTCCGCTGAGGTGATGTACGGCAGAAGCATCAAAACGGTTCACCGGCTTGTAGTCGGAGTGTTCCTGAGGCGTATTTTCCTCATTTATCTCGTTTTTATCTTTAATTTCGTCGCTCATATATAGCTTTTAATACTTATTTTATTA
>OIYY01001349.1_pt1 | contig 13114 bp, 14 predicted proteins | sample 1588341 | NCBI WGS metagenome assembly OIYY01 (sample SAMN03283287) | human gut metagenome | biome: human-associated habitat; material: feces | host: Homo sapiens | place: Peru | collected 2012
TAACGAGCCGCTCTGCTTCTGCCCGCGAATCGGCTTCAACAGAAACCGTGCATTGGAGCGTTTCTGTAATTTCCGCATCAAACTTCTTCATGCACACCTCAGTCGATGCAGATGCAGGTCAGCTTGTCGCGGTCGATCATCAGAGTGACACTGTTGCTTTCCAGATATTTCTGGATGGTGTACATATCGCTCATCGTCAGGGATGCAAAATCCCTCTCATCATCGAAGCGGTGGAAAATCACCGGGCCGACCAGATACCGCTTGCCCATCAGCTTAATGATCTGCTTGGGGTTGTAGCGGAAGCCCAGCGGTTCATCTTCGGAAATGCCGATGCCCTCATCTGCTTCATCGAAGCAGGGCAGGATATGCGGCGCATCGTCAGGCCGGATTACGGTCAAATCCAGAACGGGAGAAACTGCTGCAAAGTATGGCTCTGCATTGCCAAGTTCGTTCTGCATGACCATGTGCATGAAAGAGAAGAAGCTGGACACTGTATCGTCGATATGGTCGATTTTCTTGCTCATGATGCCGATGGTCTTTGCAGTATTGAAATCAATCGTATTGTTCATGGGCGTTACCTCGTATAATAAAATAGTAGTATTTATAGACCGCTCTCCAGCGGAATGCTACAATAGTTTCAGGGTGCTGTGGATTGGTGAGGCGTTACTACCGCAAAGACGGTTTTTGGGAGGCTCCAACCACAGCTTCTTTGTTGAAATGTTAATCAGTTAGATACCGCCAGACGGTTTATTTAGAACGAGGTTACAAGAGCAAAGAAGTCTGTGGTCCTGAACAGCATCGAAATAAATACGCCGGAGGTATCAAAATGGTTTGTGTTGGAATTGACGTTGCCAAGGATAAGCACGACTGCTGTATTCTCGACTCGGACGGAACGATTCGTGCCGACTGCATTACCATCCCCAATAACATGGATGGCTTCAAGCAGCTGCTTCAGACGATTCGAGACTGTACCAAAAAGTCAGACAAAATAAAAGTAGGACTTGAGGCTACCGGACATTATAGCTACAACATTCTTGGATTTCTTCTTGACAATGACCTGGCCGTCTATGTCATGAATCCTTTGCACACCAACCTGTACCGAAAAAGTCTCAGCCTTCGCAAAACCAAAACCGATCGTGTGGATGCAAGAACGATTGCAACTATGCTATTGTCCGATGTAGACCTCAAGTCCTACACGGATACAGCATACCACAACGAAGAGCTAAAGTCACTAACAAGATACCGATTTGAGAAAGTTCGTGAAAGAGCCAAGTTGAAGCAGTCGGTGTCCAGACTTGTCACAATCCTGTTTCCAGAGCTGGAAAAGCTCGTTTCCTCTCTCCACGGTGCTTCGGTCTATGCTCTTCTCAGCGAATATCCCGGTGCAAAGCAAATTTCAGAAGTCCATCTCACCAAGCTGACAAACCTTCTTAAAACAGCGTCCAAGGGACGCCACGGAAAAGAGAACGCCATCCAGATTCGAGATGCAGCCAGAGCTTCTATTGGCTCTGTCATGCCTGCCAAATCTCTGGAATTGAAGCATACCATTAAACTCATTCAAGAACTTGACTCCGAGATTAACGAAATCGAAGATTCTATTCAGAAAATCATGGATGAGCTCAATCCACCAATTCTCTCAATTCCCGGCATGGGAGTAAACTCCGCTGCCCTGATTCTCGCAGAAATTGGAGACTTCTCTAATTTCAGTTCGCCTGACAAAATCCTTGCTTACGCTGGCTGCTCTCCATCTACATACCAGTCAGGAAAACTCACAAACTGCTATGCTCATATGGAAAAACGAGGTTCTCGCTACCTACGATATGCGCTTTACAATGCAACCAAATACGTTTGCCAATGGAATCCTGTCTTTGCTGAATACCTTGCCAAGAAACGTGCCGAAGGAAAGCACTACAATGTTGCCTTGTCCCATGCCACGAAGAAACTCGTGCGGCTGATTTATGCCTTGCAGAAATCTGGAAAAGTATATCTTGCAGCTGCCTGATTTTCTCTTGAGCCTGAGTTAAAGCCAAGAACAACTTAGCTGGCGCAGCGAACCCTTGACGAACCGAAGCATTCAAATGCTATCCTGTTTGTGCGAGGGCTGGCTGGGCTTGCTTTACTGTTCTCTCCGTCGCCCTCGCTACTCCGATTCCAGCATTTGAATGCTGTTTGTCAGGGGCAGCGGTCGGTAAACGGATTTTTTCATTTTGGGACTTGACTTTTAATAGTTAGTCTTTTTTAGTGGTTTAAGTATACTGATTTCGCCCCGTAGTTCCAATAAATACAGGTATCAGGCCAATCGTGCTTTCGTGATCGGACGCATGAAACGCATCCTGCCAAAAATCCTATGCGGCATCCTAAAACTTTCTTCCGTTGATCAACTGTTTCAGGATTCTCTTCGCTGTCGTTCCCAGATCATGCCGGGACGATCGTTCCGCCGGAAGAAAAGCAAAACGAAGGGAAGGACTCACTTCAATAATCAAAAAGCAGCTTTTTGATTATCCTTTTTTCACATGCTTTCATGGGACTTACCGCAGTCCTTATTAAAGTGCGCTTTTTTTCAGGTCAGCTACGCTCCCAGCCTGATGTTGCTCCAATTTTTTTAAATATGCTTTTTCGATTTATGGATCGATTTTCTTAAGTTGACGCTAGGTTGACCACATTGGTGCCTGACCCCAATGTGGTCAACTCAAGTTACCATCTAACAGTAACCCCACTTAGTCCTTCTTCATTTGTTTCGAATAATATTTACTGTCAAAATCGCTCTTTTTAATCGTATTATTTCTATAATCTGCGACTAATTGCATTAACTTATCCTGCGGTACACTCATTCCCTTTCCCAGAACAAACAGGTTAAAATGCTTCATCTTCTTTCGCTGCAACTTATCTATACTTTTTGTCAGGGCAGGATGAAGAACATAAATGCAATCATTATTTACATTTAACAAATCATTTCCTGTAATATAAGTTACTTTTGTAGAGTCTAAAAATTCCTGTGTAACATACCCTTCTCTGTTTAATGACGTTGGTATTATTCCTAGCATTCCCAGCTTGTACAACATTGAAAACGGATGATGAATCGCATCACACTTCTTGCAATTTCCTTTACATCTGGATAAACCATTGAATTTTTTGCATACATCGTGAACATCTCGTATAAACATCAAGTTTCTATCAAACAAATTCAGCAACCGTTTGAAATTATTAGTCTGTGCCCAGAAGTTCGGTAACATACTAATCTTCTCGTAATAATAACAAACATTTCCAGATGCAAGAGAAGGGTCATTATTAAATGCAAGTTCGGCTGCCGTTTCCTCAATCAACTCCTTAACCTTTTCCCCTCGACCAAGAACTGTAGCTATTTTTTTAATCTCAGGCATATGTTCTGTTAATACTCTTCCATACTCCTGAATGTCACGAGCTCTGTCAAAAGAATGACGGAAAATACTGTCAAATACAGATTCACTAAGTGCCAGATTATACGGATGACAAAGGGTTTTAACGCCCACAAATGCTTCTTCTTCCCTGCCATCCACCTTCGCCAATGATGGTTCAAATAAATAATCTGGATCCTGGTTTCCAATGCACTCATAGAAAATTTTTCTCTGCTCTTCCTTTGAATAATACAATTCAACATAATTGTTCAATGTTTTCTTGCTGTTTTGTCCAAGCAAATTTTCCTCACACGCAAATGCTTCTTTTCGAATCGTATAGTTCACTTCTATTGTACTTTGAAAATCTGTTTTTATTTGCGATGCCGCAACTAGCAGTCCCAATTGAAGATACTGCCAGATATTAACATGCCGATATTTATCATTATCTTTTGAATAAATACGTAAGCTAATATTTGCAGGTACAGTATATGTTTCACACCCATAACAGCAGTTAAACTTACATACAGTTCCATTATCCCAGCAATATTTCTGTGATTTATTCGGATTCGAACAAGTCGTAATCTGATTACGCTTTTCACATATTGCACATTCAACCGGAGGTTCCGCATTTACTTCCTGAATACTCTGATCCACTTTATCAATAAACATTAAAATTGACTGTCTTCTTGTTTTATTTAATATCTTGACAATTTTCTGTCTAATCAAACATAAAACATCAAACTCGGTTCCCGCCAATTTTACCCAACTCGTATCGGAAATAATATTTTTTACAATTACCTTTAAATCGCAAAAGTTTTCATCCGTACAGCGCAGATACGTATCTTCACATATTTTAGAATCTCTATACCACGATTCAATCATTCTCTTTAATTCGTTGATCTCGTCTATCTCACCTTCTTCATCCTTCAAATGATTGATGAGCTGATTAATTACATAGACAATGATGGAATACTTCCAGAAAACAATCACATTATTAAAGGTTTTAAAACCAGATAATGACTCGATCGTTTGGAATGTAACTGTATCTGTAGCCCAGTTATTACTCGCTGAAGGTTTAACTCCCAAAGGAAGACAAATCTTTTTATTGCTCATCTGTGCACGTTTAATCTGTAACACAAACGTTTTTCCTGCTCCTTTTACTGCACAAACACCCCAAATATTAGAATCCGTTTTTAGAAACTCATCTATCATTTTAGTCGATGTAAACGTATCAAATCGTGCTTGTGTACCAGTTGCATTTTCAGCGTCCGGCAACCAAATAGACTCTCCCTTAATACCCTGTGCCTCCTTTTTCTTTTCCACACTATAAGACACTTGTGGTTGAATTAATTCAAAATAATACATGCCCTTATCTGTTTCAAATCCATCGTAATAGTGAAAACGCTTATTATCTGAATCCCATTTATACGGAAGCACCTCAACCACATTTTTATCACTGCTTTTCAAGTACATCACACAGCCTAAATCTGAATAAGTATCCTTCATTTCTGGTGCTGCTTTTCCACATACAAACTCCGGAACTATCCTTCCAGAAAACAGTTCGACGCTTCTTTTATTCTTTTTATGTAAATCCCCACACAAATATGCACTAACATTCCAATCCGTCATAAACCGTTTTAAATAGCTTTCGTGAGACTGGTGGATCATTTCCACTGGATGATGTGCAACAATAATAGAAGGACAATTTTTTAGTTCACTTCCTAAATTACTGAGATTATATATATCAACAATCTGTTTTAACGTATTATCTCCATTACAATTGATTGCTGTATTCAAATGAATGATATTCAGTCGATTCCCCCATGTTTTAACGCATACCTGCTCCGGATTTCGATAAAAGGTCTCTGCTGTTTCCCCGTAGAAATCTTTAATAAACGCATTATATTCTGAAAAGCAATCCACCAATTTACCCTTTACAAAGTAATCCCGATAACAATCCTGATTCCTATCTACTTCGTTTTCAATGTAATAAGTAAAAGCACCTTTTCCATCACATCCACCAGCGTCGTGATTTCCTGGAATAATAAAAATATCTTTTTTTGTCAAATTAAAAAATACCAGCAATTTTTCCAAAAATATTTTTGCCTTTTCATAGCCTTCTTTAAAATTGTGTAAATCCCCCGTTACTAATATAAATTTTACATATTTTTTATACTCCAAATTGTTATAAGCATCTTCCATTACTTTCCATTCTGTGTTATCAAAAATATGCAAATCCGAAATTTGAAGCCAACCGTATTCAACTTTTTCATTTATCTTCTGCATAATTTTCCCCCATTTTCCTATACCATTTTTATTTACAAATCCGAATACAATTCCTCCGCATACACGCCATCTGCAATAAGCTTTTTAAAACTCTCCGCCACAGCAAAATGGTACATATGTTAATGGGTACAGGCGTGTGCCTGAACCTCCTGCTAAAATGATACCTTTCATGTAAATTCTCCTCTTCTATATATTCGCTTATATTAATTTTAATCATTTCATCTTCTAGTAATAAATGTATGGAAATCAGAACGATATAAGAATATATAAATATCACAAATCCGCAAACAAGTCAGCCTTGTACACACCGTTCTCCAGCATCTTCTTAAAGCTATCCTTTACTGCTGCTACATCCTCGTGATAGGTCATTCCGTACCAAGTATCGTTCGTTTTCAGAACCTTTACGGACATCTTGCCCTTCTTCAGCAGTTCTCCAATATAAATCGGAATCAGGTATTCAGACTTTAACGGATTCTCCGATACTTCCTTCTCAAAGAACTCTTTGAAACCTTCCTCCAGTACACTCAGGAAATCAGGAGTCAAGCCCCACATATTCATAGAAACCAGAGAATTCACATCGACAATCACACCGTCAGCTTCTGCTCCATCTGCAGCCTTTACGATGTTCTTGGTTTCCACAACCTCGGTCAGGTTGTTCTGCTCGTCCATCTTGCAAATACCACGAGTCACACCACCATTATCGGACAGTGTGTTCTTCAGCACAAAACCTGCCATACAGGACTTACCGCCGTTCACCAAATAGTCATGGACGGCTCTGAAGCCCTCTTTGCCATAGTAATCATCTGCATTAATCACAATGAATGGGGTTTTGATTGCTTTCTTCGCCGCAAGCACGGCCTGTCCAGTTCCCCACGGCTTTGTACGTCCTTCCGGCAGAGCTCCCGGGATGTCGTTGATATCCTGGAAAGCGTAGTCTACAGTTACGTTGTGAGAGGAGCAAATTGAGGCAATGCGATCACCAATGACCTCTTTGAACTCCTTCTCGATATCCTTACGGATGATAAATACTACATGGTTGAATCCAGCCTCAATCGCATCGTGGATTGAGTAGTCCATGATGATATGATTAGCATCATCCACCGGCTCCAACTGTTTAATTCCTGTTCCAAATCGGCTGCCGATTCCGGCCGCCATGATAAGTAATGTTGTGTTCATAATTTCTCCCTCCTATGCTCGTGCTTCTTTGAACGGACAGACTTTCAAACACTGATAGCACCGCACGCACTTGCTTTCATCAATCTGCGGATATTCAAATCCTTCCTCGTCTTCCACCATACCTATTGCCTCTTTAGGACAGATGGCAAAACAAGCTGTACAACCGCAGCATTCTTCTTTTCGTTTAAATAATATCGGCAAATCTTTCACAGCAGTTCCCTCCTCATTCAAATTCTTTGAGTTCCTCTAAGGGCTCTTTGCTGGTGTCAATGCACATATTCTCTTTAAGATAATCTGCCACGTTATATCCAGTTCCAGTTAATTCAAACACTTGCCCCTTATGTCCTGTCGATTTAACCCAAACCTGTGAAATCAAAAAGTCTAATGCTTCCACCCATCTTGCAGATTCACGCTGAGAGGAGTTTGCCATGAACTGTTTACCATTGGCACTCACGGATGTACCATCTCCTAAAGTGCTAATTTTAATTATTTGTCCATCTCCCTCGGCCGCATATACAAGGAGAAAAGCGGCATCTGTCGGTACATGATCAGGAAACTTTCCTGATGTTACAATGCCCATTGTTCTTGTTTCCGTTACCACCATTCCACTTTCTATCTCCTGCTGTGCACCACGTCTTTGAGCAATCTCTTGTACTTTACGAACAAACTCGTCTCTATGGCGCTCCCAACGACTACTGGAAAGCACGGGAAGAGAATACTCGGAAACAAGCGTGTCTTTTAGTTCTCCAAGCCTGTGTTTCAATTCATCCTCTGCACCGTCTAATTTAATACCAATTTCTGTTGAATCAACACAACCTTTTATATCATTAAAATCAAATTCCGGTAAAAGGAGCAACGAGTCTGTTGCCTTAGTAAGCCATGCAGCGCCCATCTCGTTCAGTGAGGCCGCACTGTCGTAATAATTATGGCTAAGAGCAAAAATCACGCGAAGATTGCATTGTAAAAATTGTTCCCGCAACCATTCAAAAGTCTTTGCTCCACTCGGAATGCCATGTCCAGGAACAGATGAACATACAATGCTTCCATCTGGCATTCCAATATCTTCAAGCAGCTCCACGAAAACAATCATGTATTCTTTGTCTTTGCTAGAATGCGATATAAATACTTTTCTTGGTTTTTCACTCTCTCCCATCTCATTTACCTCACCGCTATTTAAATCATTCCAAAATTCGTCATCAGCTTCTACAGCCTTTAGCAGGCTCATTATCTGACGATGAGCACCAAATATATTGTTATGATTATCGCAAAGGTTCTCCAATTTATCATGTAACGGATGATTAATAAGTACACGAGAATTGAAAATTTTCAGCTCATCTGACCACTGGTCATACTTTGGCCCCGCAATATATTCAATCATTCCGTCATTTGCTGGGTGATATTCTTCTCGTCCTATTTTTTCTCCACATGCAATAAAATCAACAAGTTTTTCTTTTGCAACAACCACAGCAATCAGCTCCCCCTTAAAATCCAATTATACGCAGTACCTTTTCAGCATCTATCTTCTCAGCAATCCTCTTCGTCACCCATACAATCAGATAACTTCCGGCTGCCGTCAGTACAAAGCATATCAAGAAATCGTAGATCCACATTTGCGAAACCCACAGTGCCGATATAATCTTTCTTACTACAATCAGCACGAGTATGTGAACATAGAAAATGCCGTATGAGTAATCGCCGATAGAAACCATCAACTTTCTGAGTTTCCCATCTTCGTTTTCCATATCTTTGCCTTTCATCAGAACCAGCGCAATCAAACCTGCGTATAGAAAACTTCCGAATCTTATCTGGCTTGATGCAAACCCAATGGCGCAGCCAACTCGCAGCAACACAAATGCCTCTATTATCGACAGTCCAAGCACTGCTGCAATCCACCAGTTCTTCGCTCTTCTACATACATTAACCCACTTTCCCGATCTACAGTCAAGCCTAAAACATAAAATGAGAACCATGCAGGAAAAACCGTCTCGTAGAGCCTTGGCATCAAACCTGTGGCCAAATTATATATGTAGAGTATCACCAAGTATATGGGTGTCACCATATATAGCCATCTTCGGTTCTTCATCCTTACAAGCCAAGGTGTCAGTAGTGTGAGCTGCACTAGCACAACAATATAATAAAACGGTGTGGCCGCCTTGCCTGTACAATAGGCATAGATAATATACACCATCACTTCCGTACCTTGATGGGATTTAGGTTCAGAGCATTGGCGATGGCCTGCAAGGACATCTCAGAATTATAAAGTGCCACAGCAGCATCCATCTGCTCTTTCAGATTCTTCCCGGCATCGTACTCTGGCTTCAACTTCTTCCGACCGCCGCCGGGTTTTCTTGTTTTCTTCATTTTACTCATGCAGCTCCAGCGGCAGACCATCCGGGTCATGGAAGAATGTCATCTTCTTGCCGGTGTAATCATCCACACGAATTGGCTCACATTCAATCCCAATCTCTGCCAGTTCCTTCACTGTCTGCTCTACACTGTCTACGCTGAATGCAAGATGACGCAGCCCGCAGGCTTCCGGGCGGTTCACACGCTTTGGAGGATCTTCCTCAGCGAAAATCTCAAGCTCTATGTGCTCATCGACACGCAGATCCAGCTTCCAGTCTTTACGCTCTGAGCGATAGTTTTCTCTGATGACAGTGAAGCCCAGTTTGTTCACATAGAACTCCTTGGCAGCTTCGTAGTCGGATACGATGATTGCAATATGATGTATTTTTGATAAATTCATTTTGTGTCGCGCTCCATTTCTTTTATTTCCGTTATAAACTATATGAGCACTTTCAAAAATTACCGTGCGAACTTCTGGAGTACAGTTTGTCCACACGGCCGATCTTATTTCAGTTTTTCGAGGATCTCATCCGCACTCATGCCGCTTGCCAGCAGCTTCTTAAGCACTGCTTCAGCCTCGACCTTCTTAGCAGCTTCGGCAGCCTTCGCCTCAGCCTTTGCCTTCTTTGCTTCCAGAGTGGCCACTTCTTTTTCGGCCTTCTTCAAAGCAGCCTTCTTCGCTTTCAGATCAGCCTTCAAAGTGTCAATGTTTGCGGTGATGGATGCGATCTCAGCAGAGAGCGCTTCCTTTGCGGACTGCTTTTCTGCAAGCTGCGTTGCAAAATCAGCAGTCACAGTTTTGGGCTTATTCTTGCTACCTTTGGTTCTGGGCATAGGTGATAACCTCTTTCCTTTTTTAGTGGTTTAGGTATAGCAGAGTGTGGGTACGAGGACAATACCGACCGCAAGTAGCTTATACATATATCTTATCGAGTATTTCCTTATGACAGTCTAATAAATCATCCACAGTATTTATTTGCGAATAGTACTCAGTAAAAATGGAATCTTTATTTAACGGTGTTATACTTGCAATCTGTGGGAATCCGATTAATATTTTATCGTGAATAGCCTTCAGATATTTGTTCATGATTCCTTTTGTCATGATATACTGAATATTATCGCTTGATATTACCGCTAGTACATCACGGAATTGTAAATTTCTATAAGTTCTTCCAGATCTGTTTTTAATTTGCCGATTAAAATGATTTTCAAATTCCCCATATAATTCCGTGTCAGTAATGTCTCTCACTCTACGTGCAAAATCACTACTAGTTTCACTTATGTACCTTTCAATAGTTGTATATGCAGAAGCATCCAACATGTAGTACCGTCCTAAAATTCTAGCCAGTTTTCCTGGTTCCGCAGCGAATGTAGATTCTATGCCATAACCGTTCTGGAATAACACATTAACATCTGCAGAGGTATCCATATCCTTTTTATCATCATTGCCAGCGGATTCCTTTCTAGTACACGGAACACAGTCTGTATCTCGAATGATAAGCCATTTGCAAGAATCAGGGATTACGCCTTTTAAAGCTCTTGAATATGCAACCAGTTTTCCATTAAGTGTATCAATTCCCCTCATAGGAATATATACATTCGCAACCGGTTCACTTTTTCCAGTAACAGCCTCATACTTCGGCTTAATATTATCAAGAAAATCTATATCTGTTTGCCCCTCCACCATAATCAATTTGTTTGCAAATCTCAATTTGTCAAGTTGATTAAGGCATCCTTTTAAATCCTCAAGAGCCACCCATTTTGTGCCGACTTGTAAATGATTCAAAGCCCCCACGCTTTTGGAGCTTTCATCCAAAAACAAAATCTCATTTTCGTCGACTTGCTCCATAAACCGTTCATTATGTGTAATAATAAACATTTGAGCATTCGGAATATTCCTGAACTCCTCTATCAACCTCTTCTGCAGCTTTAAGTGGAGATGAGCATCCGGTTCATCAATTAATAAAATATATATTTCTGGATCAAGATACTCCATTGAGGAAAAAATTTCTGTTAGTTGCAAGAATCCACTTCCATATGAAAAAATATCTTTTCCATTAACTTTTATAGATATATATGTCTTGTCATCCCTATCCGATTCAGAAAACACAAAATCTTCACCCGTGACATTCTTAATATGTGTTTCCACTTCATTAATATGACTTATCACTTTATTTCGTAATACTTCATAGCCTTTTCCTTTAGCTATTTTGTCTAGCACCTGCGCCTTATACATATAGGGTTCTTTGGCCACAATATTAGGAATAGGCCTTGATTCGTTTATACCAAAAAAGTTTGCAAGATTCTTTCCTTGAATTCCAGCAACCATTGTTGCAAAAGATTTAAATGTATTTCCATCAATGTAATCCACTTGCAAGTAAGCATCATCTATATTGCTAACCTTACTTACGGTAAAGCCCAAATCATAACTCTGGCCATTATATTCTATCACCAATGTCACAGCGCATTTTGCATCTTTTCCACTGCATCCTATTGGAAACAAATCCTCGTCATGATAAGCACGGATGAATTCCATGCTTTCAAACTTCAAATGATGTGCTGTAGAATAAAAACCCAATTTATCTTTCTTTAGATTATTATCATAACACATCTTCCACAAATGAATTGCTTCAAAAATGGTAGTTTTTCCAATATTATTTTCCCCAATAAGAACATTAAAGTTTCCCGCCGGTGTAATTTCAAGATGATTAATACTCTTAAACTTATCAATTACTATTTTCTTAATCATGCTTTTACCTCTTTAGGCTCTTATGTATAAAGTTCCATGCATCTCAGCCGATCATAAGATCGTTGCCTGCTGCTCACCACGGAGAGGTGTGTGATTTATCAAAAAGGTTTTTGATTGCTCCGAGCAGCGTAGGGAGCTACCGCTCCCATTATATCACAATTTCATCCAGTTTTACAGACGCTTTCTTGCCTTCGTCACTGCACAATACATCAATCCACCCAGCATACCACCGAACGTGTTGTACACGATGTCGGAGATTTGGAATGTGCCAAGCCGTAGCAACAACTGCAACATCTCAATGCTTATCGAGAAGATAAATGCTATCTTCCCGCTTTGCCACAGGATCTTCTTCCAACCATTCCCTATCTTTTCTTCGAATGTCCACATCACTATGGCAGAAAACGGTACCATCATGATCACGTTCTCAATACACTCCGTTGTCAGCTTCTGTTCGCCGTTCACGGTCTCCCAGATGCCCCAGCCACCCATGACATCACTCAACGGATTCATCCACAGGTTCCGATTCAATAATGTTCGGAACAAAATCATTGATGTCACAAAGGCTAGTAAGAACAACTTCCGGAAGAATACGCTTTCTTTGGACTTCTGATACCATGTTACTATGGCATTCTTCCATCCTTTGCCTGCTGCAGTAGGTTCATAAGCATACAGATAAAAAAACATAGCTAAGAATGAAAGAAGGAGCGAGAATCCAAACGGCTCATAGAGCGCAGTCAAGATGTTTGTGAGGATCTTCCCGAGTATTTCAATAGTTTCTTTCATCATTGTTTAGAGATCACTGAATAGGTCAGCCTTGTACACGCCGTTTTCCAGCATCTTCTTGAAACTGTCCTTAACAGCTGCGACATCCTCATGATAGGTCATGCCATACCAGGTATCATTGGTTTTTAATACCTTAACAGACATCTCACCCTTCTTCAGCAACTCACCGATATATATCGGAATCAAATACTCTGATTTTAACGGATTCTCCGGTACTTCTTTCTCAAAGAACTCCTTAAAGCCATCTTCCAGCACATCCAAAAACTCCGGAGTCAAGCCCCACATATTCATGGAAACAAGAGAGTTTACATCAACAGCTACACCGTCTGTTTCTGCCCCAGTTGCAGTTTTTACAATATTCTTGGTTTCCACAACCTCGGTCAGGTTGTTCTGCTCATCC
>OIYY01001350.1_pt1 | contig 13113 bp, 16 predicted proteins | sample 1588341 | NCBI WGS metagenome assembly OIYY01 (sample SAMN03283287) | human gut metagenome | biome: human-associated habitat; material: feces | host: Homo sapiens | place: Peru | collected 2012
GAAGATGTCACAAAATAGCGAACAGCTGGCTGGAAACGGGGGTAAAGATGTTTTTTGTGATTTTGATGATAGGAATTCTCTTGATTATTTATGAATTTAACAGCTTATAGATTTTCTGAATTGCTTGTAATGCCTTACTTTCCATTCGAATTTTTCCTTCTTCTTCACTTTCTATTCCTTCTAATATCTCGCTTCCCATTAATGCTACAATTGCATTATGAGTATCCTGATTCATATGTTGCAGTTTTTCGTCGTTTTCTTCAATGTATTTTTCGTCAGCTTTCTTCTATAATATTTGCCTTCTGCATTCTGCCGTAGTTCTAAATCGTTCTGCTGTTTCGTCTCTTTCCTGATCATTTGAAATTTCACTTGATACATTCTTTTTTTGTACACTGATATCTTTGATATGAATATCTTCAGTACTGATCTCGATTAGTTTATCTGGTTTTATAATCTGTTCTCCTTGAAATATCGTCGCGTTGAACAGGTCTGCAAAGTTTTCCTTATTTTTGAATAGTTTTTTTATTGGCTCATCTGTTCTTGCCATAGGCTGTCCTCCTGTATGTTAATTCTTTTATTCTTTCGCTGATTTTTATTGATTGCAGATCTGCAAGATTTTATATGACTGTTATTACAGCTTTTGAAATTTATGAATTGATTCTTTGATCTGTTTTGTTGAAAAGCTCTTTTTTATAAATCGATTTATATTCTTACATTATCATATCTTCCACTTATTTACAATATTTATTTTTTAGCAAGATTAAGATAAGAAAAAAGAACGTATTTCTACGTTCTTTAATAACTACTATTTTCTACTGCTTCTTAATCTTTCAGTAGGATCTAATATTTTCTTTCTTAATCTAATATTTTCAGGTGTTACTTCTACAAGTTCATCATCAGAAATAAATTCAATAGATTGTTCTAGTGATAATTTTTTAGGTGGAACTAATTTTAATGCATCATCACTACCTGAAGCTCTTGTATTAGTTAAATGTTTTTCTTTACATACATTAACTGTTAAATCATCACTTCTTGAATTTTCTCCGACTATCATACCAACATATACTTGTGTTCCAGGTCCAATAAATAATGTTGCTCTTTCTTGAGCATTGAATAAACCATATCCAGTTGCTTTACCTTGTTCAAAGGCAATAACTGTACCTCTAGAACGTGTTGTTACTTCTCCTTTATCTGGTTCATATCCTGCAAATATATGATTCATAATTCCGTTACCTTTTGTATCTGTCATAAATTCACTTCTATAACCAATTAATCCACGAGCAGGTATTTTAAATTCAAGTCTAGAATATCCAACTTGTGAAGATGATGAAGTCATGTTAGTCATTTCTGCTTTTCTATTTCCCATTTTTTCCATAACTACGCCAACAAATTCTTCTGGAACGTCTATTGTAACTTGTTCCATTGGCTCACATTTTACTCCATCTATTTCTTTATAGATAACAGTTGGTCTTGAAACTAAAAGTTCAAACCCTTCTCTTCTCATATTTTCAATTAATATTGATAAATGTAATTCACCTCTACCAGAAACTTTAAAGCTATCAGAGCTATCAGTATCTTCTACTCTCAAAGATACATTTGTTTCAAGTTCTTTGTAAAGTCTATCTCTTAAATGTCTTGAAGTAATGAATTTTCCTTCTTTTCCTGCAAAAGGTCCATTGTTTACACTAAATGTCATAGAAACTGTTGGCTCGTCTATATCTACAAAATCAACTGGTTCTATGTGTTCTGGATCACATATAGTTTCTCCTATATTTATGCCTTCAAGTCCAGTTACAGCTACTATATCACCACATGTAGCTTCTTCAACTTCAACTCTTTTTAATCCAGAGTAAGTATATAATTTACCGATCTTTATGTTTTGAACTTTTCCGTCCTTTTTACATAAAGCTACATTTTGACCATTTTTTATAATTCCTCTTTCAATTCTTCCGATACCAATTCTTCCTGTATAATCATCATAATCTATATTAGTAACTAATAATTGTAAAGGTTCATCTTTGCTACCTTCTGGTTCTGGAACAGTGTTTACTATAGTTTCAAATAATGGTTTCATATCATCATTTTTTTCTTCTAAACTATATTGTGCAAATCCATTTTTACCAGATGCATATACAACTTTAAAATCTAATTGTTCATCTGAAGCATTAAGATCCATAAATAGTTCTAAAACTTCATCTACTACTTCTTCAGGTCTTGCTCCTGGTCTATCAATTTTATTAACAACAACTATTGGAACTAGATCTAATGCTAATGCTTTACTTAAAACGAATCTTGTTTGTGGCATTGGTCCATCAAAAGCATCTACAACCAATACAACACCGTCTACCATTTTAAGTACACGTTCAACTTCACCACCAAAATCAGCATGTCCTGGTGTATCAACAATGTTTATTTTTATACCGTTATACATTATAGCAGTATTCTTAGATAATATTGTGATTCCTCTTTCTTTTTCAATATCATTAGAATCCATTACACGTTCAGCAACTTGTTCATTATCTCTAAAAGTTCCACTTTGTCTTAACAAAGCATCAACTAAAGTAGTTTTACCATGGTCAACGTGAGCAATAATTGCAACATTTCTTAAATTTTTCATTTTATTTCTTCCTTTCTTTTTTCTAAACTGTATCTTTATAATTGTACTACCGTTTTACATAATTGTCAACAAAATTTGACAAAAAATATTGAAAAAATCCCTGAAATTTGTATTTTTCAAGGATTTATTATAACTATTTTACTGTATCTTTAAGTTCATAAATAGTGTCTAATAATTTATCACTAAATTTTTGAATTTCTTCTTTATTTTCTGCAATTTCTTTAGTTATATACATAGGCTTCCCATATATTATATTAACTTTAGAAAATAGTTTAGCATTCTTAGTTATATATACCGGTACTATTGGAACGCCTGCTTTATAAGCAATGTATGCAGGCCCAACCTTTGCAGTTCCACGTTTTACATTAACTCTTTGTCTTTCACCTTCAGGAAATATAAGAAGTCTTTGTTTATCATTATTTTTTAATACATGTATTGCATGTAGCAAACTTTTTATATCTTTTTCGCCCCTTCTTATTGGAAATACTCCAAAACATGTAAGAATTTTTCCCCATATTTTTACCTTAAATAATTCAGCTTTAGCCATTATAGATAAATTTGGTGTCTTGGCGTAAATCCATGTAGGTTCAAGCGTGTTAGAATGATTTGGACAAATCATACATTTATCTAAATTTTCCTCATTTTCTTTATTTATATAATTTACTCTGTAAAATATTTTACAGAAAAATACTCTAAAAAACCACCTGATAAAAGCTTTCATTATTTTGAATTCATCCTTTCTAATATCATGTCTGTTATAATTTTTGCGGTCTCCTCTTTAGTATATGGAGTTGTATCAAATTCAATAGCATCATCAGCTTTTTTTATTGGTGCCTCTTTTCTATGTTTATCATCAAAATCTCTTTTTTCTAATGCATTTTTTACGCTTTCATATGTAACATCTTCACCTTTTTTTAGCAAATCCTCAGTTCTTTTCTTTGCACGTTTTTCAATAGATGCTGTAAAAAAGAATTTGTAGTCTGCATTTGGGAATACAACCGTTCCAATATCTTGACCATCTAATATAACACTATTAGTATTTGCCATGCTTCTTTGCAATTCAAGCAATTTATTTCTCACTTCTTTAATTTTAGAAACAAATGATGCGGCCTTTGAAACTTCCTCTTTTCTAATATAAGCTGTAATATCTTCACCATTTAGTAAAACCACTGTATTTCCAGATACATATTCAAGTTTTACATCTATATTATTCAAATTAGAAATTATATTTTCTTCATTAAGTTCAATATTATTCTTTATAAAATAATAAGATAGTCCTCTAAACATTGCCCCTGTATCTATATGAATTATTCCTAAATTATTAGCTATTATATCTGATACAGAAGATTTTCCTGTACCTGGACCACCATCAATAGCAATTATATATTTTTTATCAAAATTTCCCACTTTTTTCCCCTCTACTCTTTATTTTACACATAAAGTATGATATCATATTAAAGAAAAATTGTAAAGTAATTTTGGAAAGTTGGGTGATGTATTTTGAGCAACAATTCTGATATTTTTGATAATAGAATTATAATAATGTATATACTAGAGAGTGCTTCTAAACCTTTAAGTATAGAAAACATTGTTAAACTTTGTGAAGAATTTGAAGATATAACTTACTTTGATATTTGTTCTTATATAGATAGCTTGAGAAATAGCAACTATATAGAAGAAACAATTGAAGATTCTTCTGCTCTATATCAATTAACAGAACTTGGAAATTCTACTCTAAAAGAACTTTTAGAATTGATTCCTGGGGTTAATTTATATAAATTAAAAAAGATGATAAAGAAAAATATTACTGAAGTTAAAACAGACTACTCGATAGATACTGTTATAATTCCAATAAAGGAAGAAGAATATAAAGTATCTTGTTATATTAAAGATGGAAATGATGAATTAGTTAATATTTCAATTTATGCTGGTACAAAAGAGCAAGCAAAAAACATTTCAAAGAATTGGAATAATAATGCTGAAGAAATATACACTAAGCTTTTAGAACTTATGACAAAAGATTAATTTTATATATTAAGGAGAGAAAACTATGATTGATATTAAATTTTTAAGAGAAAATCCAGAAATCGTTAAACAAAATATAAGAAACAAATTTCAAGATAAAAAACTTTGTCTTGTTGATGAAGTTATAGACCTTGATAAAAAATATAGACAAGTTAAATCTTTAGGAGATGACTTAAGAAATAAAAGAAAAACTTTAAGTACTAGTATTGGTAGTCTTATGAAATCTGGTAAAAAAGATGAAGCTGAAGCTGTAAAAGCTCAAGTATTAGAAATAAATGCAAAACTTGAAGAAAATGAAAAAATGGAAAGTGAATTATCTGAAGAGATAAATAAAAGAATGCTTAGAATTCCTAATATTATTCATCCTTCTGTTCCAATTGGTGAAGATGATTCTAAAAATGTTGAAGTTCAAAGATATGGTGAACCCGTTGTTCCAGACTATGAAATTCCATATCATGCTGATATAATGGAATCTTTATCAGGACTTGATTTAGATTCTGCTCGTAGAGTTGCTGGAAACGGATTTTACTACCTAATGGGAGATATTGCAAGATTACATTCAGCTATTTTATCTTATGCTAGAGATTTTATGATAAATAAAGGATTTACTTACTGTATCCCACCTTACATGATCCGTAGTGATGTTGTAAATGGAGTTATGAGCTTTGAAGAAATGGATGCAATGATGTACAAAATTGAAGGCGAAGACTTATTCTTAATCGGTACTAGTGAACACTCTATGATTGGTAAATTCAAAGGTCAAAGTTTGAATAAAGAGGATCTTCCATATAAAATGACTTCTTATTCCCCATGCTTTAGAAAAGAAAAAGGTGCACATGGTATTGAAGAACGTGGTGTTTATAGAATACACCAATTTGAAAAACAAGAAATGATCGTAGTATGTGAACCAGATGAAAGTTATGAATGGTATGACAAAATGTGGTCTTATACAGTAGAATTATTTAGAAGTCTTGATATTCCAGTTCGTACATTAGAATGCTGTAGTGGTGATCTTGCTGATTTAAAATCAAAAAGTGTTGATGTTGAAGCTTGGTCTCCAAGACAAAAGAAATACTTTGAAGTTGGAAGTTGTTCTAATCTAACAGACGCACAAAGCAGACGTCTTGGAATTAGAATCAAAGACAAAGAAAAAAATTACTTTGCACATACACTAAACAATACAGTTGTTGCCCCACCACGTATGTTAATTGCATTTTTGGAAAATAACTATAATGAAGATGGTTCAATAAATATTCCTGTTGCTCTTAGACCATATATGGGTGGAATTGAAAAAATAGAAAAGAAAAAATAATATATTGGAGATTAAAATGTTAAAGAATGTAAAATTTGAAACATCTGTTTTTTCAAAAGATAAATTGGTAAAAACAGATTTAAAGCAAATAGTTCTAGTTGGTAAATCTAATGTAGGTAAATCTTCATTTATCAATGCATTAGCAAATCACAAGGGACTTGCAAAAGTTGGTCAAACCCCAGGTAAAACTAAATGCTTAAATTACTATAATGTTAATAATGAATTCTACATTGTAGATTTACCAGGATATGGTTACTCTACAATGTCAGCTTCAGAAAAAGCAAACACTTCAAAGCTTATCAATTACTACATAGAAAATAATAGTAATATATGCCATATTTTCTTTTTAGTAGATATTAGACATAAGCCTACAAACGATGATAGAATTATGTATGAATGGTTACTTGAAAAAAATATTCCATTTACTATAATTGCTAACAAGGCTGATAAAATAGCAAAAACAAAAATTGACTCTTATCTTTTAGAAATTACTAAAGCATTATTTGCTAAAGAAGAAATTATTGCTTTTTCTAGTCAAAATAAACAAAATTTAGAAATTATAGAAAATAAAATAAATTACCTTATAAAGTAGAAAGATTTTTCTTTCTACTTTTTTTGTAACACGAGCTTTTTTAATTTAATATACTATAACTATAAAGAAAGGTCGTGTAAATATGCTTTTTAAAGGTTCCGGAGTTGCTCTAGTAACTCCATTTAATGAAGATTTAACAATAAATTATGAAAGACTAGAAGAATTAATAAATTTTCATATTGAAAGTAATACTGATGCAATAATTGTATGTGGAACTACTGGTGAATCCTCTACCCTTTCTACTGAAGAAAAGAAGAATGTAATAAAATTTAGTGTACAGTGTTCTAAGAACAAAATTCCAATAATAGCTGGAACTGGTTCAAATAATACAGAAAGTGCAGTAGAAATGACTAAGTATGCTGAAAAATGCGGTGCGGATGGAGTTTTAGTTGTCACACCATATTATAATAAATGCAGCCAAGATGGTCTTTATCTTCACTACAAGAAAATAGCTGATAACACTTCAATTCCTTTAATTTTGTATAATGTCCCTAGTAGAACTGGTGTAAATATCTTACCTGAAACCGTTTTAAGATTATCAGAGGTAAAAAATATTCAAGCTATTAAGGAAGCTAGCTCTGATATATCTCAAATAGTAAAGCTTGCTTCTATTCTACCTAATAATTTTTACATATATTCAGGTAATGACGATCAAATTTTACCTATACTATCTGTAGGCGGTAAAGGTGTAATTTCTGTTGCTGCAAATATATTTCCAAATGAAATACATAATTTATGTTATAGCTACTTTGATGATGATATTTCCAAAGCACAAGAAATACAATTTAAATATTTGAAATTAATTAAAAATCTTTTCTCTGATGTAAATCCTATTCCTATTAAAGAGGCAATGAATTATCTAGATTTTGAAGTTGGTCCTACAAGACTTCCACTATCGCCTATGGATAGAGAAAAATCTAACCAATTAAAAAAATCTATTCTTAAACTTTATGAAAAAAATTAAAAATCCGGTTCTCACCGGATTTTTTTAAAATACATTTGCTACTGAAAGTTTTTGCTTTTCTACAGAATGATTTATTATTCTTTTTAACTCTCTACAAGAAAGTAAAGCCTCTTCCTTGTTTTCTTCTTCGACATATAGCTTAAATTGCAATAATTCTTGATCTATATTTCCTATTTCATCATGGTCTATAAATATTGACCATATGTTATCTAAATTTTGCCATGTATTTTCTAAATCTTTTAAATGTTCTTTTGCTATTTTAAAATTATTATTTTCTATAGCATTTTCACAATACTCGACGTCAGATAAAATATAACTACTACTTTGGCTTAAATACCTTACTTCATACATTCCAAAAAATATAACTAAAAATAGAGAAATTATAAGTATTACCCATTGTTTCATGAAATCACCTCATCCTTTAGTTGATATACGAACTTTGATTCTTCGTCTATGGTACCAACAAGTATATCTTCTAATTTTAATTTTTCTTTCTTTAATATTTTCTCTACTTCTTCTTTTTCGTATCCAAGTAATTTCATGTTACTTTCTGAATACTCACCATCTTCTATAACATTTATTGGTAATGAATTATCGCAATCTTTATATGTTATAACAGTCAAAGAACCATTAGTTTCTATCATAGCATATTTTACATCTTGAATTTTAAAAACGTCTTTTTCTCTTAACTGAACCATTAAATCACTCAAAGTGTACTTTTGTTCTTTTAGTTCTTTTTCTAGTACTTTTCCATCTTTTATTATTAATATTGCACTTCCACAAACTGCTTCTTCAATTTTATTATTTGAATGTGTAATTATTGTAAATGCCATATAAGTTACAAGTAAAGTAATTATTGGTATAATACCATCAAATATAGACATTCCCCTTGATGACATTGGAGCAGATGCGAGATCTGAAATCAATATAATTATTGATAATTCAAAAGGTTGAACCTTCGACAATTCTTTTTTTCCCATAAGTCTTATAACTATAAATATGACTGCATAAAGTATCAATGCTCTAAAAAATACGATTAACATAAGTTATCACCTAAAATTATTTTTTGCATAATTTAGAACTTTATACAAATAATATTAATAAATATTTAGGAGGGTTTTTAATGCAAAATACTTTAACTTTAGAAAATTCAATAGACACACTAAGATTAAAACAAATCGCAGTAAGATTTTTAACTTCTTTATCTATTTTTGCACTTACTGTATTTTTTACCCCAAATTTTGAAATTTCTTCATTTTCTATTTTAATACTTTCATCAATAACAATAATAATTTTGGATTATTTAATGTCTGTTGTTACTGGTATTCATGACATTCCACTTGGACGTGGCATAGTCGGCTTTACCAGTGCATCTATAATAATCTATATTACTCAATTTTTCGTAGATGGCTATTATATATCTATTACAAGTAGTCTAATAGCAGCTGCAATTTATGGTGTAATAGATTACTTCTTACCAAATAAAACTTAATGTATCAGTTTGTTAAAAAAGATAAGCAATAAAGTAAATCTACAAAATTAAAATTTTGAAGTTTACAAAGTACTGCCTATCTTTTTTTTAATTTTTCTTTACTATTTTTGCAGGCACACCCACAACTGTAACGTTACTTGGAGTATCCGAAAGTAAAACAGAATTTGCTCCTATCTTTACATTATCCCCTATTGTAATATTACCCAAAACCTTACTTCCACTTCCGACAATAACATTGTTTCCAATAGTTGGATGTCTCTTTTTTCTTTCTTTTCCAGTACCACCAAGTGTAACTTGATGATATATAGTACAATCATCTCCAACAATAGCTGTTTCGCCAATTACGACACCCATCCCATGATCTATTAAAAGTCTATTACCAATACGAGCTCCTGGATGAATTTCAATTCCAGTAATAAATCTAGAAAATTGCGATATAGCTCTTGCCAAAAAATACAGTTTATGCCTATAAAAAAAGTGGGCTATTCTATGATAGAAAACAGCTTTAAATCCAGGATACAATAATATAACAGAAATTACATTCGTAGCAGCAGGATCTTTTTGAGTTATGTTTTTAGCATCTTCATAAAGATTTTTTATAGTTTTAAAAAAAGAATTCATTAACACCACCTAAACAAGGAAAATACATATACCTTGTCTATTATATAGTATTATATGAATTCTATAAATGTTACCTTTCGTTTATTCTAGTTATTTTAAGTGCTTTCTTTGTTGCATCATCATAATCTACAATTATTGCATTAAAAATTGCCTGATTCTCACTACATTCATATTTAGCATATTGTCCTGTTACAAAACGTTTTAGTGCTACTTCTTTTTTTAGTCCTAAAACACTTCCACGAGGGCCAGTCATTCCAACATCAGTTATATATGCCATTCCAGAATCTAAAATTTCTTCGTCCGAAGTTTGAACATGTGTATGTGTTCCAAACACAAGATTAACATCATTTTCTAAGAAATATCCCATTGCAATTTTTTCAGCTGTAGCTTCAGCATGGAAGTCAACAAATATATAGTCAGCTCCTGCCTTCTTTAATTTTTCAACTTCTTCTTTTGCAACTTCAAATGGATTTCTAGATGCATCTGGAGCTATTTCATTAATTCCAACTTTTCCAATTAAATTTATAACTCCGAATTTATGATTATTTTTTTCTACTAAGATACTTCCATGACCAGTTAAATTTGTTATATTAGCTGGTATTAATAGTCTATCACAATTTATATATTGAGATGCCATCTCTTTTCTATAATATATATGATTTCCCATTGTGATTGCGTCAGCCCCACACGCTAAAATCTTATCATATTCTTTTATTCTAAGGCCCTTTCCATTTGCAGAATTTTCGCCATTTACGATTACAAAATCTATATTTTCCTTTTTTATTATATCGGGTAGTCTTTCTTCTAATTTACAAACTCCAGATTTTCCAACTATGTCTCCTACTGCTAGTATTCTCATTAATATCACCAGAGTCATTATATACTAAAACAAATAAAAATACAAGAAAAAAGCTAAAAAGTACAATACTCTTTAGCTTTTTAACTGTTGTTTTACCTATTTATACGATTTCTCTTATGAACCTGATGAAATATAAAATTTCTGTTTCGAGCTGTTCTCCCTCAAACTTTACTCCCATTTCCTTATTGAAGTAAAGTTTAGCAAAATCTTCGAATCTTTCAATTGCAAGATCTTCACCTGCTTCGTATCTTTCAACTATGTTGACAAAGTTTTCTGGACACGGTACATTGAATCTATCACTGATATATAAAGCAGCGTACATGTTTTCAAGTGTATAGTCAAATGCTTCATACTTTGCATCAAAATGTTTTTCCTCCGGAATACTCGGAACATTCTTAACTTTTTTCTTCTTTGTTTTTATAACTCTTGTATTAACCATATTTTTCCCTCCTATATTTGAATAACGAATGAAAAAAACTTACCTCCTTTTGCTTATTAAAACAAAAAACATTGTAACGACTGCAATTGGAATTATATCATAAGCATTTTATTATTTCAACATTAAACGACATTTTTTCTTATAATTTGACCATTTGGACAACGTCCACCTATTATATCAATTAATTCATTATCTTTGTAAATGTATACCAGTTCACAATTATTGCTGCATTTTCTACATTCTGCTCCAATAGTTTTAAATTTGTATCTATCAATGTTATAATCAAAATCAGTTTTATAATTACTACTTGAATTTTTCTTAGCAATTATGGCAATTCCTAAAGCACCCATTAAATGTGAATTTTCGTCAACATACACCTTTTTATTTAAGGCTTTTTCAAAAGCTCTAACTACTCCTACATTTTTACTTACTCCACCTTGAAATATGACTTTATCTTCAATTTTCTTTCCTTTTCCTAAGTTATTTAAAAAGTTAGTAGCAACTGCATTACAAATACCAGCTACAATATCTTCTTTACTATGTCCAATTTGCGCTTTATGTACTAAATCTGATTCAGCAAAAACAGTACATCTTGCAGCTATTTTAGAAGGATTTTTAGATTGTAGTGCTAATTGTCCTAATTCTTCTATTTCTAATCCTAATCTCTTGGCCTGAGATGATAAGAAAGCTCCTGTTCCAGCTGCACATAAAGTATTCATTGCATAGTCTACTATTACACCATCTTTTATAATTATAAGTTTTGAATCTTGACCACCTATTTCTAATATTGTACGTGCATCTTTATACCTAGAAAGAGTACCTATACCATGAGCTGTTATTTCATTTTTTATAACACTTGCACCTAAAATTTTACCTATTAAATTTCTGGCAGATCCAGTAGTGCCAATTCCATATATCTCTAAGTCTACTCCTTTATTTTTACATTCATCCACCATAGATTTTACTACCATTTTACTTGCCTCTATAGGTCCACCTTCAGTCCATAAATATTTACTTGCTACTATATTTTCATCTTCATCTATAATAACGCCTTTTGTTGATATTGAACCTATATCAATTCCCATATAATACTTCTTATTTTTCAATTTATTAAACAACCTCCTTACTTTCTTCTTTTTCTTTTTTCATAATTAACATATCATAAAAAGCTTCTAGTCTAGTTCTTATACCCACCTCACTACTTTGCATATCAAATGTAAAATAAATTATTGGAATACCAGTATTATTACTTATTTTTTGTAGCATTGGCATTGCATTTATTTCAGGAGTACATCCAAATGGTTTTATATGTATTATACCATCGTATCCCTCATCGATAAGTTCAAGAGTATGTGCGACTGTTTCTGTACCATCAGCTCCAAGTGCAAAAGATATGTATTTTTCAGCCTTTTTTATTAATTTTTTTTCCTGAAATGGTTTATTAATTAAAAGATAAGTTGCTGTAGTATATCTTTTAGTTTTTACTCCCATTTTATATAGTTCTTTTTCAATATAAAAACTAGAATATTCTTCCATAGATGAATATAGCTCTCCAACAATACCAATTTTTAACTTTTCTTGTTGTTTATCTTTATCAATTAATCCCAAGTTATATAGCTCTTTAAAATAATAATTTTTTATTCTATGCAGTTGATTTTGTCCCTTTATATTTTTTATTTCATTTAAAAACTTCTTGTGTAGTTTATCAAAACTACCTTCTTCTTTTTCAAATACTCTATTATCTCTATAATAATTTTCAAATTTATCTATTATTGTAACTAACTTTAATGTAAAAATAAATCTACCTACAAAATGTACAAAGTTTAAGTTTGGATTTATTTCTTTAAATTTTGAATACAAATTTTTTACATCCACACCATTAGAGGTAAATAGAATTATATATTTAAAATCATATCCCATATCCCTTAGAATTTTTTCTTGCACCTCAGCATAATACCCATATCTACAGCCACCACCAGCTTGTATTAAAACATTTGCACCATTTTCAAGCGATTCAATAAAATTTCCCATATTATATTTAAACGGTGTACAAACATAATCAGGGCTACTTTCTTCCCCATATTTTTTAGTTCTTTCACTCATATTTTGGGGAATCATAATTTGAACATCTTCACACCCCAATACATCATTTAAAAAATTATAGACTGGTACATAATAATTTCCAATATGCG
>OIYY01001351.1_pt1 | contig 13108 bp, 9 predicted proteins | sample 1588341 | NCBI WGS metagenome assembly OIYY01 (sample SAMN03283287) | human gut metagenome | biome: human-associated habitat; material: feces | host: Homo sapiens | place: Peru | collected 2012
CACTACGACATATTTGTTATATTTAATTGTCACTCATAGTGGCGGTATCGGTATATATCTTATATACAGCTCATCTCGCTCACGCTCGAACTCACTTTCCTCCTTGCAAAACCTGACATTTAGTCAGCTTTTTCAGGAGTCCTTGCCACTACGACATGTTTATTATATTTAATTGTCACTCATAGTGGCGGTATCGGTAGGAACCTTTGAAAATCTTACCACTACGTTTTGTCAACTGTAGGGTGGGTAAAGCTACATAAAACTTAGAAATTATAATCCAAGCTTGAAGTGCGTACCCACCCTAAAATTCTAACATAAAAAATCTTTTGTTACAAATGTAACACTTATATTGACTCAAAATTATATCTGAAAGAAAATATTCCTTGTGAGGTAAAAATAAAATGAACGTATCATCAATATCACAAAACGATAGTTTTACACCAAGACGAAATTTATTTATCAGATATGCAAATAGCTTTATGTCAATGGCTAATGGCAACTCAGAAGCTGTTGAAAAAGCACAAAAAGCTAATCCTGAAGATAGCAAGATTAATAAAATCAAAGGAATTGAAACTCTTACGATTTTCCCTAAGCAAGTTATTGATGGTAAAACTATTATTACTGCTTAAATATAATGTTTTGTTGGGCAGGTATTCCCAACAAAAATATACTAAGGGTGTTTTATACGTAAAAATAAACCCTAACCCTCTCCATAGGAGAGGGAATGACCGAGGATTGTTGATTTAAAGTTTTTAGGAGAAAGTATGATTTTAAAGATTTTTAGAATGGAACACAATCGTTTTGTTCCTGAATACAAGACAGAAGGTGCTGCCGGCATGGATTTGTGCGCAGCTATTGATGAAGAAATTACACTTCAACCCTTAGAAAGAAAATTGATTCCGACTGGTTTAAAAATCGAGTTAGAACACGGTTACGAAGCACAAATCAGACCACGTTCTGGTTTATCTATCAAGCACGGTATAAGTCTTATCAATTGTGTTGGCACAATTGATGAAGATTATCGCGGTGAAGTTTGCATTCCGTTAGTAAATTTATCAAATGAGCCATATACTATAAAGCCTGATGAAAGAGTTGCACAAATGGTTATTGCTCGTTACGAACAAGCAAAAATCGAAGTTGTTACAGAACTTACTGAAACAGAACGTGGCGCAGGTGGTTTCGGTTCAACTGGAAAAGTTTAAAGAAGAATTTGTTTTTATATTATGGATTGCACAAAGCAAATTACAATTTTATGTAACAAAGTAATCCATAAAAACGTAGAGAGTGCAATTCTTTGCACCAATAACTTTTTCCTGAATTACAATTTGTCAAACTCGCGTTTAATTTTTTGAATATCTTGCCACATAAGCCATTTGGGGCTTCCTTTTGTGCGAGCATCATTTCTTAGCAAATACGAAGGATGGAAAATCGGCATAAGTTTTGCGCCGTATACTTTATCATCTCCGTCAAACCATTTGCCTCTAATCCTTGTAATTCCGCCGACATCGCCCAAAATAGATTGTACAGCAACATTCCCGCAGAGTAAAATTATTTTGGGTTGAATAATATCAATCTGCGCTTTTAAATATTCCCAACAAGCCTCTTTTTCTTCAGGTAACGGATTGCGGTTATCAGGCGGACGGCATTTAATCGTATTACAAATATAAACATCGCGCTTACGTGACAAACCGACCGACTCAAAAATTCTGTCTAAAAGTTGTCCCGCTTTTCCGACAAAAGGTTTTCCTTGTTTATCTTCATTAAATCCCGGAGCTTCGCCTATAAGCATAAGTTTTGGATTAGGAACACCATCTTCAAAAACAACATTAGTACGAGTTTCGCACAAAGAACATTTGTGGCATGCCAAACATTTTTGTTTGATTGTTGCTAGTTCGTCGTACACTTCTTTCTCCATGATTGTTGTTAATTGCGAATGTTTGATGTGGAATGGAAAATTGAAAATGGTAAGTGGAAAATTAAATTCAAAATTTATAATGTTTTTTGGTGCAAAAAATTGCACCCTATATCAAAAATAATATTTAAAACAATTTTCCATTTTCAACTTTCCATTTTCAATTTATTCAGGCTTGTATCAATTCTTTAACCTTATTTCTCTGAACTGTAGCTTTCTTTGTTCTTGGTAAAGCTTGTTTAAGAACATTGATATTTATCGGGCGTTTGTATGGCGTTAAACGTTGAGAAAGGCGTTTAACTTCATCCTTCATCATTTTGTCTAAAGTTACATCGTCATATTTTGCTTTAAGCTCTTCTGTCGGTACAACAACTGCTGCGATATCTTCAGTACCGTCTTTTGCTCCGCCTTCACGAGAAACACCAAATACGCAAACTTCTGCAAACAAATCGCTTTTTTCTAAAACTGATTCAACTTCTTCAGGGAAAACTTTTTTACCACCAGAAAGTACAATCATGTTTTTTAAACGACCTGTGATATAAACTCTACCTTGGTCATCAATTCTTGCTTTGTCGCCTGTGTGGAACCAACCATCTTCATCAATCGCTTGTGCAGTTAGTTCAGGTTGATTGTGGTAACCTTTCATTACAGACGGTCCTCTAAGTAACAATTCGCCGGATTCTTTGTCAATTCTAGCTTCGTAGCTTGGAAGCGGTTTACCGACAGAACGCAAATCTCTATGACGTTCAACATTCACTGTTACAATCGGGCTTGTTTCGGTCAAACCGTAAACTTCATAAACCTGAATACCAACTCTTTGGAAGAATTTTGCTACATTCAAATCCAATGGTGCACCACCTGACATACAGCCTTTAAATGAACCACCAAAGCAGTTATGGATTTTTCTGAACATGATTTTTTTCATCCAAATGAATGGAACAAATTTTGCAAAATGGTAAAGTATTGGAAACATTTTTTGAGAGAACTTAGACGTGTTCTTCATTTCTGCTTCCAAACCTGTTTTAAGCAATTTCAAAAACGCTGGAACAACAATCATAAAATTGATTTTTCTGTCGCGCATAATATTTAAAATATCTTTCGGTTTCAAATTATGTGTGTAATAAACTGAAAAACCAAGATTCAAGAAGGTTGTAAACCCTACTGTCATTTCGAATAAGTGGTTCATTGGAAGAATTGATAAAATTCTAACATCGCCAGGCGGTAAAATCTTATCAAAAGTAACTTTCAAGCCGTTCAACTGTGCCAACATATTTCCAAAAGTTGTTTCAACACCTTTTGGTTTGCCTGTTGTTCCAGAAGTATAAATAATGAAAACAGTTGACTTGCTTGAACGATGACGCCATTTACAAGTGTAGTTATTTGGAATTGTATAAATACTTTGCAAATCATCATTTACAGGATGTTCGTCCATTACGATAATATGTTTTAAAGATGGAATAAGTTTTTGCAATTCTAAAGCTTTATCAATATAAGATTGCGAAACAAGCATTACTGAAGGTAAGCAGTCTGAAAGAATTGATTGAAGCTCGTATTTTGTTAATTTGATATCCAAAGGAACTGTAATTAAACCTGAAATTACAGACGCAAAAACGCAAGCACCGTATTCTGGTTTTGATTCTGAAAGAATTGCAAGTTTTTCGCCTTTTTGAAGCCCTAAATCGTTCATTAAATAAGCCGCAAGTCTTCTTGACATCAAGCCTAAACCATCATACGTAAGTTCTTTCCAACCAAATTGAGTTTTCATACCCAAAGCGATTTTGCGTGAGTAATGGTTTGTTCTATCTTCTAATAACGACAATACGTTGCTTTCACGTTCTTTCATACATCCCTCCTGACCATCAGCCTTATAGATATATGTATTATACCAAATCATATAAAATTGGTGTATATGTCTTAATAAAATTTAACTTAGTAAAAAAGGACATTTCAAAAAAACTTTTTTTATTACAAAATAATTCTTACTTTTTCTTCTTGCTTTTTCAAAGAAGAAAAAGTAAGCAAAAAGAAGAAACTTTCATTGTTTTCTACAACCTTGCGGTTGTTAAATCAAATGGATATTGCGGGTGAACCCGCACTCTTTCGCTCGCTAAAAACGCTCGCGGTGCGAATATCGACTATTTATTTAGTAGGGAAAAAATTGTGAAATTTTTCATAAAATCTCATTCAGCTTTTAGCTTACAACTATCCGAGTTGTTTGATAGTTGCAACAATCTTGCCAATTAAAATCAAATCCATAACCGATTTTCCGCCAATCGTACGAACTCGATATTCAGGATTATCAGATTTAATAATAATTTCATCCAAATTCTTAGAAAGTCTTTTAACAAAAAATTCTCCGTTATAGCAAAAAACATAAATCTTATTATCTTGTATTTGATTACCTGACCAATGCTCAACAATAAGCTTATCACCATTATCAATTGTAGGTGCCATACTGTTTCCCGTTGCATTAATCATTGAATACAATTTGTTTTTGGAATAGCCACTAATCATTGAAGTTGAAATCGGAAGCTTAGTCTTTTCGCTAGAAAATACAATACTGCCTTCGCCACAACTTGCAAAGACATCTGTATAATAATCAATATAAGCAATGTCATCAGGCATTTCGCCAAACATGCTTACATTGAAAAACTCCTCAACTTTTTTTAATTCACTTACGGTAACTTCACTCTCATTTTTAATTCTATTGCTGATTGTCTGACGAGTAATTCCCAAAGCGTCAGCCAACATAGACTGATTAACAGCTATGCCAACCCTTTTGGATAGTATTGATAACAATTCGTCAAGTTTCATGTTTCACCATTTGCAAATTAACACTTGACATTTGTATCATATTATCTTACAATAAGATACAAATGTAAGCTTATATCTGATATTTAAGCATATATTTTTGATTATGTCAAATAGCAAGGGAAGAGGATTTTAATGAATTACAGGTACAATGTTTCATGTTGTGAAACAACGTCAAAGATTTGGACACCGACCGCAATAGATTGTTACAAACTCGGCTGTCGATGTTCAGTGTGCAATTTACACAAAGCGTATTTTGAAAACAGTATTTTCAAATGTAAGATGAAAGAAACCGTAATTGAACTTGTGAGAAAACTCGGAGCACCGAATATTATTGAAGAAGAAGGAGCAGAAAATGAATAGACGACATTTAACGTGTATATTAAATGGCAAGAAAGGCGGAAGACCGAAAGCCGATTTTGCGCTCAGAGTAGAAATTCCTGAAATAAATTTTGTTATATTAACACCCAAACAGTATAATTCTTTAATCGAAAAATACGGTTACTCTTTGATAGATAAAGCATTAAAGATTTTAGAAAACTGGTTGACAGCAAGCCCAGAAGGCTACAAATATCGCGGCAAAAATAATTATGCGCATTTTCGCTCTGATGGTTGGGTTATCAATATGGCGAAAGAGAAAGATTAATAGCAACAGGTTTGTATAACAAAACGGGGGACGCTAAGGCATCCCCCGTTTTGATATAAATTAAAACAATTATTCATAAATATAACCGTTAGTCAAATCAATCTTCAATGGTCCAAGAAGCCTGATATTAACCATTTGGTTAGGCATTGTCAACACTTTAGCACCTTTGAATAATCTTCTCCAGAAACCGATTTTACCAGGGTCAAGAGTTGCAACTCCATATAGCATAACTGCTTGGTCATTTGGTGTAACTAACAATTCATTTTTAATAATTACTTCGCCATTTTGTTTGAATAATTTAGCTCTTTGAATATGTTTTACTTGACCTTTCAAGTCACTGCCTTGTTCAATCAAAAGATATTTATCTTTAGTAACAATGTTCTTTGGAACTTTTGCTGTATAAATGTCAGTTACGTTAGAAATTTGAGAGCCTACAACTGTTTCCATTTGGATAGGGAAAATCGCACCGGCAGGAATTATACCGATTGAACCTTGAACTCTTACGTTATCAACGATATAACCGTCAGCGGTTCTTTTTTGCATTGATTCAGCAAGTTTTGCGTTCGGATTAAGTTTAGCTTCTTGCATCATCTTATATAACAAAGCCGCAATTTCAGCTCTGTTTGCAGGCCTGTCTGATTCCAATTTACCTTCATTACCAGGCATTACAACTACCAAATCTAGTAATTGAGCTTTAGCTGCAGAAATCAAGAACCAAGCAGGCATTTGAGTGTAATCTTCATAGCTCTTAGCGATAATATCTTGTGCTCTTTGTTCACTTATTTGTGAAGTAGTCAACGCATTTACTGCAATTGTAATAGCTTCTGCTCTTGTTACAGAATCGTAAGGTCTGAAGTCTGTATCTTTAGCATCCGGAATCAAGTCAAAGTATACAGCTTTTTTAATGATATTGTATGCCCAAAAATCAGGCTTTACATCAGAAAAATGAATATCTTGAGTAACATTGGCATCTTCTTGACCTAAAGCTTTGATTGCCATAGACGCGAATTCAGCTCTTGTTACAGGAATATCAGGTTTATAAGTTCCGTCAGGATAACCGACAACAACGCCAACTTCTGTCAAAAATTTGATAGACTGGTACGCCCAGTGGTTTTGATCCATGTCGGTGTAGAAAGCTTGTGCAGGGCAATTAAGCATGAACAATGTGCTTAAAACAAACAACCCTTTTACTAGATTTTTGAACATTAAGTGTCCTCCTTTTTTGTCCTATTTTGCCTAGATTTAAACTTATCGTATATTAAATAAATATGTAATGCAATTTATTTTAACAAATCTACATATATACATACAAAATCGAGAAAGCTTAATGAAAAAATTAATCTCTTAGTTTAACCCCGGTAACTTTAGAAATACCCTTTTCTTTTTGAGTTACACCGATTGTTCTGTTGGCTGATTCAATCATAGGTTTTCTGTGGCTTACAACAATAAATTGAGTTGTTTCTGCTTGTGATTGAACAATATGAGCAAGTTTTTCCACATTTATACCGTCAAGGCTGGCGTCAACTTCATCAAAAGCGTAGAATGGCGCAGGCATATATTTTTGGATAGCAAATACAAATGATAGAGCTGTTAAAGCCTTTTCACCACCTGACATACCGGCAAGACGTTGTTTTTTCTTATCTCTAGGCTGTGCCTCAATATCAAGTCCGCCTTCAAACGGTTTTTCTTCGTTTTCTAAAATCAAAGTACCTTCACCATCAGAAAGTCTGTGGAAAATATCTTTGAAGTTTTCGTTAAGTACGTTATAAGTTTTTAAGAATGTTTCTTTCTTCAAGTCTTCATAACCGCGCATACGCTCAAGAATTTGCTCTCTTTCAGAACTCAACGTTTCAATTTGATTTTGCAATTCTTGTTGACGTGCAAGCACTTTTTCATAATCTTCCAACGCTTTCATATTGACAGCACCCAAATCGTCCATGCGTTTTTGTAATCTCTGAATACGACTTGTTATTTCTTCAATAGACATTTCAATCGGCGCAAGTTCGTTCGTATTAACACCTGATTCTGTTAATAGTTTGCGAGTTTCTTCTAATTGAGGCTCTAATTCGCGTCTGCGTGCTTTAAATGATTCTATTTGTTCTGCGATTTTTTCAATATCAGAAGCTTTTAAATTACGTTGAGTTTCAATATCAACCAAATCCTTGTTTATATCATCTCTTTGTTTAAGAAGCTCGCCTAATTTATCAGTAATTTCTTTAATTTGAACATTTAAAACTTCTAGCTGCTCATTTAAACCTTTGATTTCTTCCGTAAATCTAGCTTTATCAAGTTCCAAATCTTTATTGGTGTTCAAAGAACGTGCGATTGTTTCGTTGTGTGTATTAATTGTTGTTGTGAAGAAGTCAATTTGTTGATGCAAGCCATCAATATCGTTTTGAGCGTTCGCCATATTTTTTTCATAACGCTTGATTTCTGCTTCCACACCTGCTGTTTTTTCTTTCAAGTCCTTCAAATCAGAGTCATTCATAAGTTTCTCAACTTCTGAAATCGAAGTTTGAACATCTGTCATTTTTTCGGAAAGAATAATATGTTCTTCTTCCATTTTATCAAGATTTTTTTCTAAAGCTGTAATTTCAGGTTCTGTAACCTTGATTAATTCCTGTTTTTCATCAATATTTTTTTGAGTATTTGCAAAATTTGTTTCCAAGCTTGTTAATTCTAATTTAGCCTTATTAAATTCTGTTGTAGATGCTGAATATTTGCTTCTAATATCTTCCATTTTTGTTTCCAAATTAGAACGCTTAGAAATCAAAGACGCATATTTACTTTCCATTTCACGAAGTCTGGCTTTGAATGTGTCTAATTCGCTATCAGAATTTTGTGAAAATTTCAAGCCGGTTTTTCTGATTGCACCACCTGTGATTGAACCTGATTTTTCGAATAAATCACCTGATAGTGTTACCATTCTGTATTTACCGATAAGCTTGTTTGCCACGCTTCTATCTTCAACAACAAGCGTATCACCAACCGCATAATAGAAAGCGTTTAAATATTCATCTTCAAAATCAATAAGGTTGATAGCAAAATCAATTACACCTTTTTCTTTTGGTAAATTCAAACTGCGTGGGCATTTTACTATTTTATTTAAAGGCACAAATGTTGCACGTCCTGCGTTTGCAGATTTTAAAAGTTCAATACAAGTAGAAGCTACGTGTTCATCTTCTACTACGATGTGTGACATTCTTCCGCCAACTGCAATTTCCATTGCAGTTGAAAATTCTTCGTCAACCTGCCCAAGTTTTACAAGTGGTGCGTGTACGCCTTGAATATTAGCGTTTACAACGGTATCAACCGCACGTCCGAGGTTAGCTTCTTCGCTTGCGTTTTTAATCGCCTCAAGCTTGTAAATCTTGTTGCGTGCTGTTTGAACGTCGTAGTCCATGTCTGAGATTTCGTTTTTAGTCTTATCCAAATCATTTAATGTATTTTTAAGGATAATTTTGAAATCGTCAAGTTCTTTACCTAATTGTTCTATCAAAAGCTCTTTTGAAGACTTTGTTTCAGAAAAATTCGCTTTAAATGTTTCTAATTCACCAAGTTTCGCTTTTGCATCCTCTAATGCTTTCTTTTTAGTGGATAAATCAGCTTCCATCGGTGCTTGTTTTTGAATAAGCTTAGTTTCTTTATCTTGTAATTCTTCAAGTTCTTTTCTTAAAGTATTTCTTCTTTCGATATGCTTTTCTGCCGTTTCGTTTAAGCCTGACATATCTTCTAATATTTTATGTAAAATAGCTTTTTGTTCTTCAATATTTTTTTCAATTCCTTTAATTTCGTCTTGTTTTAAAGAAATTTTTAATTCGGAATCTTTAATTTTGCCTTGTTGAACTTCAATGCCATTTTTAGTATTTTCAATTGTTTTCAAATTATCTTGAATTTGTTTATCCGCAAAAACAATTGAAGAATTTTTTCTTGAGATTGAACCTTTTAATTCTTCTGCTTTTTGTTTAAGTTCTAGTTGATGACCTTCGCCTTTTTCAGTAATTGTTTTTGAAATCTCATCATATTTTTCTTTAATAAGCTTCAAACGTTCTTCAAGATCTTTAGACTTTAATTCTTCTTCTTTTTTACGTTTAGTAAATTCTAAAATGTTCTCATGCGCTTTTTCTAAATTACGTCTTAAATCAAAAAATTTAACAGTGTTGATTTGGCTTTCTAAACCAGTTTTTTCTTCTTTTAGTTTTTGGTATTTTAGTGCAACTTCTTTTTCTTCATTAAGTTGTTCAAGACGAGTATTAACTTCATTCAAAATTAAAGTCGAATTAACTACGCGCTTTTCAACCGTTTCAAGCTCGTTTGTTGCTTGATCTATTCTTCTATCAAAATCCGCAACTCCGGCAATTTCATCAATTATTTTACGACGTTCATTTGGAGTACAATTAGTAATACTCATAACGTCGCCTTGCATCATTACGTTGTAGCTGTTTGGCGTAATATTATATTTTTCTAATCTTGCATGAATGTCAGATAATGTTGCAATTTTATCATCAAGGTAATAAATACTTACAAAACCTTGAGAAGATTTTCTGATTCTTCTTGCAACCGAAAAATCCCCATCCTCAGTTTCCCCGAATGTTACTTTTACAAAAGCTTCGTTTCTTTTGTTGTAGGTTGAAATTAAGTGGAAAAGTTTTTCTGCACGTAAAGTTCTGCTTGTAGAAAGTCCGAGAGCAAAAAGAATACTGTCGATAATATTACTTTTCCCGGAACCGTTTGGTCCTGAAATAGTTGTAAAACCTTTCAGCATAGGGATATCAACTTTGTTAGCAAAAGATTTAAAGTTATCAATCTCAAGCTGTTTTATGAACATAAAATCCCCTTCTTAATACTCCTCTATTCATTAAAATTACATTAAAAATCTGGTCATGTCAATTGTAAAAAAATAATGCGCTTTTTTAACGCATTATTTTTTTAACTTAAACCGAATAACCTGTCTTATAAGAATCCTACATGCTTACTCTGTCTTTGATTTCTTCCATCTTATGATCAGCCAATCTCGAATCACCTTTAACTCTTGAGTAAGCCAAATAACCGTTCATTCTTTCAATCTTAGTTAAGTTTTTAGAACCGCATTTTGGACAAACATCCATATTTAATTCTTGGTGACCACAATCATCGCAATAAGATAGTGATAAGTTTACACCTTCATAGAAACCTTTATCCATTGCTCTGTTTATAAGAGTTTCAACTGCGCCTGTATTATAATCAATAGGATATTTTACGTATTGAATTTTACCACCGTTGAATAAATCCCAGAATCTGCCTTCTAAGTCCTGTTTTTCAATTGGGCTGATTTGTTCTGAAACGTGGCAATGGAAAGAGTTTGAAATATATGGCTTATCAGAAACGTGTTCTACAATACCATATTTCTTTCTGAATTGTTTGATTTGAAGTCCGCACAAGTTTTCAGCAGGAGTTCCATATATTGCGTAAAGAATTCCGTCTTTTTCCTTGTATTCGTTAATCTTGTTATTGATATACTTCATAACTTCAAGAGCAAATTCGCCATCTTCAACAAGTGATTTACCGTTATGAATTTCTTGTAACTCGTTCAATGCAGTAATACCGAATGACGCTGTTGAAGATTTCAAGACAGGTCTGATTTTATCATGAATACCTAAGTGACCGCCCAAGAAACCGCCTTCGCAGAATGCTAGAGGGTTTACAGAAGCTTTCATTTCACCAAGATAGTTATAAGTTCTGATATGAAGTTGTCTTATTAATTCCATATAGTAATCAAGAACTTCGTAGAAATCTTTGCTTTCTTTTTTAGCCTTTGCGTAAATCATTGGCAAGTGCAAGCTGATTGCACCAATATTAAATCTACCAACAAATACAGGAACATCATTTTCATCAGCGGCGTACATTCCGCCTCTTTCAAACCAAGGTGACAAGAAAGCCCTGCAACCCATTGGAGAAACTACTTTTCCGTATTTTTTGTACATAGAAGCTACATAACCTTCACCTGATAATGACAACCAGTCAGGGTACATAGTCTTTTTAGAACATTCAACACCTGCTTTAAACAAGTCGTAATTAACTTTGCCTTCGCTGTGAAGATTTTTATCATACAAGAATACAATTTTAGGGAATAATACAGGTTTTTTATTTCCTTTTTTACCCTGTCCGCCCATTCTGATTTTAAGCATTGCAAGAGTTGCCATTTTTTCATATTCGCCTGTTCCTAAACCTGTTGAAACAGTAATGAACGGATAATCGCCTCTTGAAGATGCCACTGTATTGAATTTGTATTCCCAACCTTGGAAACCTTGTTCAAAATCTTTTTGTAAATCAGCTAAAGCTGCTTCTCTTGCTTTTTCAAACGACAAGCCTAAGCATAAATACTTGTCATATTGTCTTTGGTAAGTTTTTTCAGCGTAAGGAGCTAAAATTTTATCAACTTCAGGTACTGTGAATCCACCGTATTGTTGGCTTGCTGCAGCCATTACTATATCACCGATTACGTCAAACGCTACATCAAGTGATTTTGGTTCATTGTACCATAAGTTACCCATTTCAAACCCGTCTTTAAGAACTGATGCTACGTCAAATAGACAACAGTTCATCGTATCACGTCTTGCAGACATATCGTGAATGTAAATATAACCATCTCTGATTGCTTGCAATTCGTCTACTGTTAAGAAGAATTTTTTGTATAATTCTTTATTTAATTCATTGAAAATCAATGAACGTTTTGTAGAAACCAAAGTTGAATCAGCATTGGCATTTTCTTTATCACCAATGTACATAATTCTTTGAGATTCTTGGTAAACTTTGTCTAGCATATGTACAAAATCCTGCTTATAGTTTCTGTAGTTACGGTAGCTTTGTGCAACTTTTGGACTAATGTGTTCTAATGCACCTTCAACAAGGTTGTGCATATCAGCGATTGTAACTTCTTGTTTGTTCATTCTAACAATATTTTCATCTACAAAATCGCATATTTCTTTTAATTCCACATCCGTAAACTCTACTAACATTCTTGTAGCAGATTTTTTTACAGCATTGATAATTTTGTTGTTATCAAATTCTTCTTTTGTACCATCTTTTTTAACAACATAAATACAATTTAGTTTTAAAGGTTTAATTTGCGCAGTCTTTGGCTCAATAATTTTTGACATAGGTGAAATTGTAGAGCCTTTAATTACGTCGGTTGCTACTTTTGTTGGTGAGGTAAATTCTACAATGTTTCTTTCCTTATTTAAACTATTCTGCATGTCCTTAAAAACCTCCTAATCTAAGTAAAGGTGAGCTATCTACTAAATTCAGCTTCCTTATAATAAGAGAATAACATTCTCTTTCCCAAATCTTATCCTTTGTTTATATGATAATTCAAACATCAATTCTAATCAAGAAATTTACAAAACATCACAAACCCCAGAATCCAATAAAATTAAGCTTTTAACATTTCTCAACATTGTAAAATTTTGTTAAATTTTTCGCATGAAAAATGTTGTAAAAACAATTGACAATTTCTATAAATATCATTGATTGTAAAACAGACACTTTAAGAATAAAAACAATCACCCATGCTTTTCTAAGTGGGAAATGGAAAGTTGAAAGTGGAAAGTTATTAAATTCGCTTCGCTCATAAAGCTTTTTTATTTTTTGAACAACAAGCGTACCGCAAGTTACAAGTAGGTGGGACTTTCCGCCCAACAAAAGTCTTCGAACGACACCAGCGCCGCGAGCGTGCAGCGTTTAGCTGCGATAGCGAGCGC
>OIYY01001352.1_pt1 | contig 13103 bp, 14 predicted proteins | sample 1588341 | NCBI WGS metagenome assembly OIYY01 (sample SAMN03283287) | human gut metagenome | biome: human-associated habitat; material: feces | host: Homo sapiens | place: Peru | collected 2012
CCGCCGTCTTCCATAGTAATGCGAACCATAACGCTACAATACTCCTTTTGTGTTGCCCCGCAGCAGTGCGGGAGTGTTCGGCAGAAGGCCTGCCGGATATCTCTTATAGTATACCATAGGTTTTGGGGGTTGCAACGGCGCAGATGCAACGTTTTTGTTAAAATTCGGCTAAAAAGCCGCCTGCAGGTCAGTGTCCCGCGCGCTCTCGGCCCCGCATTCGCCCGTCAGTGCTCCCCTTGGGTTGCTTAAAGCTCATCCCGCATCTCCACCATATCGGCCCAGAAGCGCTTGGGGCAGTGGGTCATGCGGCCTTTTTCGTTGTGGCGCGCTTTGATCTCCAGCGTTTTGTAGAACTGTGTCCACAGGGCCTGAAACTGCTGCTCCCGCTCGCTGGGCGGCGGCAGCTCCAGCGGTGCAGCCAGCTCCAGCAGCCGGGCCTTGTGACCCTGCTGCAGCAGCACGGCCTGATGCACGGCATCGTAGATCATGAAGTCCTCTTCCGGGAATCGTCCGCAGAAATGGGGCCGCAGCAGCGGCAGGATGTAGTTTTTGGGGTGGATGACGGCTCCCAGCATCCCGTCGTGCTCCTCGAAGCGGACGAAGCCCTGAAACTTGTCCACTTCCCAATCAAGGCTCTTTTTCATTTCGTACAGCGGGGCCACGTCCGGGTGGCCGGTGCGCTTCACGGTGCCGGGGCCGAGGGCGAAGGCCAGATGCAGAAAGCGGATGAGCAGCAGCTCCTTGTCCTCCCGCCCGGAGAGAAAATCCCGGCTGACGAGGTACTCGGTCTCTGCACCCAGCTTTCTGCCAAAGCTGGCAAACACCCGCTGCGCCTTGGCGTGGTCGGTGGGAATATCCTTCACCGGATAGAGCGTGGAGGTCTCCCGCTGGGGTGTCCACACCGCAAAGGGAATCTCATGCTGGGCAAAGCTCTCGAACACGCAGCACAGAAAGCCCTCAAAGCTGCCGTCGTAGAGATAGACCACATCCGCGTCGTGGAGCCTGCGGGTTCTCTGTGGGTTCAAAGTGCCTTCGCCAGACATTGCACCGCCTCCTCCCGCACCATGCGCAGGGCTGCCCGCGGTGCCACGCCCTGCGTGATGAGCTCGTCCACCGCAGGCGGCGTGAACAGGCTCAGCTGCTCACAATTGCCGCCGAACACGTTGGGGTCGATGAGTGCCTGGGTGATGCGCTCCCGCCCAGCGGTGCCGCGGCCCGGGTGCGCACCGGAAAAACCATTGCAGGTGATGAAATACTGCGCACGCTTGAGCACCACGCCCATCCGCTTGAGCTCGTCCAGCCCAAGGCTGGACAGCTTGCGGGCGTGCCAGATGCGCCGGGCGCTCTTGGGGCCGATGCCCGGCACACGCAGCAGCATTTCAAAGGGGGCGCGGTTCACGTCCACCGGGAACAGCCCGTAGTGCTGCACGGCCCAGTTGCATTTGGGGTCCAGATAGGGGTTGAAGTTGGGGTTATTCTGATCCAAGATCTCGTCCGCCTCGAACTGATAGAACCGCAGCAGCCAGTCGGCCTGATACAGCCGATGCTCCCGCAGCAGCGGCGGCTTTGTGTCCAGCGCAGGCAGGCGGCTGTCCTCGGCTACCGGGATATAGGCAGAGTAGAACACCCGCTTCAGGCTGTACTTCCGGTACATGCCCTCGGTGAGCTTCAGGATGTGGTAGTCCGTCTCCGGCGAAGCGCCCACGATCATCTGGGTGCTCTGCCCGGCGGGGGCAAACTTGGGCGCGTGGCGGTAGACCGTCAGCTCCTGCCTGCTCTGGGCACCGGAGACCGCGATCTGCTTCATGGGACGGAAGATGGAGTGCCGGCCCTTGTCCGGTGCCAACAGGTTCAGGCTCTGCTCACTGGGCAGCTCCACGTTCACGCTCAGACGGTCGGCCAGATATCCCAGCTGCTGCAAAAGCTCCGGGCTTGTGCCGGGGATGGCCTTGGCGTGGATGTAACCGCCAAAGCGGTATTCGCCCCGCAGCAGCCGCAGGGCGGCCAGCATCCGCTCGGTGGTGTAGTCCGGCGTGCCCAGCACCGCGCTGGAAAGGAACAGCCCCTCGATGTAGTTGCGGCGGTAAAACTCCACGGTCAGTTCGGCCAGCTCCCGGGGCGTAAAGGTGGCCCGGGGGATATCGTTGGAGCGGCGGTTGACGCAATAGCTGCAGTCAAAGGCGCAGCAGTTGGTCATGAGCACCTTTAAAAGGCTTACGCAGCGGCCGTCGGCGGTAAAGGCGTGGCAGCAGCCCGGCGCATAGCAGCTGCCCAGCGTTCCGGCCCGGGCAGTGCGGGAAGCGCCGCTGGAGGTGCAGGCCACATCGTATTTGGCGCTGTCGGCCAGAATGGTAAGCTTGTCCATCAGGGTCTGTTCCATAAATGCACCCCCAAAAAAGAGTATAAAAGAAAAAGCCATACGCAAAATTGCAGATGGCTTTTATGGTTTCTCGGTTAGCGTCCTCGCCCTCTCAGTCTCACGTTGTTCGACAGCTCTCCCAAAGGGAGAGCCCTTGGCAAAACCAGAAACTTTGCTGTACTGCCAAAGCCTCTCCCTTTGGGAGAGGTGGCACTGCATCAGCAGTGACGGAGAGGGCGAGCCCGCTTCCCTTATAAAATTACCATTTTGCCTTGGTCTCCACCACACGCCCGGCGATGTGCAGATGGTTCAGGTCTTCGCCCTTGATGACCATTTCGCTGTAGGCCGGGTTGAAGGGCTGCAGCACCACACAGTTGCCGCGCTGGATGTAGCGCTTCAGGGTGCCCTCGCCCTCGTCGCCATAGATCAGCACGCCAAGATCGCCGTTTTCCAGCGTGTCCTGCTTGTGCACAAGGGCAAGGTCGCCGTCCTGAATGCGGGGCTCCATGCTGTCGCCGCGCACCACCAGATAGAAGTAGTTGGAGGGGTCCTTCACGCGGGCGTATTCCTGACCGTAGTCCTCCTCAAAGGCAAGGGCGCCGTAGCCGGCCTTCACCGTGCCGATGACCGGGATCAGGCTCTCGGAATAGCTGCCGAAGAACCGCTCCTCCGGCGCAGATACATTGCTCACCGGACGGTACAGGCCCAGCAGATAGTCTGCAGTGGTGTTCAGCAGCTCTGCAATGCGGGCCACCGTGGTGGGGTCGGGAGAGGATTTGCCGCTTTCCCATTTGCCGACGGCCTGCTGGGTCACGCCCAGTTTGGAAGCCAGCTCAGCCTGACTGACGCCCTGCTTTTTGCGGCACTGCTTCAAAAGTTCTGAAAACGACATGGTATATTCTCCTTTACACCGCGAGGAAATTTTCTTATGCTTATTATACAACAAAAAGGTGTGCTTGTAAAGAGCCTGAATGGGCCGAGACCAAAAAAGGTTGTGATAAAATTCTCTTTTTTGCATCTGGCGAAAAAAATTGCATGAAAGGCTTGACAGCGGGGCACAAATCTGGTAAATTAAATAGGCATTCGACACGGCGTAAAGCGGATGTCCACAAGGAGAGATGTCCGAGTGGTTTAAGGAAGCAGTCTTGAAAACTGCCGTACGGCAACGTACCGTGGGTTCGAATCCCACTCTCTCCGCCATTTTTTATTGAATAAGTGTAACACACTTTGCTCTGGAGTAGTACTCAAGAGGCCGAAGAGGCGCCCCTGCTAAGGGCGTAGGTCGTCTAAACAACGGCGCGAGGGTTCAAATCCCTCCTACTCCGCCAAGAAAAAGCTCGTTGATTCATTGAAATCAATGGGCTTTTTCCTTTGTAAAGGAAAAATGCGGCTTGCGGAACAAAAAAGGAGGAACCAATGGCGTTTGGCGTTTTGGCGGGTCAGATCACCGTGATTTTTCTGGAAGTGCTGCTGGGGTATGTGGGGGCCCGCAGCGGTATCATCAAAGACCGGGACAGCAAGTTTTTATCCGACTTTATCATGAAGCTCCTGCTGCCCTGCACCATGCTGGCAGGCGCTGCGGTAGAGGGTGAGCCGGAACTGCTCACCCAGGCCGGCATCCTGTTCGTTTTGCTGCTGCTGTTGTTTGTGGCGACTACGGCTCTGTGCCGTGTGAGCAGCTGGCTGCACCACGACACGCCGGGAAAGTATGCGGTGCTGGTGGGCACGGCGGCCATGCCCAACTGCGGCTTTATCGGCCTGCCGCTGTGCAGTGCCCTGCTGGGCGCAGCACGGGGCACCGTGTTTGCGGGCATGGCAATGGCCTCTTATAATGTATGGTTCTTTACCTATGTGGTGTGCCTGTTCCGCCCCGGCGAGAAGATCCGGCTCAAGACCTTCATCACTCCCACCAACATTGCCACTGTGGCTATGCTGGTGCTGCTGGCGACCGGCTGGCGTCTGCCCGCACCGGTGCAGCAGTTCTGCAGTGCGGTGGGCGGCTGCACCACCCCGCTGGCCCTTATGATCGTGGGCGTGCTGCTGGCAGGCAGCGACATCCGCGCGTTGTTGCACACCGGCTTTCTGTACCGGGTCACCCTGCTGCGCGGCATCCTGTTCCCGCTGCTGTTCATGCTGGTGCTGTGGCTGCTGCCGCTGGACAATGTGCTGCGCACCGGCCTGTCCATCATCGCCTGCTGCCCGGCCGGCAGCCTTGCCGCTGTGCTGGCCAAGCAGACCGGCACGGAAGAAACGCTTGCCAGTCAGGCGGTGGCCCACTCCACCGTGTGTATGCTGGTCACAGTGCCTGCCATGCTGCTGCTGACCGGTGCGATGTTCCCGATGTGAGAAGCTGTAAAAAAGCCCGCTGTCTTTGGACGGCGGGCTTTCTGCTGTTTATAGAATAAGGTTTGTGATCATTGCCAGCACCAGCAGATGCACCGGGTAGAACCAGTAAAAGGCCTTTTTTTGCAGCGGACTGCACGCGCCGCGCTGCCCGTTGTAGAACCAGACCAGCACAAAGGCCAGCGGAGCGGTGAGCTCGAAGGCAAACAGCATGGCACCCAGAATGCACTGGCGTTTGCGGTCCGCGCGGGCCATGTACAGTGCGCAGATGATGAGCACGCCGATGGCGTGGTAGTCTGTACTGGCCAGAAAGGCCGTGAGCGCACAGGCACCGACGCACAGCAGGCCCTTCCCGCTGGCAGTGCCGTCCGGTTTTTCAAAGTGCCGCAGGCCTGCCATGGCCAGCACGCCCAGCGCCAGCGTCCAGTAAACGTTCTGGTGCTGCAGGGCGAAGGGTGTGCGGAAAAAGGCCAGATCAAAGGGCACCTCGCTGACAAGGCCGAACAGCACCAGCCGCCCAAGGTAGCCTTTGACGTTGTGGGTGTGCACAAAGCCCTCCACCAGCAAAAAGCAGAACAGGGGAAAGGCCAGCCGCCCGGTGAAGCGCAGCACCATGTCCAGCCGGTACAGCGGATAGGCGGAAAGGGTGTCCTGCGAGAGGGCACCGACGTCCAGCCCGGGCGTAAGGATACCTGCCTCAATGCAGGACGCGCCGATGTGGTCCACCAGCATGGTGATGCAGGCAATGGTTTTAAGAGCGGTGCCGCTGAAGCTGCGGCGCGGGGAAAGTGCAGTCATAAAAACACCTCGGTCAGTTTGTAAAAATCGTTACAGGAACTATAACGGAGGAAAGGCGGCGTTTCCTGCGTCTGCGGCGGCAAAATCTGCACAGAGCGTGCAAAATCAGCCCAAAATGCTTGACAGAAAAGGCGCGGGATAGTACAATCAAGAAGATAATTGAACTATCTCAAACCAAAGATGAAAAAGATTCACAGAGAATCGGGCGTCTCCGAACCGGATCAGAAGGAAGGAGGCTTTGGGCATGACGCTTTTTTCCTACGAGATCTTTGATGCAGTGGCCCGGCAGGGCAGCTTTAACAAGGCGGCACAGCAGCTGCATCTGACCCCCTCCGCGATCAGCCACGCCATTGCCGTAATGGAGGAGGAACTGGGCTTTGCTCTGTTCAACCGCGGCAAGAACGGTGTTTCCATGACCAGCTACGGAGCCTCGCTGTACCCGTCCATCCGCGATGTGCTCAACAGCGACGAGGCCCTCAAGCAGAGCATCGCCCGCCTGAACGGCCTTGAAAAGGGCAAGGTGAAGCTGGGCGTGTTCAACTCGGTGTGCGCGTCGCTGCTGCCGGGGCTGCTGAAAAGCTTTATGACCCACTACCCGCAGATCGAGATCGAGGTCTATCAGGGCACCTACGATGATGTGAAGGAATGGCTGCGCACCGGTCAGGTAGATGTTGCATTCCTTTCTTCCACCTGCCGGGAGGAATTCAACCTCACCGAGCTGTTCCGGGAGCCGCTGCTGTGCATCGTGCCGCAGGACTGGCCCGAACCGGAAAACGGCGTGATGACCCCCGCCCTGATGAACGGGCAGAGCTTTGTGGTGCAGTGTGACGCCACCGACGCAGAAATGCGCCAGTTCCTGAAAAAATACAAGGTCGGCACCGAGCGCCGCTGCCACGTCATCGACGACCAGTCCAACATTGCCATGGTGGAAGCCGGTCTGGGCATTTCCATCATGCCGCAGATGCTGCTGCGGGACTGCAAGGCCGCTGTGAAGATCTACCCCATCGAGCCGGAGGAGTACCGCGTGGTGGGTCTGGCCGTCCAGCGCCCTGCCGCGATGGCTCCTGCCGTGGAGCAGATGTTCCACCACATCGTGGACTACTGCAAACAGGTCGAGCTGCAGTAACGCGGGATCCCTATTACTATAGCACATTTCAGCCGGTGTTTGGTGCACCGGCTGAATTTTTTTGCAAAATGCGCCCGGATGCAGGGATGCGTGTGGCAAATCTGCTGTTTTTCTGCACGGCAGAACGCAGGACTTGTCAGGATGCACCTGAAAAGTCGAAAATTTTGTCTATTTCTACAAGCACAGCGGGATTTTGCGTTAAAAAGCCTTGAAATCCACAAAGGATTCCTGCGGCTCTTTGCCTTAAATCCCGCTTGTGCCTGCGAAATATTTGTCATTTTCTTTGTTTTCAGATACATCTTAAAAAAAGTGAATTGTATCTGCTGGGAAAATCCGGTATACTAAACAAAAAACAACAGGAGAATGCAATGCATACTTTTTCTACTCTGCCCGCCGCCGAGGGCTTTCGGATGCCGGCGGAATATGAGCCGCACCGCGGCTGTGTGATGATCTGGCCGGTGCGGCCCGGTTCCTGGCTGTACGGCGGCCGGGACGCCCAGCCCGCCTTTGCGCAGGCCGCCCGCGCCATTGCCGAGAGCGAGACGGTGTGGATGCTGGCCGGCCCGGCGGATGCCGGTGCCGTGCAGGCGGAGTTTGCCGGGGACGAGAACATCCATGTGCTGACCATCGAGACCGACGATGCATGGGCGCGGGATGTGGGACCCACCTGCGTGGTGGACGATCACGGCACCGTGCGGGGCGTGGACTGGAAGTTCAACGCATGGGGCGGCATGGTGGACGGTCTGTACGCCCACTGGGAAAAGGACAATGCAGCCGCCCGCGCCATCTGCGCGGCACTGGGCATGGACTGCTATGATGCACAGCACTTTGTACTGGAGGGCGGTTCCATCCACTCGGACGGCGAGGGCACCATCCTTGCCACCGAAGCCTGCCTGCTGAGCCGGGGCCGCAACCCGGAGCTGAGCCGGGCCGAGATCGAGCAGGAGCTGAAAAATTATCTCGGTGCACAGAAGATCGTCTGGCTGCCCCGGGGCATCTACAACGATGAGACCAACGAGCATGTGGACAACGTGTGCGCCTATGTGGGCCCGGCAGAGGTGGTACTGGCATGGACGGAGGACGAGAACGACCCGCAGTATGCCCTGAGCAGGGCAAGTCTGGATGCGCTGGAAGCGGCCACCGATGCAAAGGGACGGCACTTTACGGTGCACAAACTGCCCATCCCGGCAAAGCCCATCTGCGTGACTGAAGAAGAACTGCAGGGCTATGCCTTTGAAGAGGGCGAGGATACCCGCGAGGCCGGGGAGCGCCTTGCGGCGAGCTATGTAAATTTTTACATCTCCAATGGCGGCATCATCCTGCCGCAGTTCGGGGACGAGAACGACGCCGAGGCAGTGCGCATTCTGGGCGGGCTATTCCCGGGCCGCAGGGTGTACCCTATCCCGGCCCGGAGCATTCTGGTGGGCGGCGGCAACATCCACTGCGTCACCCAACAGATCCCCAAAGGCTGACAGAAACGATATGAGGAGGAAAGCAGTATGAGAAACGTAACGGTGGCCGTGGTGCAGATGCAGTGCGCCAAAGAGGTGGAGGCCAACATCGCCAAGGCAGATGCCATGGTGCGGGAAGCGGCGGCAAAGGGGGCTAAGATCATCCTGCTGCCGGAACTGTTCGAGCGGCCCTATTTTTGTCAGGAACGGCAGTATGAATATTACGCCTACGCCACCCCCACGGCGCAGAACCCGGCAGTGCAGCACTTCCGGGCTGTGGCAAAGGAGCTGGGCGTGGTGCTGCCCATCAGCTTCTATGAGAAGGCGGGCACCCAGCTGTTCAACAGCATCGCAGTGCTGGATGCAGACGGCACCCTGCTGGGCGTCTACCGCAAGACCCACATCCCGGACGACCACTACTATCAGGAAAAATTCTACTTTACCCCCGGCGACACCGGCTTCAAGGTGTGGGATACCCGCTTTGGCCGCATCGGCATCGGCATCTGCTGGGATCAGTGGTTCCCGGAGACGGCCCGCAGTCTGGCCCTGATGGGGGCCGAGCTGCTGCTGTACCCCACGGCCATTGGCAGTGAACCCATTCTGGACTGCGACAGCGCCGGGCACTGGCGCCGCTGCATGCAGGGCCATGCCGGCAGCAACCTTGTGCCGGTGCTGGCGGCAAACCGCATCGGGCTGGAAACGGTGGAGCCCTGCGAGGCCAACGGCGGGCAGAAGTCTGCCCTGCGGTTCTACGGCTCCTCCTTCATTGCAGACGAGACCGGTGCACTGGTGGCAGACGGTACCCGCGATACCGAACAGGTGCTGACCGCGACCTTCGATCTGGACAAGGTGGAAGAAAACCGCATGAGCTGGGGCGTGTTCCGGGATCGCCGCCCGGAGTGGTACGGCGAGATCACCCGTCAGGGCCGGGGTGTTTGAGAAAAGACCATGAAACGAAGAGAATTCTGTAAAACGGCTGCCGCGCTGCTGGCGGCGGGCACGCTGGTACCCCACGCGGCGGCAGACGCTCTGCTGCCGGAAGAGGCACAGGCCGTGGTGGGCAGCATCGTGCCGGAAGACCGGTATCCCATGACCTTCCGCAGCGACCACAGCGAGACCGACCTGACCCATGACTTTTACTATACCGACGCCTTTTTTGAGAACACGGCGCTGAAGTATGACCATCGGCTGGCGCTGGCCACGCTGGGCCTTGTGGCGGCATGCGGCAACACCTACCGCAGCGATGACCTCTATTGGCTGGAGGGGGAAGCGGGCCGCGAAGACCACATTGCAGCGGCCTACCGGGAGCTGGGCTTTGGCAATCCGGTCTGCGTGGGTTATCAGAACAGCCTGAATACACCGGCAGACCGGGCGGGCTGCGCCTTTGCCCAGAAAACGCTGGTGCAGCAGGGGCAGCGCATCACCATCATCGCGGCGATGCTGCGCGGTGTGGGTTATGGCGCAGAGTGGGTCAGTAACCTGCATCTGGGAGAGAACAGCTGGCATTATGGCTTTGTCACGGCGGCAGAGCAGTTCTTTGTAGACCTGCAGGACTATCTGGCCTGTGCAAAGGCCGCAGCCGGAGAGCTGGGCACCATCAAATTGTGGCTGGGCGGCTACAGCCGCGGCGCGGCAGTGGCAAACCTGGCCGCAGCCCGGGTGCGCAGGGAGCTGCCGCAGATCGCGCAGGAGGATACCTATGTGTACACCTTTGCAGCCCCGGCGGCACTGACAGCGGCAGACCTGCCGGAGCTGCAGGCAGACTACGACAACAACCACACTGCCAGCGGTCAGCTGAAAGCGGACTGGGACGGGAGCAACATCTTCAATCTCATTTCCAGCGGCGACGTGGTGGCCCGGGTCATGCCGGAAGAGTGGGGCTATCACCGCAACGGCAACGACCGTTTCCTGCCCGCTACGACCTATCAGAACGAGCTGGACGATCTGAACATCATCGAGAGCCGTATGGGCGGCGTGCCGCTCCGGTTCGACCAGCTGGCCACCCGGGAAGATGTGGATTCGGTGATCGCGGCGGCCCTGCGTTTCTGCAAGAGCCGCGAGAACTATCACCAGAAATACGAAGCGGCATTCATGGATATGATCCAGTGCGCCTTTACCCGCTCGGAGGAAGAGGTGGCCGATGGCGTGATCCTGGACGACGAGGCCGTAATGGCCCGGCTGCGCAGCATGCCGAACATCCGGCAGATGGACTGGACTAGAGTGCTGCGCTGCGTAATGACAGCCTCTGCCATGAGCCGCCCCATTCTGGAGCGGGTGGGTGCCATCATTCCGCTGCAGGCGCAGCAGATCGTGATCCCGGTGCTGGCCGTGGGCCTGTGCTATGAGGTGGAGACCGATGTACTGAAGATGCTGGTGTACTACATCATCAGCCTGATGAGCGTGCACAGCCCGGCAGACAGCGTTCTGCGCGCGGCATTCTGCCACTACCCGGAAAACTACATCACCCTGATGGAATACTACGATCCCGCCGAGCACGGCATGGCAGGATACACCAGAAGATAAAAGCCCCGCGCACCGCAGGGCATCCCTGATATGTACCCCCAATACTGGACACCCAGTATTGGGGGTATTTTTATGCGATACAGCTATGAGTACAAAAAGAAGTGTGTTGAAATGTACCGACAAGGGAAATGGCCGGAAACACCAGAAGGAATAAAAGAAAGAAACTTTCACGATACGGTTCAAATCTGGGCCAGAATGGAAGAATCATGCGGTTTAGAGGCACTAAGGCACCAAAATCAGAACAAAGTATGGACGGCAGAAGAAAAATACAAACTAGTGGCTAAGGTGTTGGCAGGAGAATCCGACAGAGCTACAGCAATAGCAGCAGGAATCAGTAAAGGGCTCTTGTCCAGTTGGGTCAGATGCTATACAATAAAAGGGTATCAGGGATTGGCCGAGCAGCGAAAAGGACGGCCACCCAAGGAGCCTGCTATGAAGAAGAAAACAGTACCAGAAGAACTGACCCCCTCAGAGCGAGAAGAAATGGTTCGGCTCAGAGCGGAGAACGAACGTCTGAGAGCGGAGATTGCTGTCGTAAAAAAAGAGATTGCCTTGAGAGAAGAGAGATGCGCAGCGCAACTCAAGGTGAAAAAGCTGCGCTCGTCCAAAAACTCCGCAAAGAAGGGCACCGACTGAACGATTTGCTGGATGCAATCGGGCTCTCTCGGTCAACCTACTATTATGAACTCAATAAAACGGATAAAATCCAAGAGCGAAATGCTGATTTGTCGTCTGAAATCATTGTCATCTTCAATGAGAACAAGAGACGATATGGAGTAAGACGTGTACACCACGAACTTCTGAATCGTGGTTTTCAGGTAAATCACAAGCGTGTCCAGCGAATTATGAGCCAGCTTGGGCTGTTTGGCAAACGTCCAAAGGAAAAGTACCATTCTTACAAAGGTGATGTTGGCAAAGTCGCTGATAACATTATCAACCGGAATTTTAGCACTGAGAAGCCGCTGCAAAAGTGGACAACGGATGTATCGCAGTTCAATCTGCCTTGGGGTAAATGCTATATTTCTCCGATTCTGGATATGAACACAAATGAGATCATTTCTTACAATCTCTCTACCAGCCCGAATATGGAACAAATCAAGGATATGTTGAGCAAGGCGTTTGACCGCTTTCCATCTACACAAGGGCTGATTATGCACTCGGATCAGGGCTGGCAGTACCAGCACGCATTTTACAGAAACGAACTTCAAAAACACGGAATTATTCAATCCATGTCCAGAAAGGGCAACTGCTATGACAACTGCATTATGGAAACTTTCTTTGGCAGACTGAAAAATGAAATGTTCTATGGCTTTGAGAAAGACTATCCTTCCTTCGAATCTTTCTCCAAAGCTATTGCCGATTATATCGACTATTACAATAACAGCAGAATCCAAGCTAAAACAAAATGGATGCCTCCCTCTAAGTTCAGGGAAGCATCCATGATGAAAAGCTAATTATTCAATTTTGAGCCGGTGTCCAGAAAACCGGGTACATATCATTTCATAGAAAGCTCTTTTGCATTTTCACAGTCCAGCTGTAAATAATTTTTTCCGTCTTTTTGGAAAAGCATGCTGCTTTGTTCCATAAATACCCTCCTTGCTGCAAGTAATAAAATCATCTCTATATGGTGATATTCTCAGAATTTCATCTGTCTGCATGTTCTGGCACCATTGACATAAATGTCATTTGCCAGTTCTGTAACAAGCCGCATATCCTGCCAGGTTTCACACTTATTCCCCATAAAAGTAATGTTATCAAAATGGACATCATGGACACGTACTTCTTCTGTCGGTGTCTGATACCCCCGGATCATGGAGACCGGGATATCTCCGTTCAGCACCTGGATATTATCAAAATAGATATCATTAATCTCTCCTTTGGCAAGCTGTTCCGTATATCTGCAAAGCAGAACCTTAATATCGAACAGTTTCTGTTCTGCCTGCTCTACTCTGATATTTTTATAATGTATATCATGAACATGGCCGCCATCTGCCTGATGGATGGAAATCGCCGCACCACCCATGTTTCCTTCATACTGGCAGTGTATAATATCACAATCCTCAAATACCAGGTCGTGGATTTCGCTCTGGAGGGCATAACCAAGCTCTATGGCATTACCGGGTTCTGCATTCCAGATCACGTTATTGTGAACACGCACTTTTGTTACGTCACGTACCGTTGACGGATCTTCAAACAATCTTTGGGATTTGATGCAGATACTGTCGTCTGTGGAACGGATAAAGCAATTTTTTACCTCTACGTCCTGGCTGCTCGTAATATCAATACCGTCTCCCGTTACAATCCTCGACATAATATTCATATCATCAATCACAACATGGTCACACGCCGCAGGAACTACATGCCAGGAAGGACCGTCTACAGCAGTAAAGCCTTTTAAGAGTACATTATTACACCACTTGGCATAGATAAAGAAACGGTGTGCATTACTGTCCGGCAGATGCCAGCAGGCTCCGTTGATAATTCCGTTTCCTACAATGGAAAT
>OIYY01001361.1_pt1 | contig 12992 bp, 14 predicted proteins | sample 1588341 | NCBI WGS metagenome assembly OIYY01 (sample SAMN03283287) | human gut metagenome | biome: human-associated habitat; material: feces | host: Homo sapiens | place: Peru | collected 2012
GCAGGCTTGCAATAAAGCAGGAATGTAGTGGTTCTTCTGGATTTTGTGGCGCATAAGTCATGCGCCAATTTGCCAACAGGGAACGATAGCTGCACAAGATTTTGTAAAGTTGTTCTTTCTGGCTCGGTGGCCTTTCAACAGGTCTGCAACATATTGGTGGAAAATCGCCTGTAGCAGAAAGCCCAAAATCTGCGGCCAGCTTTTCAGCCGCCTGTCGTAAAGACAGCTGAAAAAGTTTTGCGGCAAAGTCGATCACATCGCCATCCGCTCCACAGCCAAAGCAGTGAAACCGAAAATCCACTTTCATGCTGGGATTGCGGTCTGCATGGAATGGACAGCAAATCATACTGCTGCGGTTTGGTTGAAAGCCATAGGCTTCCGCGGCTTGTCGGGCGGTAATATTCAGCTTTACGATTTCAAATAAATTGTTGTTTTTGAAAGTTAGCCTCCTTTACAGTTCCATGCCATGACTGCGCTTCTTCGGCTTTGTGCGTGTCTGCTCACGCTGGTTGATTTCTTCCTGCCGCTGCTGCAACTTTTGCAGAACAGACGGACGAGTATTTTCTTTGATTTGCTCGATGGCAGGCTTTTTGATTTCCGGCTTTATAAAGACGGTTGTCAATCTTGCGGTAATCCTGTTTACTGCTGCAATAATATTTTTTCGCAGCGTTGTGATTTGATATGTGGTGTAGTCCAATGTTTCCTTGCTTGCCGTTCGCCCCGGCTCTTTCAGCCAGTCCAAATATATATCAACCTGTTCTGTGCTTGCTTTCAAAGCATCGTTCACAGCGTTTTCTGAAACAACAGCCACAACTTTGTCGTAGGCAACCGCAGAAATCTCATCCAACAAGTTCTCGGCATCTTCAATCTTCTGAGAAAGTTCACTTAACTGTTTTTCCTGCTTTTGAATTTTTTTATCGTTGCTCAGAAGTGTTAGGGACTGATAGGTTGTACGGCGAACCTGCTGATGATGTGCTTTCTCGTTCTCTTGTTTCAAATTTTCAAGCTGAGCGGTCTGTTCCTGTACGGCTTTTTCCTGTTGAGCAAGTTGTTCTTTTTGCTTTGCCATGATATAGTCCCGCTTTTCCAGATAAGCCCGTCCGCCGTATTCCGGCACTTCGTCCAGTTCCAAGCCGTGGCGTTTTGCAATCTCGAATAGCATCGTGCGGCAGGCTGCATCGAAAGTGATTTTTCGATTGTTGTAGCGTCCAAGGGGCTTGTCTGATTTTGGCAGTTCAAAGCCAAGTGCTTCCAATGCCTTTTCCTGCTGGGGAGCAATCTCACCGTATTTGTTCTCACAGTCGAATACATGGCGTTCATGGATGTGCGGAGTTCCCTCATCCAGATGTAAAGCCCAATCCAGAATGTGAACGTGCTTGCCGAAACGCTCATGGAATTCATCCATGAATTCTGTGGCGATTTGAAAAAGCTCTTTCGGGGAAGCATGGCTTTCCAATGTTCCAAGCTGATAGATGCTTTCTTCGGGGCAGGTTTTCTTGCTGGCAAGCAAATCTTCGGTGGAGCGGTTTCGTTCTGTGTGCCGGATTTTGGCGTTGCGCTCATTCTGTCTTTCGGTGAAGTTAGTGTAATGCAGTTTGTAGTAGAGCTTTTCGACTTCTTCAAAGGTGTCAGCCAGACTTTCCTCACTCTTGGGCTGCAGAGCAGAGCGGATGCCGTTGTAGCAATCCCAATAGATGTTTTGCTGGACACGTTCCGGGTCGATATGCTCGCTGTTTGTGATTTCAAAACTGCGGTCATTGTGCTTTGGGTTATAAGTGCCGTGCTTTCCGGCGCGGCCATTGTGTCGGGTCAGTTTCAGCGACCATCTCTCCTTTCTGGGGGTACGCAGAGAACGCCGTGCGCGGGGATAGGGGCAACGCGGTGCAGCGAAGCTGCAAATCTGCCGCCTGCTGTGCGCCAGATAATACCCAGTAGGATATGACGCAGGCATCACATCCACTGGGCAAGGCTGCCGCCCTTGACCTGCACAGGGGTATTGCATTCCCTGTACCCATGCACAAAGGGCTGCGCCCTCTGTACTCCTGCCCGAAAAAACTGAACCTTGCCATTTCCTCCATGGCTCCTTTCAGCTTCTTCGGCTTTTCGCAACTCCCCAAGGGGCTTCCGAAAAAATAGCCGCTGCCGGATTTTGCATTCACGCAAAAACTGACAGCGGCTTCTCATTTGACCTTATCGGTCATATTCGATTTTCTCTCAATATTGTTGAGAGTTTTCAAGCGAACTCAGGAGGGAAGCACATCGTCCTCTCCCGGAATCAGCACATAGACTCTGTTCGGCTCGCCAACGCCCCGGCGCACCCGCATAATCAGTCCTGCGGTTTCCAGCTCGTTCATAGAACGCTTCACTGTCATGGAACTTCTGGACAAAGCGGCGGCGATTGCTGCCACCGGGAAGCAGACAAACAGGATGCCGTTTTCGTCCTCCTGTCCCTCTGAAAGCATGGCATCCAGCATCCGGCAGTACATGACCTTGGCTGTGCTGCTGACCGGGAATCCCAGCAACGCTCTGGGGAAGGGCATACAGGGCGGCAGCGGTGTGTCTATCGTCATAAATTCAAAATTCATTTGGTTGGGTTCTCCTTTTTCTTCGCTCGTTTGGATAAATAACGAGGGCAGTCAACCACAACCGCCCGAAATCTCTGCCTGCACTCATGCTGGCACTTCCGGCACAGATCGTTGTAGCTGACACGCCCCCGGTCATTGAGGAAAAAGGACAGTTCCAATTTCCTCTTTTGCCTCATTCTCGGCACAATAGTATCCTCCCGATTTTGTGTATGGTTTCGGGGCGATTTTCAGCAAAAGCACCGCCTTGGAGCGGTGCAAAAATCCCCGAAGGATTGCTGACAGGGTAGACTACCCCCTGTCAGAAAAGTCGTGTTTCGGTATCATTATTTGCGTCAGTTCGCCGCTTCACCCTGATGTCGTTCCTGCCCCAGTTTCTCTGCGGCGTTTTGCTTCCGTTGGCACGCTCGTATCGGTCAGGGTTCCTCCATGTTCCTGCCGGTAGTCTCTGCGGTGCTTCGCCGGGAAGCATATCCCATCAGGACGGTCATTCGATTGGAATAATCCATCGATGAACTGACTACATTATGGAACATTTTTGACCCCCGTGGCGTATATCCGCAAAGTAGGATTTTCGGCTGAAAAACAAAAATTTCCACGATTGTGGAAAAGGCATGATATAATGAAATCAGCAACAGAAATACAGACACAGGAAGGAGAACACGCCATGAAAAAAGGCTTATCCATACAGGAAAAACTAAAGGATTTGCGAGTTGTAGAAAAAGGCTTCACGCTGAAACAGCTTGCAGATGAAACAGGAATCGCTTCATCCACTCTGGGGAGCTATGAAAGCGACGATTACAAAGACATCAGCCATACAAATCTGGTGACCCTTGCCGAATACTATCATGTCTCCACCGACTGGCTGCTGGGGCTCACCGAATCCCGTGAAGTTCAGAATCACGACATAGCCCAGCTTCATCTGGACGATGAAACCTTGGATATTCTGAAAAGCGGCAGGCTCAACAATCGCTTGTTCTGTGAGATGATAAAACACCCGGATTTTCTAAAGCTGATGACTGACACCGAAATCTATGTGGATGGCATTGCCACCATGCAGATAAAGAATATGAACGACTGGCTGAATGCAGTTCGGCTCCAAATTGTGCAGCAGCATAACCCGGAAAGCAAAGACCTGTATGTTCAGGTTCTGGAAGCTGCCCGCATCGACGAAGAAGAATATTTCTTCCATAACATCCACGGCGATCTGGATCGGGTCATTCGCAGCATCCGGGAAAAGAATCAGAATGCCACAGAATCTGCGCCCATTGAACGCCCTGCTTCCAACGATAAAAAGATGCAGCGGCTTTTGCAGTCCATGAAATACAAGAGTAATCCCATCGAAGAATTTTGGCGTTACTTCTGTGAGGAGCTGCAAATCGACTACGATAAGCTCCCCGAAGATGAACATGACACTATGAAGAAAGTATTCAAAAAGTCCAAGCTGCTAAAGAGTTTCCCAAGTCATAAGAATAAGGCTCGGAAATAAGCCCTGTGTACGCAGATTTCCGAATAGGCGGCACAAAAAAGCAAAAAACTTCTCTTGTATGGTCACAAATCGTTTCCATACAAGAGAAGTTTTTATTCAGAGTTTGCATCACACCAAGAATCGCTGTGCTGCTTTGAAGCAATCAATCAACAGCTTCAAGCCATTCGTTAGAACAGTTTTCTCCCGGTACCTCGATTGCCAGATGAGAGAACCAGCTGTCCGGGGCTGCACCATGCCAGTGCTTCACGCCTGCCGGAATGTTGATGCAGTCACCGGGGTTCATTGGGGCGGGGTCTTTCCCCCATTCCTGATAAAACCCTCGCCCTGCGACACAAATCAGAATCTGGCCGCCCCCTTTGTCTGCGTGATGGATATGCCAGTTATTGCGGCATCCGGGTTCAAAAGTGACATTGAATACGCCGACCTGCTGTGTAGAAATCGGAGCCAGATAACTTTGACCGCTGAAATACTGGGCATAAGCGTCATTTGGCTGTCCGATTGGAAAAATCATACTGCTTTCATGTTTCTCTTTCGCATTTTCAGCCGGAGCAGTTTCATTCCAAACTTCTTTTGCCATGCGGAACGCCGCCCATGCTTTTGACCACCCCGCATAAAAAGCAGCGTGGGTCAAAATTTCTGCAATTTCAGTTTTCGTAATGCCGTTTTTCTTTGCGCTTGCCAGATGATATTGAAAAGATGAATCGACCAGTCCTTGGCTCATGAGCGCCACAACCGTAACAAGGGAACGGTCACGCAGCGAGAGGGCGTTTTCTCTCGACCACACTTCACCGAATAAAATATCATCATTGAGCTGCGCAAATTTAGGCGCAAATTCACCTAACGCATCTCTGCCTGCGGTTTGCTTCATTTTATTTTCCACCTTTCCATATTCATTTTAGGCTCGTTGCCTCACTTCACACCAAACAACAGCTTGGGCGTATCCATCACCGTTTGCAGTTCTTCATAGCGGATGCCAGCCTCTAACAGACAGCCCAGAACTTGATAGATCTGCTGGGGAATAGAAGGTGTCCAGTCAAAAAAGTGGTCAGTCGAGATATAGCAATGATCGGCTCCGACCTCTTTGATGATGCGTCCCATTTCCTCGATGGTCGTTGATGTGTACATGGGCGCTACATTGAGTGCGCACAATTCGATATAGTGCCCCATCTGGGCAAATGCCTTGATCTGCTCAAATTGATTGAAGGAGCAGCTGCTGCTTGGATGTGTCAGGCACACCTTATTAAAGCCGATCTCCTGTGCAAAACGGCCTACCGCAAAGCTCTCCTCTGCACTGATGTGGCCAGTACCGAGAACAACATCATGCTCTCGGCAAAGTACCACACATTCCTTAATTTCCTCTAATAGCTGCCCTTTCTCATCCAACAGGTAGTAAAAATCCTGTTCCCGCATTCCGGTCTTGCATCTTGGAATATACTTTTCCGCAATAACACCAAAACCTGTATGCTCATGGTCACTGGCTGCACTCCATGTGGGGAGCCAAATCATTTTGCAGCCCATCTCAATGGCCATTTCAACGACCCACGGATGAGGCCCGCCTGCCACCGTATTCAGCGATGCGCTGGGATACACTGTAAAATCATCATGTTCGCTATTGAGCTGATGTGCCAGTCCAACGCTGGGCCAGCCATGTGTTTTCAGCACAAGACCACCCATTCCGGCTTCTCGACATTGTGCAATCACATCATCATTTGTCCTGTGTTGCGGATGGTTCAGGCTCACATCGGGGTAAGCATGAACATGCATATCAATGGCTCCATGCAGTAAACTTTCAATGTCTTTCATCTCATTTATATCCTCACTTTTCTTCGTAAATTGCAGAACACACTCTGCCAACTTTCTCCCGATAGTCTCCTGTATGAATGGGCGGGAGCCATTGGTGAGATTTGAAATCATCCATAACAACCGGAATCATTTTATCAATAAAAGTTTGCTCATCGTCAAGGCATCCGTTTTCCTGTAATGTCTCCCTCAGAGGCTTCATGCCGAGATTTTTATAAAACAGAAGGATTGCGTTGGCCACATTTTCGGCATCCGTTTGGGCATCGCCGGTTATCGGCACGCCGATCTGGATGGCAATTTGCCCGATTGCTTCCTGAGCGGTTTCTGCAAAATGGCGGATGACAGTAGGCAATACCATCATACAGGCGTGACCGTGAACCACATGATACAGCGAGCCGATGGCGTGAGCAACTGCGTGGCCGTTGGGAACACCGCCATTTGCCAGCGCATTATGAGCCGCCCAGGAGAGCTGTTCACGGGCTTCCAGATTCTCCGGCTCCTGTACCGCAATCGGAAGCCATGTCCAGATTTTTTTCAGGCAGGACAACAGAATCGTATTGGTATACGCATTGGCTCCCGTACCGACCAGAATTTCGACTGTATGTGCCAGTGCATCCACGCCGCCGTAAGCTGTGGGCATTGCAGGCATTCCCAGCGTAAATTCCGGGTCGATGATACACAAATCAGGCGTAATATTCCGATTGCCAAAGCTGAATTTCATTCCATGTTTTTCGCTGGAAATAACGGCACTGGCCGTTGTCTCGGCTCCTGTGCCTGATGTAGTCGGCATCAAAACCAGCATACAGGGACGGCTCCACTGCTCCCGCATGCGAGCGCCGGTCTTACCGTATTCATGCAGATCTTCAATATCTTCCGGGATTCCGGCAATCAAAGAAGCTGCTTTTGCCGCATCCATAGGACTGCCGCCGCCAATGCCCAGAATACAGTCGTAGTGATTGCGCTTGATTTCCTGTGCAATTTCGATACACAGAGAATCGGTAGGTTCCGGCAGCACCCGGTCAAAAACATCACAGGGAATGCCAATACTTTCCAAAGAATGAATGATTTTCAGGGTGATGGGATGTTTGATGACATGACTTCCCGATACGATCAGACATTTCTGCACATCAGCGTTTTTCAGTTCAGTTCCCACACGGTCGGCGCTTTTGCTTCCCCAAATAATTTGCGGGAGCTTTCCTTTTTCGTATGACTTCATTATGATCACCTTCCTCTCAGACCTGAAAACCCTGTGCGGCCTTCAAAAAGGCATGAACGTCCTGACCGGTGGTGCGGGGCGGAAAGCAGCTGTGCCCTGTATCAAGAGCGGCGATTTTCTCCATATCCTCAGCCAGAAGCATAAAATCAAAAACAGCGAGATTTTCCCGCATCCGCTCCGGCTTTACACTTTTCACCAGCGGAACAATGCCACGCTGGATGAGCCACCGAAGCACGATCTGCGGCACGGACTTCTGATATTTCTGACTGAGTGAAAGCAGCAGCGGATTTTCAAGCAGTCCCTCGCTTCCGGCAGCCAGCGGCGACCATGCCTGCATCTGAATTTCCTGACTGTTCAGGTAGGCAAGGTCATGTTCCCGCTGGAAAAAGGCATTGCATTCCACCAAATTGACCGCAGGCTTTACCTTGTTGAAGAAGAGGAAGTCCGCCAATCTGTCCTGGGTAAAATTGTCCACGCCGATGGCTCGGACTCTTCCCTCTGCGTACAGTTCTTCCATGGCTCTCCATGCACCGTAGTAATCGTGGAAAGGCTGATGAATCAGATACAGGTCGATGTAATCCAGTCCCAGACGCTCCAAAGAACGCTGAAAGCCCCGCTTCGCACCCTCGTAGCTGGTGTCCGTAATCCACAGTTTGGTGGTCACAAACAGATCCTCACGGGGAACGCCGCTTCGGCGGATGGCTCGACCAACAGCTTCTTCGTTTTCATAGGCGCTGGCCGTGTCGATCAGGCGATAGCCGCTCTGAATTGCCTGCACCACGGCTTCCTCACATTCTTTCATATCGTTGATTCGGAACACCCCGAATCCGATTTTCGGCATCTGAACACCGTTATTGAGCATCACTGCATTTTTCATAATCAAATTCCTCCATTTTCTCTGGAACAGAAAACCAATTTCCCTTCCATGTATACAAAGCCATTAAAACCATTCCGAAAATCCAAGATGCCGGGTACAGTACAAACACGCCGTCGATGGTACCGAAATGCGGCATCACAAAAGCAATCCAACCGATACGGAACACGCACAGAGAGAGAATCAAAATTGCCATAGGCGGGACGCTCTTTCCAGTGCCACGAACCGTCCCAGCCAGTGCGTGCAGGATACTAAGTGACCAGTAGAAGGGGCAGAAGTATCGCATTGCGGTCACGCCGAAGGTAATCACAGCGGCATCCTGATTGAACAGGCGGATCGCAGACTCCGAAAAGGTAAGCAGCAGACTTCCCAGAGCCAGCGTATAAACAATCCCCATGACCATGGTCACCACCATTCCTTTTTTCACCCGGTCATATTTCCCTGCACCGTAATTCTGCCCGGTAAAGGTGGTGACTGCCATGCTGAAACTGGTGATGGGCAGGATATTGAATCCGTCAATTTTCATGTACGCACCGAAGCCGGCCATAGCCGCCGGGCCAAATGCATTGACGCTGGATTGAACCAGCATATTGGAAAGAGAAATAACCATGTTCTGAAACCCGGTGGGCAGACCGATTTGAATAATCCGGAGGGCGACCCGCTTCTGAATTTTGATTTCTTTCAGCTTTACTTGATATGCTTCCGGAACCCCCATTAAAAATAGCATTGCCAGCACGCAGGAAACGATTTGGCTGATATTGGTTGCGATTGCAGCTCCCGCAACCCCCATTTTGAAGATAGCAATAAGCAGCAAGTCCAGAATCACATTGACAATGGATGCCGCTGCCAGATAGCGCAGGGAACGCTTGGAATTTCCAGCAGCATTCATAATACCGGCAGCCATGTTGTAAACAACATTGAATACCATTCCTGCGGAATAAAGCTGCAAATAAGTGACCGATTCCTGTAAAATCTCCGTGGGCGTGTTCATCCAGATCAGCAGCGGACGACTGAACAGAATACCGCCCACGGTCAAAGCCAACCCAAGAATAACGGAGATTGCCAATGCTGTATGGACAGCGGCATGAACCCCCTTTTTGTCCTTGGCTCCCAAATGCTGAGAAACTACCACTCCCGCACCAACGGCGGCTCCCTGACTGAACGCAATCAGCAGATAAATCAGGGAAGTACTGGAACCAACGGCCGCCAGAGCGTTCTTCCCAACGCAATTGCCGACAATGATTGAGTCAACGGCATTGTACATTTGCTGCAACAGATTTCCCAGGATCAACGGAATGGAGAAATATAATATACTCTTAAAGATGCTCCCCTCCGTCATCAGGGATATTTGTGATTTTTCTTTTTGAATTGTATTTGATTTCATAAATTGTTTTTCAACCTCCCAGCTCTCGTAACAGATAATCAAGGCAATCCAGCTTATGCTGATTGGAATGTATTTCATCCAGTAAACAGTTGCGCCATCCCCGAAGCAGGGAATAGGCTTCCTTGTTTTGATGGCTGTTCATCATAGTCATGAATTGATTGACAAAGTCTGTGTCACAGCCTGCATCCATTAGATTTCGTATCAAAGAACTCTGCGTTGTCGGATCGTTCATCTCAGCACCTCCTTATTGCCGTTCAAAGTATACGCCATCTGTTATTCTATATCAAATACTTATATTCAATGATTTATCATAGTTTACAGGAATGATAATGGCGTGTATAATGATAGAAAAAACATGAGCAAAGGAGCCGTCTATGGAACTGCGATTATTGCGTTATTTTCTGGCTGTTGCACGGGAGGAGAACATCACCCGTGCCGCAGAGGTATTACATATCACCCAGCCGTCCTTGTCGAAGCAGCTGATGGAACTGGAACAGGAATTGGGCAAACAGCTTTTCATCCGTGGGAAACGAAAAATCACGCTGACGGAGGAAGGTGTTCTTCTCCGCAAGCGTGCTGACGAGATTCTGATGTTGTGTGAGAAAACCCAGCGTGAAATCGCACAGGATTCAGGCCTCATCGGCGGCGTTATTTCTATCGGCGGTGCCCAGTCCCCTGTCGTGGCACAGGCAACCGCCCTGATCGCAGACAGGTATCCGGGAATAAAGTTTCAATTTTTCAACGGGGATGCTGAAACATTGACGGAAAAGCTCGACCACGGGACTCTGGACTTTGGCATTCTCATTGAACCAGTGGACATTGTGAAGTATGAGCATCTTCCCCTCAAAGAGACAGCCGAATGGGGGCTGCTTATGAGAAAAGACTGTTCTCTTGCATCCAAGGAAGTCATTCGCCCGGAGGACATTCAAGGCATCCCCCTCATTCTGCCCCAGCGTATAGGCTTGCAGCGGGAGCTTTCTGCATGGTCAGGGATAGCTGCGGAACATCTGAACACCATTGCCACCTTCGATATTCTGTTCAACAATCCGTCCCTGTTGATTAAAAACGGATTGGGCTATGCCTTTGCCCTGCGTACACTGATAGACACCAGTGAAAGCTCTACACTCTGCTTCCGTCCACTGGAACCGGCAATCAAAATCCAGTACGGTCTTGCATGGAAACGGTATCCGGTGTTTTCCAAGGCAGCAGAGAAATTTATAGAGCAGCTGAAAGAGTTAGTTGAGTAATACTTCACAACAGAAAAAGCCGTCTGTAAGGGCATTGGAAGTGCCTATACAGACGGCTTTTGTTCAGTCTATATTTTTATATTCAGTGACAGCTTTCAGATAATTTTCCGGGTCGCCGTTGAGAATTAAATCCGCATAGGCTGCCGGATCGTTGTAAATCAGATAGTCAAGCTCTGATCGCTGATGGAGATGACATTCTCCATTGCATCATACTCAAGCTGCACACGATGAGTCAGCACAGGATGTGCAATATCAGGATTCTGCGCATCACGAAGCATACCGTTTGCCACAATGATTTCTTCGGTTTCGGCTTCTCTCTGCAACTCAAAATAGAGCTGGTACAAATCTGTAAACAGCTTTCGCGTTTTTTCAATGATATGTTGTCTGTCTGCCCATGCAGTGCGCAGAGCTTTCCAATCTTGATAGGCGGTTACTCTTTCGGGGCTATCCTCAAATCGTTCAACGGCAGCATCTTCTTCTGAGAGTTCTTCCGTATCAGGACTTTCAGAGGTAATGTTTCGTTCAGGCATTACATCTGCTTCTGTATGATAATCGTCCCATCCAGATACCAGCCAGTCCGCAAAAAGTTCATCTGGAATCGGGCACTCTTCAAATTCAGGTTTGCGGACAGAAAGCAGTAAATCATCCGTTGTTTCACTTTCTTCCTCTACCCGATCTCGATAGGAAACCTTGATGTACTCTGAAAAAACAGGAATATCTGAAATATCAAGATGCCATGGATAGTCTTTGATATTCAAAACGACCTTTTGTTTGAGCTTGTTCAATTCTTTGATGAACTCAAACAGAGAAATCGTCTTTTCCTGTTCCGATAAAGTTTGGACTTCCTTGACCTCCAACACCAGCACCTCCGAATACCTACGCAATCATCTTAAAAATAAGTATAGTATTTTTACAATAACCAGTCAACAAAAAGCCAATTCAGATGCAATTTTGTCGAAAAAGGCAGGCACCATACGTTTAGTGTCTGCCCTTAGTAATTACGCAAAAATCAAATTATTTTGTACAAGTTCTTCTGCCCGACTCTGGATACTGTTCATCCTACGCACCCATTCCATTTGATTTGCGGCTTTTAATTCTTCGTTCACCCCCTCACGTTCAGCCATCTGCCGGGTAAGCAACTCCAGCTGTTCCTCTGCCTGTGCATCAATGTCTGCCAGATAGGTGTTCAACCTACCGGACAGCAGGAGAGCCTGATACCGTGCTGGATGATGTTCTTTTAGATACCGTTTGTACATTCTACCCCAGCGGCCAACAGGACGAGAATCCTCTGCCATAATCAAGGTAGGAAAGTAGTAATCTCCGACCAGCACATAGTCCAGCCCATTATTATCATCATGCAATCTAGTGTTCGGCTTTTCCATCGCACACCTCAAATCTTTCTCTGCTGGCGCAGGTACTCTTCAAAAATGCTTCTCCGAATTAGAATCTTCCGGCCAATCTTATAGATAGCCCCGCATTCATGTGCCATCCGGGTGACAGGTTTCAGTCCCAGCCCATAATAATCGCTTGCCATGCTGTAAGTCACGAACTCATGCCGCATAAAATCCATATCTTCATCGTCAATCTGGTCGGAGAACATCCACACACTGCCGCTCACTCGTCCTCGACCTCCTCCACGGTAATTTTTCTTGCAGGTTCATGGAAGCGTTCCAAATAGGCATCAAAAATCTCCCGGTTGATAAGTACCGTGCTGTCGAAGCGGTAGATTGCCCCGGCATCGCTGGCAAGCTCCAGCAGCTTCTTGTGAGAAAGGTTGTATACGATCTCTGCCTGCTGGTAACGCAGGAACTGGCGGCGCAGCTTGCGAAGCTGGTCAGGGATTTCTTTCATGGGTTTGATGGTCTTATAGTCGTTTTTCATAATGTTATCCTCCGTTTTTTGTGACTGTCTGACAGAAGTTGGCCGCAGGAGCAAACAAAAAGAGCACTTCTCAGATGATTCCAAGAAGTGCTCTTACAGCTTTGTTCAAGCCTTGTGCGTTTTTATCTGAAATCCGTCACGCTTCATAACGCGACGTGATTCTTCAGGATTTTGCTGTCAAATTGATGTCAAAACGGGGACGACACAGCTTTTGCAAGAAAATCAGCGAATAAATGTTTCGATTTATCGTTTGTTTTCTCGTCAATTACTGGTCGATGGGCTTCATCGTGGGGAACAGCAGCACATCACGGATGGAGGCGCTGTCGGTCAGGAGCATGACAAGGCGGTCCACGCCGAAGCCGAGGCCGCCCGTGGGAGGCAGGCCGTACTCCAGAGCGTTGACGTAGTCGTAATCGACCTGAGCCTTGCAGTCGGGCTCGATGGCCTTGCGCTCGGCGACCTGGCGCTCGAAGCGGCCCTTCTGGTCGATGGGGTCGTTCAGCTCGCTGAAGGCGTTGC